>ERZ772969.1363-NODE-1363-length-18827-cov-4.481568_pt1 | contig 18827 bp, 16 predicted proteins | sample MGYA00511676_ERZ772969 | MGnify/ENA primary metagenome ERZ772969 (study PRJEB29015, sample SAMEA2737651) | human gut metagenome | biome: human gut; feature: human-associated habitat; material: faeces | place: China | collected 2012 ... | reverse complement strand
TTGTGCGGGCTATTTTCAATTCCATAGAATACCGCAGGCGATCTTTCCTATAAAGTAAAAAAGGAGCCTCCGCCATTTTAGCCAACAGCTTCCCGCTGCTGCTCATCATGGCGTCGCTCCTTACCGTCCTTGCCTATTTTTCAAAGATTTTCTGTTGATAAAATTCGGCGCGACAGATATGATCTTTCCTTACGCCGAGGCCTATATGCGCGTCTATCTTATCGGAACCGTATTTGCCGTGCTCTCGCTTGGCCTAAATCCTTTCCTGATCTGTCAGGGCTTTGCCGGACTTGGCAGGACCTCCATTGTAATCGGTGCGCTTTTCTCCGGCACTGTATTTCTCTGTGTCATCCGGCGCGTGCTGCGCCGGCGGGAAACAGCTGTAAAAAGCCTTACTTCTGATTCGCCGGCTCCATATTCACAGAACGACCCTTGATCTTCGCATTTTTCATGCCCTCAAGGACTTCTCTGCCGTATTCGCGCGGCACTTCCACAAACGTATACTTGTCGTACATATCAATCGCTCCGACAAGCTTGCCCGGCATACCGGACTCTCCTGCGACCGCTCCGAGAATATCTCCCGGCTTTATGCGGTCGCGCTTTCCGATATTGATAAAGAGACGGACCATTCCTTCCTCCGCTCCCGTATTGTCAAAGTCGAAGTCCTCATCCTTCTCAAGCTTTACCTGCCCCAATGCCTGCTTTAAGAATGCTGCCGCAATATCCATCGCCGTGTAATCCGACACGTTGACCTGCTGCTCGATCATGTCGATCATATCCTTTAAATTTTCCTCGTCGATAATACGTCCAATTTCATCAAGCACCTTCTCTGCCTTGATCTGCGCCACATCGTCTGTAGACGGAATCGGCATCGCCATAATCTTCGTCTTACAGTAGCGCATGATGTCCTTAAGCTTATAGACCTCCTTGCCCTTGACAAAGGTAAACGCGCGCCCGGTCCGTCCCGCACGTCCGGTCCGCCCGATTCTGTGTACATAATACTCGTCATCCTGCGGTATGTCATAATTAAAAACTGCTTCTACATCATCCACATCAATGCCGCGCGCCGCCACATCCGTCGCGATCAAAATCTCTGTCTTGCCGTTTCGGAATCCTTTCATCACACGGTCACGCTGCGTCTGCTTCATATCCCCATGAAGCCCCTCCGCAAAGTAGCCGCGTCCCTTTAGCTCCTCGGTCAGCTCATCTACCATCCGCTTCGTATTGCAGAATACAAGCGAGAGCTTTGGATTGTAATAGTCAAGCAGACGTGCAAGCACCTCCGTCTTGTCGTTGCGCTTTACATCATAATAATACTGCTCAATGCTCGGCACAGTCAGCTCTTTTTTTACTACCTTGATATTCACTGCATTATGCTGATACTTCTTTGTAATCTCAAGAATGGGTCTTGGCATCGTCGCGGAAAAAAGTATCGTCTGTCTGCCCTCGGAGGGAATGTACTCCAGGATTGTCTCAATATCATCACGGAATCCCATATTTAACATTTCATCCGCTTCATCCAGCACAATCGTATTCACCGCCTCACAGCGTATCGTCTTTCTGCGCAGATGATCCATGACGCGCCCCGGCGTACCGATGATAATCTGCGCGCCGCCCTTTAGCGCCTTGATCTGGCGTGTGATCTCCTGCCCTCCATAGACCGGAAGGATTTTAACGCCATGCATATATTTTGCAAGCTTACGAACCTCGTCCGCCACCTGGATTGCAAGCTCCCTTGTCGGAGATAAAATAATAACCTGCGTCTTGCGGCTGTTTGGATCTACCTTATGAAGCACCGGAATGCCAAACGATGCAGTCTTTCCCGTTCCCGTCTGTGCCTGTCCGATCACATCGACGCCAGACATAACAACTGGAATCGCCTGGCTCTGGATCGGCGTCGCCTCCTCAAATCCCATTTCCGCAATCGCCCTAAGCACCTGCGGATATAAATCTAATTCATCAAATCTTACTGTCTCCATTCTGTTTCCTTTCTCATTCTTACCGAAAAAAGGGAGCGCTCTGCGCCCCCACACTCTGTTTCTTATCGTTGCTGCGCTATGTCCTACGACCCGCTGTCACAGCACACGCAGTACGTTTCACGATAACATGACTGCCGGAATTTGTCAAGAAATTTTGCCTTTCCACGCTCTCGTCTGCCTATGTAACCCTAACCTGAAACAGGTTAAGGCGTCATTCCTATAAAAAGCAATCGATAGAAAGGTATCTCACTCATATTGGCAAAACATTTTTAGCAATCCTTCGTTGAAATGTGAAAATTCGATTGCGGGTTTTCTTTTCTGCTAATATTCTATGCCCGCATATCAAAAAGTTTCCAAAAAGCCGGATGTTTCTTCTCCGGTTATTCAAAAAATTCCACCGGGTCTACCGGAGCGCCATCCTTACGGAGCGCAAAATAGAGATTGCTTCCCTCAACAGAGTAGTACTTTGTCGGCTCTGCCACAAATCCAAGCACATGACCTGCCTCCACATAATCGCCTTTTTCAAAATTCGGCTCCTTGAGCTGACCATAAATCGCCTCATAGCCATCTCCAAGATCAACCGTCATCGTACATCCGGTCTCCTCACTGTTGGAGATATCCGTAACCTTCCCTTTCGCCACAGCATATACCTTGTCATTCACCTCACCCTCGATAATAACCGCCGGGTTATACTTATACTGCTGCAAGGTTGGGAAATAAACAGTTGAATCCATGCTGTAATTAAGAATGACATTGCCCTCCATCGGCCAGAGCAATCCATCCTCCGGTGAGAAATGCAGCGTATTTTTTTCTGCGGCTGTCTGCGCCGTGTCCACAGGCTTTTGAGGCTCCGGCGTCGCTGCTGTTTGAGGCGCTTGTTCCACGCCCGCCTCTGCTCCGGCGTCCGCCGTCTGCGGCACATTTGCCTCCGGCGGCATCGTCTGTGTCTGCTCCTGTACCGGAGGCTTTGGCGGGATCACCGTTGAGACTGACTGTGCATTTTCCGTCTCCTCCTCTGCCGCAAGCTGCTCCTCCTCCTTTAACTCTGCCGCAAGCTCTGCCTCCATCTGCTCGCGCTCCTTTTCCTGCGCATTACTATAGAGCATTGTGCTCCCTACCGCGGCAACCGCTACGATCGCTCCTGCAATGACATATTGCTTCCGCCTCAAAAATGCGGAGAATCCTTGTTTTTTCATATTCATTCACCATCCATCGTTTATTTTTAACAATAGTGTTTCCCACTTTGGATGGTTTATGCAATTTTTTTATTTTTCCTCCGGCGACAAGGAAAGCTCTGCTCCAGGAAAAAAATAAGCAAGAATCTCCTCGTAGCTCTTGCCCTCTTTTGCCATAAGCTCCGCCGTATTCTGGCTGAGTCCAAAGCCATGACCCAGACCCTTTGTGACGATGCGCACCTTTCCATCGATCTCTGCCAGCGCAAAACATGAGGAGGGAAGCCCCATCGCCTCGCGAAATTTTTCTCCATCACAGGAAACGGCTCCGATCTTCATTGACGTGACATATCCTGCGGCATCCCTTCGCTCAATGACAACCTCCGCGGGAGCGGACACCGTACTTTCCGGAAAATTCTCCTTACACCTTTTTAAAAATTCCTCCGGCTCCCAATACAAAACGCTAAGGTAGTTTTCCGCTACCGCATCCTGCTCACAGCTCTTTGCCTGCAAATACGGCATAACTGCCTCCGGATAAAGCTCGCTCATCGCTCGGGTGCTTCCCGCACTGACAGCATGATAAGCGGCATAAATATATTCCCCTTCCCAAAGGAGCACCTGCTGCCCTGTAGATCGAACGCACTCTGCCAGATACTCATAATTTTCTTTAAAATCCTCTCCCCACAGCTCCTTCATTTCCTCCATACGCAAAGCCTTCGGCTGCTCAATTCCCCGCATTCTTGCATCATAAAGGTTTGTCCGCGCGATCACGCACTGCGCAAGGATCGCTTCCCTGCTTGCCGAGGTGTTAATTTCCTTTGCCACAATGCCGATAATCTGCTCTGTGTCCTCCTCCGACACTCCCTCCTCCGCCATCACCGACGCTGTCCCGTAAAGCAGCTCCTCAAGCTGTACGCGTCTGCTGACAATTAGAATAAAAAGCGGTACAAACAACACGATGATCAGCAATGACAATAGCTTATCTATTTTTCTTTGTATTTTTTCCCTCATAAAAAATCTCCCTGTCCATTTATTATATGAGACAGGGAGACATAACATGCTTCTTACATCATCGTATTCATCATCCGGATGAAAATATCCATAAAACTATAAGTAATGACTACCACCGATACGATATTTAGACAAACGTAACATACCGTATAAATCACCGGTATTGTCTTTTTTCTGCCGAGTATATACGCTCTCCAGATATAATAACCGAGATTAAATAAAATTGCGAATAAAACTAACCCCGTGATTTTATATTTTGCCTTGTTGATCTCTATAATATCCAAGATCACAAATATGATATATCCAACAAAAAGCAGATTGCTCAAGATTACTAAGATTCCTACCGCGCCGTTTGCACTGAAATCCATCATACCATTATTGTCAATCCCCGAAAAGGAAACTGTTGTATATATCATGGATAGGATCAAGCGCAGCGGAAGCAGTACCAATACAATATTGCAAAAAATATCGCGCACCTGCCCGTATGGCTGCTGTCCGTACGGTTGATTTGGCTGTCCGTACGGCTGCTGCCCGTATGACGGTTGTCCATATGGTTGATTTGGCTGTCCGTATGGCTGCTGCCCGTATGGCTGTTGTCCACACGGTTGATTTGGCTGTCCCTGCGCCGCCTGTTCCGACTCCCCCTGCGGCTGGTTCACCTGACGCTGTCCCGGCTCCCCTTGCAGCTGATTTGACTCTCCCTCCGACTGCCCAGCCTGATTGCTGTAATTTTCATCATGATTCGTATCCATCGTTTCCTCCATTCCGAAGCGCCGCAAGCTGCTCTGCATCCCACAGGCTTCCACACAAATTTTTATTTTTTCTCTCTCTTTCTTCCAATGATATTAGAAAATGCTGCAAACTGCTCAAGCGTCAGGGTCTCCCCGCGCACAGTCAGAGGCATTCCAAGCTCCGCAATACTCTCCTGAATGACTTCCTTGGAAAACTGGAGCTGCGGAAAATTATGGAGACCATTGACCAACGTTTTTCTGCGCTGATTAAATGACGCCCGTATGATCTGAAACATCAGCTTTTCATCCTCCACCAATACCGGCGTCTTTTCATGCTTTGTCAGCCGGATAACTGCACTCCCCACGCTTGGACGCGGCATAAAGCAATTTGGCGGCACATGCGCGATGATCTCCGGCTTTGCATAATACTGCACCGCGAGCGAAAGCGCGCCGTAATCCTTTGTTCCCGGTCCAACCTGCATCCGCTCGGCAACCTCTTTCTGCACCATGATCGTAATACTCTCAATCGGTACATGGCTTTCAAAAAGGCCCATGATGATCGGAGTTGTAATATAATAAGGAAGATTCGCGACGACCTTGATCGGTCTGCCGCCGTTTCTTTCATTTGCAAGCTGATTCATATCAAGCTTTAAAACGTCCTCATGAATGACCGTCACATTGTGATATGCGCCAAGCGTGTCGGCAAGGATCGGGATCAGATTTCTGTCAATCTCCACCGCCACAACCTCTCTTGCATTTTCACAAAGGTACTGTGTCATCGTCCCGATCCCCGGTCCGATTTCCAGCACAAAATCGTCCTTTGTAATGCCCGAAGACTCGATGATCTTCTCAAGCACATGTGTATCGATCAAAAAATTCTGTCCGAATTTCTTTTGAAAGTTAAAATTATATTTCTGTAACACCGCAATCGTATTCTGCGGTATGCCAAGTGTCGCCATCTTATTCTCCGTTCACAGGGTATCTTATTTCACAAGCACTTCCTCGTACAATCTGTCTAAAAACTCCTCATACAGCGCGCGGAAGGTATCATGAAAAATCCGGGCAATCGAGGCATCGCCTTCCCCGGTTAGCTGTTCCTCCTCATAGAGCGCAAACGCCGTCTCATACAGCTTTGGATTTTTCTCATAAAACGCCTCCGTCAGACCGTCCTCAAACATAAAGCGTGCCTCCTGCGAAAGATTTTCCTTAAAATCCGCCTTGGAAACACAGCCGTTTTCCTCATAATCCGAGAGATAGATATGACCGTCCGCCGCCCTGACAAATTGCGTAAAGCTGCTGCTCACATCGTCGTATGTGACTGGCACATAATGCTCTCTCCAGTAGCTCTCAAAGGCTTCCCGATTAGGAAACTCCTCAAAAATACCCATTGCTTCCTCCATATAAAAAGTTATCCTGTCGTTTTAAATCGTCAGTCAAAATCTTTGAAATTTCTGATTGAACCACTCCTACCGCGCGGCAGAAGGAGCGTCAGACAACTCAAGGTGTCAGTTATTTATGATCCGTTGTCCCTACACCGCAAAGAAAATTCCTGTCAGCTTTATTATATACAAAAATAACAGACATGGCAAAGATTTTTTATCTCTCACAAAATACGAACAAATATTCGATTTTTTACTTGCCAAATACAAACATATGTGCTATTATATTTTCAGAACAAATGTTCTTTCCAAAAAGCGAGGAGGTGCAACGATGAATCTTACACAGAATTTATCCCTGATGGAAAAGCTTGCGATCCTTACGGATGCAGCAAAGTATGACGTCGCCTGCACCTCCAGCGGCGCAGGGCGCAGGGGAGACGGCGTACACATGGGGAACTGTATTTCCGCCGGTATCTGTCATTCGTTTTCTGCAGACGGACGTTGTATTTCCCTGCTTAAGATTCTTTTTACAAACGAATGTATTTTCAACTGCGCCTACTGCCAGAATAACTGTAATTCTGACGTTCCGCGCGCCTCCTTTACACCGGACGAGGTCTGCACGCTCACAATGGAGTTTTATCGCAGGAATTATATTGAAGGACTTTTTCTAAGCTCCGGCATCTTAAACAGCCCCGACTATACGATGGAGTTGATTTATCAGACGCTTTACAAGCTGCGCAGGGAGCATCATTTTAACGGATACATTCATGTCAAAGCAATTCCGGGCGCTGACCCTGCCCTGGTCGAAAAGGCAGGCTTCCTTGCGGATCGTATGAGCATTAATCTGGAGCTGCCCACTGCGGATGGGCTAAAAAAGCTTGCTCCCTACAAGTCCCGACGGGCAATTTTAAAGCCGATGCGCCTGATCCAAAGCAGCATTGCCGCAAATAAGAATGAGATCGCGCTCTACCGCAACGCACCGCAGTTCGTTCCCGCCGGACAGAGTACACAGATGATCATCGGGGCAACTCCTGAAAATGACTATCAGATTATGCGTGTGACCGAGTCTCTTTATCAAAATTTTGGTCTAAAGCGTGTTTTCTATTCTGCTTTTATCAATGTGAATGAGGATTCCAACCTTCCGGTGCTGCCCGGCGGTCCGCCGCTGCTGCGCGAACACCGGCTGTATCAGGCAGACTGGCTTCTGCGCTACTACGATTTTAAGGTTGATGAGCTTTTGTCAGAAGAAAAACCCGATTTCAATATTTATCTCGATCCAAAATGTGACTGGGCGCTCCGTCATCTGGAATATTTTCCGGTGGAGATCAACTGCGCGCCCTACCGCACGCTGCTCCGTGTGCCGGGTATCGGCTATAAATCGGCACAGCGCATTGTAAAGGCAAGGCGCAGCAGCGCTCTTGATTTTTCTGATCTGAAAAAAATCGGCGTTGTCTTAAAGCGGGCGCTTTATTTTATCACCTGCTCCGGTCGCATGATGTACCGCACAAAGCTGGACGAGGACTATATTTGCGCAAACCTGCTGTCTGACCGCACACAGATTCCGCGCGAGATACGCGAAAGCGGTTATCAGCAGCTTTCACTCTTTGACTGCGGCATATTGGAGCATACGGCTCTGCCCCAGTCTGATATTCTTGCCTCGGAGCATACCGCAATCTGCGGCTCCTAAGAGGTCTGATTTAAAAAACGATTTGAGAAAGGAGCAATCCCATGTATGTATTTATATGCGAGGATCATTTAGAAGGCATCTTGACAGGTGTCTACGATGCCTGCGCAAGCCGCCTTGGTCATCGAAATATCCGTCTTATGACAGGAGAACCTGATAATTTTGAACTTTTTTCAGAATATATCACAGTAACACCGTCTGCGCAAAAAACCGAAAAAGTCATCCGCACGATCACCGAGCGTTTTGGCATGCAGTTTTATGAATCAATTTATCAGGCAGCCATGTCCGGCGAGGCGCATACGGAACAAAAGCTCGATAAAGCAGACGCAATCTATCAAACGATCCTGCTTGCTTTCTCCTGCGGTGACGGTCAGCGGGTGCTCCTTTCGCTTGGAGAGCCATGTGTCTACCGTATTTTTGAGCTGTGCCGTGCAACAAATCGGGAGGCGCACAGGCATCTTGAGTTCCTGCGCTTTTCCGAATTGGAAAACGGCGTCCTTTTTGCCGTTATCCATCCAAAGGATCATGTACTTCCCTATGTTGCCGAACACTTTACAGACAGACTTCCATCTGAGAATTTTATGATTTATGATGAAACCCACCGGACAGTTGCCGTACACAAAGCATCTAAGCAATATGTGATTGTAGATGCCGCAGACCTTGATCCTGATAAAATAAAACGGTATTCCGAGGATGAAACGGAATACCGCAGATTATGGCTTGCATTTTTTGATCATATTGCGATTGATTCGCGTAAGAATCCAAAGCTTCAAATGCAGCTTATGCCAAAACGCTTCTGGTCAGATATGACGGAGGTTATGCGCTTCGCTCAAACAGGGTGAGCGCATTCTCCCATGTAACACGCTCTACCATTTCTCTTGTCACGCCTTTCAGCTCTGCAATTTTATCGGCAACATAAGGCAGATACAAAGACTGATTGCGTGTTCCGCGATGCGGTTCAGGCGCCATGTACGGACAATCTGTTTCCAGCAATATACGCTCCAATGGAAGCTTTTCTACCGTCTCCTTTAGCTTCTTAGCATTTTTAAAGGTGACAACACCCCCTACACCGATATAATAGCCCAGCTTTACAAATTCCTCCGCCATCTCCGGTGAATAGGAATAGCAGTGGATGACACCGCGCGCCCTGCTGTCTGGCTTCTGCTCTTTTAGAATACGCATCGTATCCTCTGCCGCATCCCGTGAATGGATAATGACCGGCAGCCCGCATTCCTGTGCCAATACAAGCTGCCTCTGAAACCACTGACGCTGTCTCTCCTGTATCTGAGGATTCTTCTCCCAGTAATAATCAAGCCCAATCTCTCCCACTGCAACAACCTTTGGATGAACCGTCTCGCTTTGCAGCCATGAAAAAGTCTCATCATTCAGGTCTGAAATATCACTTGGATGCACACCAATTGCAGCATAAACATATTCATACTTCTCTGCAAGCTGTAATGCCATTTTGCTTGATTCTATGGATGCCCCTACATTGATGATCCTGCCTATCCCTCCGGCAGCCATACTGCACAGCAGCTCATCGCGATCATCTGCAAATGCGCTGTCATCATAGTGCGCATGCGTCTCAAAAATCATTATGACTCTCCCTTCTCTCTCTTTTTTACTCTCTGTTTTTGCTTCTTCCGTAAGTAATAAATCAGTATACCAACCGCCAGAACAACCGCGGCAATCCCAACGACGGCAAGAACGGAATCTGCCCCCTCTTTTTTACAGACAACTGCAACGTCTGCGCCATAAGGAATTGTCGCCGCCAGATAACTTCCATCCTCCCCGAAGGATGTCTCTGCCCATGCTCCATTTTGCCTGATCAGCACCTGATAATTCTGCTCTGCCTCCGGTTTGATCAGATGTACCTCTACGGTGTCATAGCTTTTTTGCTTCTCTCCGGTTAATTCCCATGCATAAGCGTATGCAGCCTCGGCAGCCTGATCTGTAAGCTCTGGCTTTTCTATTTTCCTTAGTTCAAGCTTCGTATTTTCATAAAATTGCGCCACAGCAAGCATCACAGGTCTTCCGTCTTCATTTTTCTCCTTACTTGCAACGCTTTCCTGCCACGGGATATATTCCGGTGTAATCGTAAGGTTCCTGCAAATATTTGTCAGCTGCTTTTCTCCCGGCCATCTGATGTAACAGCCTTCCTTTTCCTCCAGCTTAGGAAAATCAGCCTCCGTAATACTTCCCCCATAGGGAATTTCCAGTGTTGAGAGTAACTCACCCTCCTCATTCTCAAAGGTAATGGTGATCCGGCGGAATCCCTCCGGAATATCCTCCCGCTCCATGAGGCTCTCATAGGAAATCGGTTCTGCTGCCCCCACATAGCTGATGTTGTCAATTCCATGCAGTTCCCCGCTGACAAAGCAGTTATTTTCTGCTGTTCCCTCGTCTGCCAAAAATCCTGCAATGCTTCCCTGACGCTCTCCATCGCTTACAATCTCACAGATACTGATGCTTTCCTTTACCGTATAGCCCTTTCCGCAGATACCTCCGACATAGTCGCTGCCGGAAAGATTGCAGAGACTGTAGCTTTTCTCTATCGACGCAGCGCTGTTTCCAGCAATGCCTCCCAGATAACCGCCGGATTCGGAGCAAACCTCACCGTACCCCTCACAGTCATATACAAATCCAAGCTCTTGAAGCCCGATTGCACCGCCGGCACAGTTCTTTTTTGCCGTGACAGGACCATAATTGATGCAATGAATCATAACATCATTTACGGTAGAACGCAATGTAATATTTAAAGTACCGGAAAAGTCCAGATCAAATTCCGGGTCTGCGCGGTATTCAATATTCATAGTTCCTGCGATACCGCCGACATTTAAGTCTCCATAAATCTTTCCATAATTCTTACAGCCTGAGATCACACCGTCCATTTCCTCTGCTGTCTGGACTGATGAAATATCCGTAACCACCTTCTCCTTCGATGTCATCGCTTCTATATCCCTGCTCGCAGAGGCAGCAAGCTGATTCATCTGGTTGACGGCACTTTGCATATTCTGTGTGATCGATTGTACTCCATTATCGACCGTTACCGCAAGATTTTTTAAGTCCTCCGTTCTGCTGTTATTGCTTAGCTGGCTGGAAAGCTGATTGGTCAGCTCCGAAGCAGAAATATCCGTATGATCGTGTCCGCTCTGCAGATTTCCAAGATTATCCTTGATCGTATTGAGATTATCCTGCAGCTGCTGAACCTGCTCCTCGGTAAGCTCTCCACCGTTTTCCTTTAGTCCCTCCATATTACTCCATGCGTTTTTAATATTATCCACATAGCCCTGCGCCTGTGCATTGCTGCTGTCTATGGCTCCTGCGATTGATTGAAGATTACCGGAAATATTATTTACAGCGCCCTGATACTGTGCATGCAGATCCTCGGTAAATCTCCTCACCTCGGACGAGGTCTGGCTCATGGCTGAAGAAATATTATTTAAGGTCCGATTCAGTCGGTTAATGTCATTTTTCGTCTGCTGAAGCTTATCCTCCAAATACTCAGATTCCACATAAGGCTCCGCCTGTCCTGCAATCCCTCCGACATCCTTTCTCCCATAGACCTCTCCATAATTTGTACTGTCGAGCAGAACACCGTTCTGGCTTCCGACAATTCCTCCGACATTATATCCGGTATGCTTATAACCGATCACTCCCTCATTGACACAGCCCGTGATCAATCCGCCGGAATGCCCTGCGATCCCTCCCATATCATTGCGGTTGACGACATGTCTTGTAAAATTAAATGCGCTTACATCCATTCCTGCCAGATCCAGCGTCGGATCCAGCTCCTCGATATTGACACTGCTTGTACTCTTGCAGTCCGCAAGCTTTCCGTCATTGATCCCCGCGATTCCTCCGGTATTGTTAGTTGCAAGAATCACCGCATTGCTGCTGCTGGATAAAATCGTTCCTGTCTCTCTGTTTCGTCCGGCAATTCCTCCAACACTGTTAATCCCCGAAACAGCGCCGCTAAAGGAACAATTTGTGATCGTTCCGTAGTTAACGCCCACAAGTCCGCCGATATTTTCCTGACTGCCAAGCGGCGCGATCGTTCCCTCAATATGAAGATTCTGCACAACGCCGCTCTCTCCGATATAACGGAAAAATCCAAAATCAGAGCCTTTTTCCTCCAGCTTCACATTGCGGATCGTATGACCATTTCCCTCAAATATACCGTTAAATGACGCCACACCCGAAAAATTTACACCGATCAGATCCAAGTCCTCGGCAAGACTGACTGTTTTTCCAATACTCCAGCTGTCATATTTACAATTTTCCATAAATGAGACAAAATCTTTCGTATCCCGGATCACTACGTCTGCTGTGGTTTCCCCGCCGGTTTCCTCTCCTTCCGCCTCGGTATGCGCCTGCTCTCTGGAAGGCTGTGCTCCATAGCACAGCTGTGCAAAGGAAGGCGTGATAAGCACTGTGCAAATACATATTACAAAAATTCTGCGCATCATCCTCTTATTTGCTCTCATTCCTGTGTACCTCCATCTTCTTCCGTGATCTGGCCCTGACGTCCCGGAAGCACCGTATCTACAGATACCTTCATCTGTCCCTGAAATGCGCCCTGCACATCCGCATCAATTTCTCCCTGTACATAACCGCGCACATGACCATTGATGCGCACACGCCCTGCTACTTCCCTCTGCGTCCTTGAAATGTTCATGGTAAGCGCCGTCTTTTCAATGATCCAGTCTCCTGCGAGAAGAATCTGCGGCAGTACGAACAACACAAGTATAATAGAGGTCAGTGTACCTCGTCCGAGTACCGTTCCCATCGAAGAAACCGTGACATCCGTTGAAATATTTCCAATTAAAAATCCTGCGCAGGTCATGATCGAGCCAGAGGTAAAGATTGTCGGAAACGCCTGATTCAGCGTTTCAACGATCGCTTTTTCAATCGGCATCTCACGCTTAAGCTGCGTATAACGGCTGGTGATGACAATTGCGTAATCAATCGTTGCCCCCATCTGGATCGCCGATACGATCAGATATGCAATAAAGTAAACTGCCTGCCCCTGCATTGCAGGAATCGTAAAGTTGATCCAGATGCTTCCCTGAATCGTGAGCACCAGAAGCACCGGAAGTCCGGCAGACTGAAACGTAAAGAATAAGATAATCATGACAAACAACGCCGTCACCACACTGATGATCAGGTTGTCTGTTGCAAAGGACGTCTCAAGGTCATGCGCACTGGTAGAATTTCCCGCCAGCAGTACATTCCCTTTCCCGTACGATTGCTCCGCAATGCCGCGGATCTCCTCCATCGCATCATAGGTTTCCTGCCCTTCTACCGGCCTTTCAATACTCAAAACAAAACGTGTATAATTCTCTCCCTGAAGCTGGATCTGCGCGTCATGAAGCGTATCATAAAGCGTCGTCAGCATTTCATCCATATCCTCATCCAATGTGACATAGCCTTCCTGGTATTGGTCATAAAGAAAGAGTACCATATCAATGAGAGGAACCCCGTATTCATCAATCCCCGTGACCACAGGACCATATTGCTTGGCATGATACGCGTATGCCGAATAAAGTACCTGCACGACTTCTACATCCAAATCTGTCAGCTCTGCAAACTGACGCGGCGTCAGCTTGTCTGTCAGCACATAATCATCACTGATTTTCTGGTTCGCAAGTCCAAGCGCCGACTTAACAAAAGGAAGCTTCTCAAGCTGACTTAATGTGCGCTTTTCCTTCTCATAATCTCCGGATGGTACAAGCACAACCAACTGGTTGCTCTTGCCAAACACCGACTCAACCTTTTCTACCTCTATACGGGACTCACTTTTCTTGCTGCCCTCCGCGGAATTAACATCAAACACATAGTGACAGTTGCTTGATCCGAAAAAAGCAGCGATCACAATCACAAGAAAAATCGGCGGGATGATATATTTTGTTTTTGCCGCAAACTTTCCCACAAACGTGATGTTCGGCACATAACACTTATGATGCGTCCGGTCGATGCCCTTTGCAAAAATCAGCAGAATCCCCGGCATCAAAAAGAATACGGAGATCAAACTGAATAAAATCGCTTTCACCAAAACGATACCCATGTCAAAGCCCAGCCGAAACTGCATCAGCATCAGCGCGATCAATCCGGCAATCGTTGTAAGTGAAGACGAACTGATCTCAGGTATCGCCTTTGAAAGCGCTACCTTGACCGCCTCCTCGGAATCCAAGAGTACATGCTCCTCCATGAACCGATCGCAAAAAATAATGGCATAGTCGATCGCCAGCGCCAGCTGCAGGACAACGGCTATCGAATTTGTCACAAACGAAATCTCTCCAAACCAGTAATTCGTTCCCATATTCAAAATTGCAGCGACGCCAAAGGTCAGCAGCAGCACCGGAATTTCCAAATATGCCTTTGTCGAAACAAGCAGCACCGCGATGATGACAACGACCGCCAGAACCAGAATGATTCCCATTTCCCGATTGAGCATCTCGGCGCTGTCTGCCACCGCCCCTATCGTCGTGGAAATATAAAGATCATAATCCGCCAGCTCCTCTCTGATCCCACGGATCGCAGCAATACTTTCCGGGTCTTCATCCTCGCCTTCTACCGTCACATCGTAAAGTGCATTACTGCCGATATAATGATCCTTTGTGTCATCAAACGTAACCTCCTTTACGCCGTCAATCCGCGAAATTTTATCCGCAAGCTGCTCTGCTTCCGCGTAGGTGATATTTGCCACCATCACACGCGCCGAGCCGTAGGTGACAAATTCTTCTTCCATGATATTTAATCCCTTCCGCGTCTCCGTCTCCTCGGAAAGATAGGAAGTAATATCCTGGTTCACCTCTACCTTATTGACGGAAAGCACACTGTAAATAATCGCAAAAACAAACAAAATCATGATCGCCTTTCGCTTATTCACAATAAAAGTGGCTACCGTAAGCCAGAAATTTCCCTTTTTCTTTTCTTCGTTTGTGTCCATCTGCATTCCTCTTTCATTTCTTGACATCGTGTTGATTTATTCTCTCGTTCTTATTATAATAAAAGAAATTTATTTCTCAATCACCACCTGTTTTTTATCTGTCTAATAATCGACATTTTTTTATAAAGTGTCTATTAGTTAGAAAACTTTTAGAAAAGAGGATTTCCGCCATGACGACAATATTCGGCAACACCGACGCAGACAGACGCGTACGGCGCACCAAACAGCTTTTGATGCATGCACTTTTCGCCTTGATGAAAGAAAAAAGCTACAATGACATTACGGTAAAAGAGCTCTGCGAAGCGGCTGATATTAACCGCGGCACCTTCTATCTGCATTACAGAGATATTTATGACATGGTCGAACAGATCGAGCAGGATATTCTGTCTCAGTTTGAAGCACTGATTTCTGCGCACGCCCCCACCTCCCCAAACGCCTCTCCCGATCTTTTGATCTCCGACATGTTCCGGTTTGCGGAGGAGAATCGGACACTCTATACTGCCCTGCTCGGCAAAAACGGAGACCTTTCTTTTCTGCGGAAGATCAAGGAGCTCTCACGCCAGAGGCTGATGGAATTATATGCAGACAAGCTTCCGGAAAAGGACCTGATCCGTTTTGATTATTTTTACAGCTTTATTTCCTCCGGCTGTATCGGATTGATCGAGCACTGGCTGTTTTCCCCAGAGCCAAAGCCTGCAAAAGAGGTTTCTGCACTTGCCACCGATATTATCACCGTCGGCATACGCTCCCTGCATTCATAAGCGTTCTATAAAATTTTAAAATTTTTGTTTCCTTTTTAACAAAAATCATATATACTGATACCGACCTGACAGATATTGTCCACAGGCAGTATCTAAAAACAAATGATTTTAAAAAGGAGTTACTCATGGATTTTGTAGGAACTGTCTGGGCATTGCTTCCGCCGATCATTGCGATTGCTCTCGCCCTTATGACAAAAGAAGTGTATTTATCTTTATTTGTCGGTATCTTAACCGGCTCTCTGCTCTACACCGGCTTTCGCCCCATCGAGACCGTGGGGACGATTTTCTCCGTTATGATGGAAAAATTGGGCGATCCGTGGAACATCGGTATTTTAATTTTTCTTGTATTTCTGGGTATGATCGTCGCCCTGATGACGCGCGCTGGCGGCTCCGCCGCTTACGGCAAATGGGCAAATTCTAAAATCAAGACAAAATCAGGCGCTCTGCTCTCTACCTTCGGGCTCGGAGCCATGATTTTCGTAGACGACTATTTCAACTGTCTGACTGTAGGAAATGTGATGCGCCCGGTAACGGACCGTCAGAGGATCTCCCGTGCTAAGCTTGCCTATATCATTGACTCCACTGCTGCCCCCATCTGTATCATCGCACCAATCTCCAGTTGGGCGGCTGCTGTCACAGGCTATACACAGGGTGATGGATTCTCACTTTTCTTGCAGACCATCCCGTTTAATCTGTATGCGTGGCTGACAATCCTTATGGTCGTATACCTCGGTATCACAGGCTTTGATTATGGTCCGATGAAAAAATTTGAGGAGCAGGCGAAGGACGGCGATCTGTTTGGCGGCAAAAATGAATATGAAAATGTCCGACAGGATATTATCTCACCCAAAGGAAAGGTCATTGATCTTGTCCTCCCCGTGCTTTTTCTGATCATCAGTTGTATTGTCTGCATGATCTATACCGGAGGCTTTTTTGAGGGTGAAACCTTTATTAACGCATTTGCAAACTGCAATGCCTCTATGGGACTGGTGCTTGGCTCATTTTTTACGCTTATATTTGTATTTCTGCTCTATCTCCCGCGCAAGGTGATTTCCTTTCAGGATTTTGCGGAATGCATTCCTCAGGGCTTTAAAATGATGGTTTCCGCGATTCTGATTCTGGTGCTCGCATGGACGCTCGGCGGCTTTTGCAGTACAAAGCTGGAGGCAGGCGCCTTTGTGTATGAGGCGCTGCACGGAAGCTCGGTTGCCGGAGCAATATTTCCAGCTATATTATTCCTGATTGGTACAGGACTTGCCTTTGCCACCGGAACCTCATGGGGAACCTTCGGCATTTTGATCCCAATCGTGATCGAGGTATTCCCACCCGACGCAAACCTGCTTGTTATCTCGATTGCCGCCGTCCTTGCCGGCTCTGTCTGCGGCGACCATATTTCGCCGATCTCAGACACAACGATCATGGCGTCCGCAGGCGCGCAGTGCAATCATGTGAACCATGTAACAACACAGCTTCCATATGCTCTGACAGTTGCGGGCTGCTGCTTTGTCTCCTACATCGTTGCCGGAATTACGGAAAATGTAATCCTAACGCTGCTCTGCGGCGTTACGCTTCTGTTTCTCGTACTGACGCTTCTGCGCAGATTCAATGCCCAAAAACGAAGCGAAACGCGCGCATAGACACAATTTTCAGATCGAGATATTTACAGCAGGAGCAGGCTCTGCCCCTCCTGCAGAAAAGTTTCCCAACGCTGCCTCACTCTGCCCCATACCGGAATCTGTGACAGGCTCTGCGGCTGTCATTTCAGCCGCGGCTTCTGCCGCTGCCTCACTCTCTATCTGCTGCGCCTGCTCAAGCAGCGCAAGCTCCTGCATTGCCGCAGCCTCCATACTAAGATCAAATACTGCACCATTGCAGGAAGCTTGGCTGCCAATCTCTCCGTTTCTCTCCATCATTCCTTTGATATATCTCATATCTGCTTCCTGAATCCGGCTCTGCTCCTGACTGCGATGCATCTGCTCCTTTTGTGCGAGCGCCTTCCTTTTCCTCTTTTGTTCTGCCGCACGCTGCAGCTGTTCGATCGTAAGCTTGCTCTTTAATTCCCTCTCCTTTTGCGCCGTGCGCCTTTTGATCTCATTTTTCAGTTCCTGTTTCTGCACGCCATTTTCGCGCTCTCTCGCTCTGCGCTCCTGCTCCTCCTCGCGCAGATTACGCACCTTTAGCTGCGCACAGCGCACCATTCTTCTCGCATGTGCTAGCGCATATTCAATCTCTCTTTTATCGTATTGACCGCTTCCCGCTTGTCTTTGCAGCGCGGCAAGCTTGCGCTTTGCACTCGTCACAACGCCTGCAGCATTCTGCGCACGCTTTGCACGCATCAGCTGTGCCGATATTTCACGGTGATTATAATTTAACGGCTTCTTCGCTTTTCGCTCTGCCTTCCGCATCAATATCGACTCATAAGGATTTTTTGCTTTTTTTATTGTGACCGTGCCTGTCATCATCGCCGCACGCCCCATGTTTCCGGGTTCCGTCGTCATCATTCCCATTGTCCGTTCCTCCTTGAAAAACCTTTTGATTCCGTTCCTATATCTGATACATCGGACAGGAAATGAACATTGTTTAGTGCTTTGACAATTTAGAATTAAAAAACAACAAACCGTACGTTTCGTGCGATGATTTTAGGTCCAACAAAATATCCCCCGGCTATCTGCTGCGCCATGCATTCTCCAAGATCAAAATATCTCCCGCGTGGCGCAGCATCTCAACGTCCTTTCGGATAAGCTCTTTTTGATCCTCGATCTTCCTATCAAGCTTTCCATCGAACATACTTCCCAAACGATTGAGCGCAACAAACATCGATGATCCACGAAAGGTGATCGCTATCTGACCGTCAATATCTTCTTCAAATCGCATAATAAGTTCCAATAGCTTTGGTGTCAAAATATAAAATGCATTGTGCTCATCTGTGGCAAAAACCTCAAATCTGCTGTTAAACACCTCATTTTCTGTCAAAATCTTATGCTTCTCCGTCCATCCCTTTATGCTCGATATAAATTTTTTCTCAAAAATCTGCACATAACCGTGACTCTCCTTACTCCGGTCAAAATCAGTAAACTGTATGATCTGTCCCTCAAAAATGGTCTGAGCGGTCTCGGAAACTCTATGAATCCCATAGTTCCGCTCTTTTTTATTTATTG
>ERZ772969.1359-NODE-1359-length-18849-cov-2.725923_pt1 | contig 18849 bp, 9 predicted proteins | sample MGYA00511676_ERZ772969 | MGnify/ENA primary metagenome ERZ772969 (study PRJEB29015, sample SAMEA2737651) | human gut metagenome | biome: human gut; feature: human-associated habitat; material: faeces | place: China | collected 2012 ... | reverse complement strand
GTCCGCCGACGGCGGCGAGGACGCCGGAACTCCCCCAAAGGGGGAGCCGAGTAAAGAGGAAGCACCCGGCGAAGAGAAGCCCGAGACGCGGCAGGGACAGCCCGAGCAGGAGCCAAAGCCGACGGACCCGGCGGAAAAGCGCAAGGCCTTTGGCCAGCTGATGCAGGGCGAGTACGCAGCCGAGTTTGAGGAGGCACTGCAAAGGGCGTCGGAGATGGCCGTGCAGAACGTGCTGGACAACCCGGCGGTGAAGGGGCTGATGGACGCGCTGGGCGAGGCGTATGGCATCGACGTGCAGAGCGCGGACAACCTGGCTGCCCTGACCGAGGCCGTGAAGAACGGGAAGGTGAAGAACGACGAGTACTACGAGACGCTGGCAGCGGAGCGCGGCATCAGCGTAAAGACCGCGCGGGAAATGGACCGGATGGAAAGCGAGCTGCAGCGGGCGAACGCCGAGAAGCAGCGGGCCGAACAGATCCGGCAGGCGGCCGAGCACCAGCAGCGGGCAGCCGCCGTGCGGGCCCAGTGGGAAGCGGAAGCGGCGCAGCTGAAGGTGAAGTACCCGGCGTTTGAGCTGGACGAGGTGCTGAACAACCCCAGCGTGGCGGACATGATCCGGCGCGGCATCGGGCTGGAAGCGGCGTACCGGGCCGCCTACTTTGACCAGCTGATGGAGGCAAGCACGGCACGCACGGCCCAGCAGGTGGAGCAGGGCGTGGCGGCGCGGATCCAGCAGAGGGCACAGCGGCCGGCCGAGAACGGGGCGCACCCCGGCGGCGCGGCCGAGATGAAGGTGGACGTGGCGCACATGACCGCCAAGCAGCGGGCCGAGCTGGCAAAGCGGGCACGGCGGGGCGAGCGCATCGTGCTGTGAGAGATTTCCCACGCAACGGGCGTGAGAAGATAAAAACCTTGAAGGAGGACAAACAGATGACTGAGAAGAGACTGGATCTGCAGATGTTTGCGGATGCAAGCGCACAGCTGCAGAATACCACCGCATCCAGCGGCATGACCGCCGAGATGAAGACCTACTACGAAAAGACCCTGCTGGATCTGGCAGAGCCTGCGCTGGTGCATGACCAGTTCGGCGACAGCTACCCGATCCCGGCGAACAACAGTAAGACCATTGAGTTCCGCCGGTACGACAGCCTGCCGAAGGCCACCACCCCGCTGACCGAAGGCGTGACCCCGGCAGGCCAGACCCTGAACGTGACCACCATCACCGCCGAGGTGCACCAGTACGGCGGCTGGGTGGCCCTGACCGACATGCTGGACCTGACCGCCATTGACAACAACGTGGTGCAGGCCACCAACATTCTGGCCAGCCAGGGCGGCCGCACCATGGACACCGTGGTGCGCGACATCCTGAACGGCGGCACGAACGTGATCTACGCGCCCAAGGTGGCGGACGGCGTGGAGACTGCCGTGACCAGCCGCGCAACGCTGGACGCCACCGCACAGCTGACCGTGGACCTGATCGACCAGGCGGTGGCCATGCTGCAGGCCCAGAACGCAGACCCCATCGGTGACAGCTATGTGGCCATCGTGCACCCGTACACCAGCTATGACATCCGCAAGGACCCGAACTGGATCGAGGCGCACAAGTACGCGGCCCCGGAAGAGATCTTCAACGGCGAGATCGGCAAGATCAACAACGTGCGCTTTGTGGTGTCGAGCGAAGCAAAGATCTGGAAGGGCACCGGCTGCCCGAGCGGCCTGGCGGTGTTCAGCACCCTGGTGCTGGGTGCCCACGCCTATGCCACCACCGAGCTGGAGGGCGGCGGCATGCAGCACATCGTGAAGCAGCTGGGCTACGGTGATGACCCGCTGAACCAGCGCGCGTCCGTGGGCTGGAAGGCCGTGAAGACCGCCGAGCGCCTGAGCGAGCAGTACATGGTGCGCATTGAGAGCTGCAGCGCACGCTACAGCGCCAAGGCACTGGCAAACTAACCCTCTCACCGTTTCCGTCCGCTGACGCGGCGCGAAAACGGAGCTCCCCCGACGGGGGAGCCTTTCTCAGAGGAACAGAAAGGAACGGATGAAGATGGCAGTGAAAAAGACTGAGACGGCCGTGCAGGAAACCAAGGCTGTGGAGAAGGACACGATGGACACCCAGGAGAAGGACACCGAGGTAATCCACCTGTTCAAGGACAGCCAGCGCTATAAGGCGCCTGTGTTTGTGGGCGTGAACGGCGAGACCTACCTGATCCAGCGCGGCGTGGACGTGGAGGTGCCGAAGGCGGTGGCCGAGGTGCTGCGCCACAGCGAAGAAATGGACAACGCGGCCATGGCCCGCATTGCCGAAGCAGAGGCGGCGGCCGTGCAGCAGGCACAGCGCGTGTAACAAAAGAGACAGAGGACCCCGGTACAGCGGCACATGGCTGTGCCGGGGCCTTTTGATTTGGAAGGAGAAGATGACGAGATGACGGCGGGACAGGCCATGGAGCAGGCCGACGAGATGCGGCCGAACAACGAGTTTTCGGACAGTCTGAAACAGAACTGGCTGCGGCAGTGCGACAGCCGCCTGCGCGGGAGCGTGGTGGAGCGCAGCGAGACGGTGGACTTTGACGACGTGGGCGCGGACACGGCATGGGCCGACGGCCTTGCCTACGACACCAAGCTGCTGGCCCCGGAGGAGTTTGCGCCCCTGTATGTGCATTGGCTGTGTGCGCAGATGGACCTTGCCCTGGGCGAGGTGGCACGGGCGGCCAACGAGATGCAGCTGTACAGCGACTATGTGCAGGAGTTTGCCGCATGGATGCGCAGGCGCTATGCCCCGGCGGGCGGTGTGCAGTGGAGGTACTGAGATGACGGACGGGCGAAACCTGAACATTTTGCAGAGCGGGCGGCAGATGCTGCGGGCCTTTGGCGGGGTGAACGAGACCTACGGGTGCAGCGAGGCGGAGCTGAGCAGCAGCCTGAATTTTTCCGGCCGGGGGTACCCGGCTTTGCAGACGCGGGCGACCCGCAAAAAAGTGCGGGAGGTACAGGACGTGAACGGCATGTACCACCTGAACGGGCTGGTGATCTGTCGGGGAACCACGCTGGAGTACACCCCGGACGCCGACGAGAGCCGGGCCGGGGCGGTGGTGCTGGAAAACGCGCTGACCGACAACGAGAAGGCCATGACCGGCATGGGCACGAAGGTGCTGATCTGGCCGGACAAGAAGGCCTTTGACACGGTGAGCGGGGAGCTGACGGACGAGGAGCAGTGGAACGCCGCCCTTGCCATGACCAGCGCTTTGCCCCAGCGCCTTTTTACCGCCGACTATGAGCGGATGGTGGAAGAGGAGGAGACTCCCTCCGTCAAACCATGACCGTGACCCCCTGCGACGGCGAGGGCCGGACCTACGCGCCGGACGGCGTGGGCACGACCGAGCCGGAGAGCCCGGCAGACGGGCAGTTGTTTTTGAAGGGGGACGCCGAGAGCCCTTACGGCGCGGGCAGCGTACTGCTGAAGTACAGCGCGAAGAACAAGAAGTGGAGCGAGATCCTGCTGACGAGCCTGCGGCTGCACTGCCCGGGCCTTGGCAGCGTGCTGAAGGAAGGCGACACCGTGACGGTGAGCGGGATGCCGGGCACCGTATGCAGTGCGGCGGCGGCCGGGCTGAACGGCGAGGTGAGCATCAGCACGCTGGACGGGGACGACGTGATCACGACGCTGGCCGTGCCGGAGGACAGCACCCGGTACTATGGCAGCTGGACCGTGACAGCCACCGGCACCAGCTGGCGAAGCGCCGACGGCAAGGTGACCGAGAACGAAGCGGCCGCAGCGCCGGTGAAGCTGGAACGGCGGGTGCCGGATCTGGACTTTGTGACCGAGCAGGGCAACCGGGTGTGGGGATGCAGCCGGGAGGAAAACAGCATTTATGCCTGTGCCCTAGGCGACCCCACCAACTGGTACAGCTACCGGGGCATTGCGTCGGACAGCTACGCGGTGAGCGTGGGCAGCGACGGCGCGTTTACCGGGGCGGCCAGCTGCCTGGGGTACCTGCTGTTTTTTAAAGAAAACTGCATCCACAAGCTGTACGGCTCGAAGCCCAGCGACTACCAGATGAGCAGTGTGCGGTGCCGGGGCGTGGCGGCGAATGCGGCGGGCAGCCTGTGCGTGATCGCGGAGACGCTGTATTATCTGTCGCCGGACGGGGTGATGGCGTGGAGCGGAAGCCTGCCTGCCAAGGTGAGCGGCGCGCTGGACACCGGGAAGCTGACGGCGGTGGACCGGGCCGTGGGCGGGCAGCTGGATGCGCGGTACTACCTGTACCTGCACCGGAAAACGGACACGGGCAGCGGGCGGCTGCTGGTGTACGACACCGAGCGGGGCCTGTGGCAGGAGGAGAGCGCGGCGGGCACCGGGATGGTGAGCACCGGCCAGCAGCTGTACCTGTGGGACGGCAATGCCCTGTGGGCGGCCGACCCGGAGCGGGAAGGGAGCGGCGAGGACGAGACGGGACTGAAATTTGAGGCCGTGACCGGAGACATCGGCCTTGCCGTGCCGGACGACAAGTACATCAGCCGGGTCACGCTGCGCATGGATGCCCTGGCCCACACGGTGCTGACCGTGGCGGTGAGCTACGACGGCGGGGACTGGGAGACGGTGAGCAGCTGTGCGGTGACGAGGGACCACCAGCGGGTGAACCTGCCCTTTGTGCCCCGGCGGCACGACACCATGCGGCTGAGATTTGCAGGCACCGGACAGATGGTGCTGCGGAGCATGGCCCTCACCTTTGCGGATGCAGCAGGGGCAAGGGTGAGCGGCGCGGTGCCGAGACGATGAAAGGAGAAGAAAATGGCAAGCATTGCGGGACTGGCGGGCATCGGCCTGCCGAGCTTCAGCGACCAGATGCCGGAGGCGGACGCGCGGGCGCTGACGAACTACCTGTACCAGCTGAACGAGCAGCTGACCTATGTGCTGACCAACCTTAGCAGCGAGAACATGAGCGAGGATTATCTGAGCGGAAAGGAGAGCTGAAGATGAGCAGACTGAGCAACGCGCGGAGCGAGCTGGAGCGCTTTGAACAGACGAAACCGGCCGACTACCAGAGCAAGTACAAGGGCCAGATCGACAATGTGATGGGCAAGCTGGATGATCTGGGCGGCTACGACTATGACCCGGCGGCCGATACGGCATACCAGCAGTACAAGAGCGAGTACACCCAGAAGGCGAAGCTGGCGAACCAGAACGCGCAGGCCAGTGCCAGCGCACTGACCGGCGGGTACGGCTCCAGCTACGGAACCCAGGCGGGCCAGAAGGCCTATGCGGCGACCATGAGCGACCTGGACACGATGCTGGACAGCCTGACGAGCCAGAGCCGCAGCGAGTACAACACGAAAAAGAGCGGGCTGCAGCAGGAGCTGAACGGCCTGCAGGAGGCCGAGCAGAATGACTACAACAAGTACCAGAAAGACCTGTCGAACTGGTACAACGACCTGAGCTACAGGCAGAACGAGTACAACAACGCCTATGCACAGCGGCAGCAGAACGTGAGCAGCACCCTGAACGGGCTGTTCAGCGTGCTGGGCATTGCGGCGCAGATCCTGCCGTTTTTCTTTATCTGAGAATGGAGGTAGAGCATGGGGACCATCAAGAGACTGAACGACCAGCAGAAACAGCAGGCACAGGCGGAAGCGGCCATGCCGGGAGCGTATGAGAACCGCTACGACGAAGGGATCCAGAACGCGCTGGCGGGCATGGACAGTGCCAACAGCGCAGGACTGGGTTTTGACAGCCAGAATGGCACCTACCGGGGTGCCCTGAGCCGCCTGTTTGGCAATGCAGGAGCGGGGGCCAGTGCGGCCGAGCAGGTGGCAAACAGCCTTAGCGGCGGGTACGGCACGGACTGGGCCAAGAGCGCGGCACAGCAGGCGGCGGCCGGGGAGACGGGCCAGACCGCCAACGTGTACGCCCAGGCGCGGGCGGATGCCCTGAGCCAGTGGCAGCAGGAACTTGCAGGCCGGGGCACCCAGCTGGACAACCTGCTGACGCAGGACCAGCTTGCACGCGGAAGCACGCAGCGAGTACGACGGCAGCGTGGCGGATGCGGCGAACTTGCGGAATTACCGGTACGGACGCACCCAGCAGGCCCGGCAGGAGAACAGCGACTTTTTGAGCAACGTGTGGAACGTGGTGAAGAACGTGGGCGCGGCCGCGCTGGAAGGGTACGACGCCTACAAGGGGTACCGGCAGCAGGACTGGGAGAACGCCTTTGCCCTGCGGCAGTACAACGACAACCTGAGCCGCACCGAGCTGAGCGACCAGATGGCGGCTTTGCAGCAGGCGGCAAGCTACAAGGAGGCAGGTTTTGACGATGCGGCAAAGCAGATCCTGAACCAGTACGGGCTGACGGACACGATGCTGGACAGCTGGCAGGGCCTGTCGCAGGTGGACAAGGACAAGCTGGACTATCTGACCACGGCGGCCGGGCTTGCAGGCAGCGGCTACGACACGGCGGCGAACAACTACCTGCAGATGGCGGGGCTGCCCACGGGGAGCGTGGACAGCTACAGCACCATTGCAAACCGGCTGAACCAGGCAGACCTTGCTAAGTACGCAAGCCAGCTGGCCATCAGCAACCGGTACAAGACCACGACCGGGACAGGAAGCGGGAGCGGCGGAAAGAACAGAAACCAGAACACAAACAAGCAGAGCAACAAGACAGACGGGTACACCCAGCCGCAGCTGAACACGATGTTTAAAGAGTACAGCACCATGAAGACGGACGACCAGCGGCGAAGCTACTACGAGGACACACTGGCGGATGGGGGACGTATCGACCGGCTGAGCGGCGTGGGCAACCCGGGAAAAGCCAACGGCACAGCCTGGGAGCAGGGCATGTACAACGCGCGGAAGATGGCCAACAGCGGGTACAGCCAGAACCAGATCGCAAGCGAGCTGGCCAACAACACGAGCCTGAGCAGCGACCAGATCTCGGCCATTATGAACCAGATCGACTACGAGTGGCGCGGAACGAAGTGATGAGGTGAGAGTATGGGATGGAGCGCACAGGACATTGAAAAGCTGCGCAAACAGAATAATGGGCAGAAGAGCACAGCGGGAACCGGCCAGAGCGCGGCACCGAAAAGCACGACGGCCCCAGCGCGGAGCAGCGGAAGCACCGGCTGGAGTGCGGAAAAAATCGACGCGCTGCGGACGGGCAGCGGGACCAAGTCGGCGGCCAAAAGTACCGACGCCTGGGTGAACCGGAGCGCTGGCACCAGCGTGCGCAGCACGGCACAGAAAGCCGGGACGCAGAGCGCGGGAAAGAGCAACCAGAACCCCACGAGCGGAAGCCTGAGCGCGCAGGTGCTGGGGCAGATGACCGGGACCCAAAGCGTGCAGACCACGAAAAAGGCGGGATCAAAGTTGCCGACGGTGGAACGCACCGGACAGCCGGAGTGGCTGGGAACGGGCAAGAACAGCGCCCCGGCGGCCAAGGTGCTGGGGACCGGGACCAAGAGCGGAAAGACCTATGCCGAGCGAAACAACGCCATGCCGATGCAGAGCGCGAGCGGGGCAATGGCCAGTGCACCGAACGCGGAGAGCGTAAAAAAGCAGATCAAGGATGCGGACGCAAAGCGGGTGGAAAGCTGGTATGCGCGGGATGCACAGCAGCTGAAGCAGGAGACTGAAGAGCTGAAGGCAACCGACAAGTTCAGCGATTTCGACCGGCTGAACCAGTGGATGGATGCAGACCCGCAGCACCGGCAGCTGGTGCGGCTGCTGCGCACCGGCAAGGGGAACAAGACCTATGCTGAACGAAACAACGCCATGCAGCCGATAAGCGTGAGCGGGGCAATGGCCAGTGCGCCGACGGCGGAAACGAGCACGGAAAAGCGGGAGTACACCGACGCGGAGCTGCTGGCCAAGGGCTACAGCCGCAAGCAGATCCACGAGGCGCGGCAGTACATTGCCGACTTTGATGCCCTGCCGGACTGGCAGCGGGCGGCGCGGCGCATCTCCAACACGATCGGCGGCATTGTGGACACGGTGGCGTCGGCCCCGCTGATGGCGGGCGAGACGGCCGTGCGGAGCGTGCAGAACGCAGCGGAGACCGGAAAGAACTGGAACGAGCTGCAAGAGAGCGTGAAGAGCGACGACCGGCAGTGGAAACTGCTGCGCCTGATGACCGGCGGAAAGACCCAGTATGCAGGGCGGGACAACGCCATGCAGCTGAACAGCAGCGGGGTGATGGCGGCCCCGGCCCAGAGCACCGGCATGGCCTACACGGACGAAGAGCTGAAGGCCAAGGGCTACAGCCAGAGCGAGATCGACCGGATGCGGGCGCGGATCAGCGGGGCAAAGGTGAGCGAGGGCATCGACCCGGAGAAGAGCCTGGGTTACCAGATGTACAAGCGCGGCCAGCAGCTGAACGAAGCGGCGCAGGCGGGCATGAGCCCCCTTGCGCGCCAGCTGATGGGGGTGACCACCAGTGCGGCGGAGAACCTTGCGGTGGCGGGCATCAGCCCGGCGCTGGTGCTGCCGGTGCTGAGCGCCCAAGGCGGTGCGGAAGCCATGGGCCAGAGCATCGAGAAGGGCGAGAGCGCAGGCAAGACGCTGGCAGGCGGCCTTGCGAAGTTTGGCGCGGGCTGGGCCATCAACAGCGTGGGCGCGGCAGACCTTGCCCGGACCATGGGCAGCGACTACGCCAAGGACACGCTGGCGGGGAAGCTGGCGGACGTGGTGCGCAGCGTGGCAGACAACGGCGTACTGGCGCAGCAGTACCCGACGGTGGCGAATGCCATTTCCGGCGGCATCGACAATGCCATGCAGGCCTTTGTGGAGACCTATGCGGACAAGGCAATTGACGCGGCCCTGGGAGACGAGCAGGCGGCGCAGGAGCTGTTTAACAGAGACACCTTTTTGACGGCACTGGAGAGCGGCCTGACGGGCGGCGCATCCGGCGCGCTGGGCGGTGCCGTGGGCACGCAGCTGGGCAGGATGAGCGCGGCGCTGGAGGCGGAAGGACAGACCGGACAGCGGAATGGACCCTCTCCGTCAGCGCAGGGCGCTGACAGCTCTCCCGAGGGGGAAGCCTTGGGGGACGAACTCCCTCAGTCGCCTACGGGCGACAGCTCCCTCAGGGAGGGAGCCTTGGGAACGGCGGCACAAAAGGCAGAGCAGACAGCGGTGAACGATGACCCGGCGGTGCACACCCCGGCGCAGAACGCCAGCATTGAGGAATACAAACAGAGCGTTGACCCAGGCTTTGCGGAATACGTGGACCGGGTGCGGGCGGGCGAAGATCTGGAACCCTACACTGTGACCGAGACCAGCGACAGGATGCGGGACGCCATGCAGCAGTTGACCGGCCTTGACAAGGTGGGCAAGGTGACGATGATGGATGCCAACGCGGTGAAACACATCACCAACCGGCACGCAGGCGGGGATGGCAGCGCCGACGGCACCATGAAGAACAGCGCGGACGTGGCGCGGGCGGCGTATGTGCTGAACCACTTTGACAATGCGTATCTGGCAACGCGAAAAGCGGACGGATATTATACCGGGAACCGCAAAAAAGCACCCATCGTGATCTTTGAGAAAAAAATAGACGGCTCCCACATTGTTGTGGAAGCCGTCTGTGATACAAAGAAGAGCCGAAACTTTATCGTGTCGGAATATTTATCTTCTGTAGGAGTACCGGAAAAAGAAATAGCGAAAGCTCTGCAGCCCTCTATGGATGCCGTTGCCGACCCCAGAGACACGTCCGGAACGTTAAGTGCAGTTACTTCCGCCGACACAACTGTATCACAGCGGGCGGGGGATGTCAACGGGAAAAGCGTGGAAAACACCGGGGAAACGGTGGAAACTCCAGCAGTCTCGCATTCGCTCGACAGCTCCCTCGGTGAGGGAGCCTTTGCACAGCAGGCGGAACCGGCAGCCCTGCGGGAGACGGCCGGGCTGGAAGTGCGCAGCGAGGGCGCGCAGAAGAGCAGCGTACAGCGGGAGCTGCTGCGCTGGAAGGTGAGCGAGGGCGCGGCACAGACGCTGAGCCGGAACATGCCGACGGGCATTGCGGACGAGAGCCGGTATGCGGCGGCGGCCTCCAGCCTGTACCGGCTGGGACAGATGGAGGACGTGACCACTTTTGACAAGGCTATGGAGCTGGCGAAGGGCATGAACGGCCTTGCGGTGAACACGGACTATGTGCTGGCACAGCCCGGCGGCGCGGCGGCGCTGAAGATCGCGTGGCTGCAGGGCAAGGGCGAAGCGGAAGCCGGGGCCGTGCAGACCGGGACACCGGGCGGTGCGCTGAGCGAAAAGAGCGTGAGCGGCAGCGGACGGGTGCTGTACAAAGGCACCATGCGCACGGCAGACGAGGTGGCCACGAAGCTGATCGAGCTGAACGCGCGGGCGACCGACACCGATGCGGTGCTGAAGGCGGTGCTGGAAGGCGACGAGCGGGTGAAGGCCTATGTGGACACGGCTGCCGGGCAGATCTTTTTTGCAGACAGCGCGGGAGACGTGTTCGGCACCGTGCTGCACGAGGACTGGCACTGGTATAACGCTTTGGACACCGAGGGCGCAAAGGAGGTGCAACAGCATGTGATGGAGTATCTGGCCAAGAGCGAGGGCTTTGAGAACATTGACGAGCTGATCCGGAATAAACTTTCCGACTACGCACAGCAGGGCTTGACCTACGGCGAAGCGGCGGAAGAACTGGTGGCGGACGCCTGGCGCGGCATCTTTGACAGCGAGGAGAGCTTCAAGCGGTGGGTGGAGTTCCAGCGCGGGCAGGCGGAGAAGAACGCAGGCCGGGCGGGGACCATCCGCAAGGTGATGAATGCGGTGAAGGACCTTTTGAGCGACATCGTGAGCCGGGCCAAGGAAGTGCTGGCGAAGGACCCGGAGAACCGGGCGGCCCTGAAAGCGCAGCGGCTGGCGGAAGCCGAGAAGCGGGCCCTGCAGGACGAGTACTTTGCCCACGCGGAAAAGGCCATGGACGCCCTGCGCGCGGCAAAAGAAAACGCCGCAGCCCTCAAGAGTGAGGGTGCGGCGCAGGGGGTGCGGTTCCAGCTGCACGAGGGAAAAGATTCTCTGGTGGAGCAGATGAACGGCCATCTGGACGAATTGGAAGAAATGAAACCGGTGGCGACAATCGAAGGAACAGAGGTGTCTTTCGGAAAAACGCGAAACGAAAACATTTCCAATGTTGAAGAATTCTTTGATTCTATAGGAAACAAAGTGATTCGTGAAAACTTCGGAACGGTGGAGTTGACAAAGAGCGGTGCACGTGCAACGGTGCAGCATGGGAACAGCAAAGCAAAACAGGTTGCGGTTGCTGCAGTCCCCGAAGTAATTCAAAAAGGAAAGCAAATCGGGTATGAGCAAAACTGGCAGGGACGAGGGTATGATACTTATGTCTTTGCAGCGCCCGTCGAAATTGACGGAACAAAGCTGTATGAAGGCGTGATTGTAAGAGAATACACCCGGCAGAATGGCATGAAGAATTTCTATGTTCATGAGGTATGCTGGACAGATGGAAGCTATGTGACGTTTGACACTGAGGGAAATATGACAAAAAAAGAAGATACTCCCACACAGCTCCCGAAAGCTGTGCGGAGCACCCTTGCGGATGCTCAGGAAGTATCTTCTGACACTACTATAGCACAAACCTCTGCCAAAAGCAAGGAAAACAATGCAGCTGTGCAGAAAAATGTGCGCTATCAGCTGGCGGAGCAGGATGAGCTGGCAAAGCTGCGCACCGAACAGCAGCAGCTGACCAAGCAGCGCAGTGCCCTGAAGGAAGAACGCAGTGCATGGCTGAACAGTGCCGAAGTGCAGCGGATCGAGGCAAAGAAAAAGGCGCTGGGCGTTTTTTCCGCAGAGGGCAAGGCCTACCGGGACAGCGCAGAATACCAGGACTACCTTGCAAAGCGCAAGGAGTACAACAGCCGCCTGGCCGCGCTGGAAGAGCGGGACAGCGCCCTGACGGAGCAGATGAAAGCAGCCAATGAGCGTCTGCAGCAGCGGAAGGACGCCCAGGCCAAGGATGCACAGAACGCCTACAATGCCAGAGCCAAAGCGTACGGCGGCAATGCGGAGTACCGGCGGATGTTGGCGAAGGAGCAGTTCGGCGTGACGGAAGAATTCCGGCGGGCAGGGTACATTCTGCCGGACGGCCAGATGCTGGACTTTGCCCAGAATGACCGTAGCCGGGACACCGACCACCGGGAAATTCTGGAGGTGTTCGGCCCGGCAGAAGTAAAGACCGGCACGGAAGCGCTGAACGAGTTTTTGCTGGACGGAAACGTGCGCGTGATGGCGGAGGGGCCGGGCATCGACCTTTCTGCGGACGCGGAGCCGACCGCGCAGCAGCTGGAACAGATCCGGAAGATGGTGGACGAGCTGAGCGGGGAACGCGGGCAGTTCATTCTGGACATTTCCACGGCGGACGGACGTGTGGCGGCAAGCAAAGCGTACAGCGGGAGTGTGGACGCGGACAAAGTGGTGCGGGAAATCCGGAACTATTACAGGACCGGGGAGCTGGCACAGGAAAGCGAGTTGGCAAGATTCCGCTACCAGCTGGCAGAACAGGCGAGCCAGGACGCGAAGCGGAACGAGCAGCAGCAGGCAAGCCGGGTGATCGCCGAGAAGGCGGCGGCGCTGGACACACTGAGCCAGTTTTTTGGGCTGACAAAGTGCGTGAATGTGAGCCGGAGCGCGGTGGACGAGCTGGCCGGGCGCTGGCTGAAGGCCAACGGCAGCAAGGCGGACCGGGCAAAGCTGGCGCAGGAGACCGAAGTGCTGGTGAACTACCTGAAGGCGGACGGCGCGGACATGAACAAGGCCGAAGCGCTGGCCGAGACGCTGGCAGGGGAGATCCAGGACGGGGCAATGTACCGCAACAGCGAACTGTGGGACGAGTACCCGGAGCTGCACAAGCTGGAGTACACCGTGAACAAGAGCGGGCAGGCAAAGGCCGAGCTTGTGAAGCGGTACGGAAGCTGGAGCGAAGCGGTGGCTGAGGCACGGCGCCATGGTGTGACATTGCGGCAGGCCGAGGGCGTGCGGGACGGCAACCCGGCGGAGCAGTATGAGAGCCTTGTGAACGATGACCGCGCCGTGGGCGGCGTGACCGATGGAGCCAAGGCGCTGTGGAAGCAGGCCGCAGAGCAGGCCGGTGTGGCTGGCAGTCTGAGCTTCGAGAGCACCGAGTGGCTGGACGTGCTGATGAACCTGCACGACGCCATCAAGCCGAAGACCATGAGCCGCTTTGCGGACAAGGCCGAGTACGAGGACGCCAGAATGGAGCTGGCGGGCAGGATCATCGGGGATATCATGCAGCTGCCCCAGCTGACCGATGCCGAGGCCATTTTTGAGGGCATCCAGCGGCACAACCTGGAAGCGGCGAAGGCGGCTGCCGGAGACGCGGCGCGGGCGGCCGAGGTGGAAAAGGGCCTGCGGGGCGTGCAGAAGGTGCAGAGCCGGGAATTCAACCGGCGGCTGGCCGAGAACCAGCGCACAGCGGGCCGGAACGCCGAGGTGCAGCATGTGAGCGAGCTGCAGAAGCGGAACGCGAAAGCGGAAAAGCAGCTGGACGCGAACCTGGAACTGCTGGGCGTGGACGTGAGCAACGTGGGCGACCTGAACGAGAAGCTGACCGTGCTGCGGGAGACCTACGAGCGGGAATGGAAAGCCGAACGCAAGCGGATGCGGACCGAACTGCAGCAGATGCGGGACGAGGCAAGGCTGGAGGTGCGGCAGCTGCGGGGCGAGAACGCCGACCTTGCCCGGCAGGTGCGGGACGAGCAGCGGCGTGCGGACAAGGCCGAGTACAGCCTGATCGTGCAGGAAAACGAGATCATGGAATGGGAGGAAGAAAACCAGCGGAAGGCCGAGGCCTGGCAGCAGAAGCAGGCGCAGCGGAACGCACTGGCCGCCGAGGTGGCACGCCAGCAGCGGGATGAGGAGATCGCCATTGCGAAGCGGGTGGCCGAGAAGCGGGTGCAGAAAGCGCGGGACGGCCGGAAGATGGACGAGCTGAAGCGGGGCATCCGGCAGGATGCGGCGGCGCTGAACCAGATGGTGCTGCGGCCGAGCAAGGGCAAGTATGTGAGCAAGCGGCTGATCGAGCAGGCGGCGGAGGTGGCAAAGATCGCCGACATGACCGTGCTGAACGACAGGGCCGTGGCCCAGCTGACGCGGCTGCAGAACAGCATCCAGGCGAGCATGGGCAGCAAGGGCAGCCCCACGGCCATGACCACCGAGTGGGAGCAGACCGGGGTGCCGAAGCTGATCACGGCGCTGCAGACCGACCTGACGGCGTGGAAGGATGCAAAGCTGGCCGACTTACAGGCAAAGCTGGCCGAGGCTGAGGAGCTGCCCTACAGCGAGAAGGCACTGGCCTTGCAGGAGCGGCTGCGCAAGCGGATCCGGGAGACCGAGAGCCGCACCTACCTGCCCATGACGGTGGACCAGATGCGGATGCTGAAGGCCATCACCAGCGCGACGCTGCATGTGATCCGGAACGAGAACAAGACCGTGAGCCTTGCGAAGGCCGAAGAGGTGAGCAAGATCGCGGACGAGGCAGCCTATGAGGTGACACTGAGCAAGGGCAACCACCCCGGCGGGGCGCTGGACGGGCTGCAGAACCTGCTGACCAAGTACAACCTGGACATGCTGGGGGCCGAGCGGGTTCTGCGGATGCTGGGCGGCTACAAGAACGGCGGCCAGATGGAGAAGATCGGGCAGATGCTGAACGACGGCCAGTACCGGCAGACGAAGATCACCATCGAGGGCGAAAAGCTGTTTGCAGACGTGACGGGCGCAAAGCACGCCAAGGAAGCGCAGGCCTTTGCCGGGCCGGGTGCGGACCTTGTGGACGTGGGCCTGAGAGACACGGACCACAACGCGGTGCCGCTGACCCATGCGCAGCTGTGCAGTTTGTACATGCACCTGCAGAACAAGGACAGCCGGGAGCACCTGATGACCGGCGGCATGGTGGTGCCGGATGCGCAGCTGTACAGCAAGGGCGACGTGGAGCAGGCCTACCAGAAGGGACAGCTGGTGCAGCTGGGCATGCTGAGCGACGGAAACGGGGAAGCCATGGCGGACACCATCCTGAACACGCTGGAAGCGGCCATGACCGACTACGACCGGGCGTGGTGCGCGGACATGAAGGAGTTTTTTGGAACCTACACCACGAAGCTGATCAACGAGACGAGCCTGCAGCTGGTGGGCTACAAGCGGGCCACAGTGCAGAACTACTACCCCATTGCGGTGGACAAGGCTGCACTGGCGACCGAGATCGACGGAGTGAAGCTGGACGCGACCATTGAGGGCCGGGGATTTTTGAAGAACCGTGTGAAGAGCAGCAAGCCCATCCTTTTGGAAGAGTGCTCAAGCGTGGTGCAGCGCAGCCTGCGGGACACGGCGGCCTATGCGGGACTGGCCGCGCCCATCCGGGACGTGCAGAAGATCCTGAACGCAGGGGTGGAGACCCGGGACGGCGTGAAGACTCTGAAAAACGGCGTGATCAAGGAGCAGTGGGGCACGAAGGCCGTGAGCTACCTGGACGATCTGCTGACCGACCTGCAGACCACCCAGCGGCACCGCTCCAACGGCGTGAGCCGGATGCTGAGCACGCTGCGGGGCAACTACGCGGGGGCGGTGCTGACCCTGAACCCGGGCGTGGCCATTGCACAGGCGGCGAGCCTGCCGACGGCGGCGGCCGTGCTGGGCGGGGACACCATGGCGTCGGTGATGCCATTTGTGAAAAACCTGTCGCCGAAGCAGAAGGCGGCGCTGGAAGCGGAAATTGCCCAGCACGGGGACGTGCTTTTGCAGTGGCGGCAGCGTGGGACCGGAAAAGGCGAGCTGCAGAGCATCGGAAAGCGGGAGACGCTGGTGCAGAAGGGCATGGACAAGGTGCCCGGATGGCTGACCGGGTGGATCAACGGCATGGACGAGATCACGGTGGCGGCCCTGTGGGAGGGCAGCAAAGCCTATGTGAAGAACCACGCGGCGGAATTCGAGGGCGCGGGCGAGACCGGCAGCCCGGCATACTGGGAGGCCGTGAACCGCACCTACCAGAAGGTGATCGAGCAGACCCAGCCGAACTACACCGTGATGCAGCGGGCAGGCATCCAGCGCAACCCGGACGAGATGGTAAAGACCTTTACGATGTTCACGACCCAGCGCTTCCAGAATGCGGGCATCCTGATCGACGCGGTGGGCGACTGGAAAGCGCAGGCGACGCGGTACAAGGCGGACGCCAGCGACGCGAACAAGGCAGAGCTGCAGCGGGCGACAAAGCAGCGGGACCGGGCCATTTTGAGCCAGGCGGCGCAGGTGGCGGTGTTTGCCGTGATGAAGATCGGCGCGGACTTCCTGCTGCACCGGTGGGACCGGGAGCAGGACGAGAACGGCGACGTGACCCTGAAGAGCATGGTGAGCCGCTTTTTCTCGCTGTCCACCGAGAGCACGATGGGAAACTTTTTGTGGGGCAGCGAGCTGTACAGCCTGATCGACAATGCCATCGAGGGCAAGGATTACGACGTGATCAGTGCCACGAACATCAGCGCAGTAAACGACATGGCGTCGGATGTGGTGAAGTTTACGGCGGAGCTGAAGAAGGACACCAGCGAGATGGACGAGGCGGAGCTGGAAAAGCACCACAAGAAGCTGATGGAGAAGGGCATGGCCCTGATCGAAAACGGCTTTGAGATCGTGGGGGTGCCCTACGGCAACGGCCGGAAGATGGTGGACGCAGTGCGCGGGTACTGGGACGATGCGCAGAACGTGGCGCAGGGCGGAAAATTTAGCTTCAACAGCCTGCCGGAGAGCGCGACCGGGCAGTACGACCGGCTGTACAATGCCTATGCCAGCGGCGACGCGGACGAGGCACAGGCGGCGGTGGAGAAACTGGTGGCCATGGGCAAGGAGGGCGAGATCTACAAGCAGCTGAAGACCCGGCTGAAGAAGTACGACGCCGACACCCGGGCGGCGGCAAAGGCACAGATGGAAGGGAACGAAGCCGAGCGGTACCGGCTGGAGACGGAGACCATCGAAGCGCTGTACGACGTGCTGGGCATCCGGAAGAATGTGAAGGAGGATGCAGAAAGGAGAAGTAAAGTTATTGACATGGTGACAGGAGATAACCGAGACGGAAAGGGAAGCAAAGGTGCTATCAATGTTAAAGCAGATGCGTTGCTGAAGGGCGACGCGGGCGACATGTACGCAGACCTGAGCGAGGCGGTGGACAGCCGGAAGGCGCAGGACGTGCAGGCCGAGTACGACCGGCTGATGAAGGCCGGACGGACGCCGAGCAGCGTGAAGAGCAAGCTGACCGAGCTGGCAAAGCCGGAGTATCTGGCGGGCAGCGATGCGGACAAGCAGCAGCTGGCCGACGTGCTGCTGGCCCTGACCGACACGGACGGAAACGCCCTGTACACGGAAAAGACCTTTGCACAGTGGGAAAAAGCGGCGGAGAAGGCAACACAGGCGGAACCGGAAGAGGACCCGTATGCACTGCTGCGGTGACGACCAGATGCCAACCAAGTGCCAACCAAGTGGCAGCCATCCGGTGACGCTTTGTCACCAATAGAAAGCACCCCGGCGGGCAAGACCTGCCGGGGTGCTTTTATAAAAGTACACGGTTTTTTGCGGGGCAGCGGGACGGTAGACTGGGAAAAAAACGGAAGGAGGAAAAGACCATGCAGGTAAGGATCGTGGAAAAGCGATTCGGTGGGGTGGAGTTTGCCCCGGAGATGAAGGTGCTGCACCTGGGCGGGCAGAGCAGCGCGAACGTAGAGCGGCTGGAATTTACCCTGCCGGAGAGCTGGCAGGGTAAGAGCGTGACGCTGCACATCCAGCGGCAGGACGGCACCCTGCCTGCCCCCATTTTGCTGGACGAAGCGCACAGCTGTGCGGTGGGCAAGGAGTTTACCGCGTCGAGCTGCGGCAGCTGGATGCTGCTGGCCCTGGGCGAGGACGGATTCCGGGCGCTGACACGGCCGGCAAAATACGACTGCTACGAGACGCTTGCCACCGACGGCGACGCGGAGATCAGCCCGACGCAGTACGAGACCTTTGTGGCGCGGGTGCTGGCGTACTCGAACAGTGCGGCGACCAGCGCGCAGGAAGCGCGGAACAGCGCAGGTGCGGCCGCGAAGGATGCGAAGAGAGCCGAGGCAGCACGGACAGAAACGGTGACGGCGGCCGGACAGGCCGGGGCGGCACAGAAAGCGGCAGAAAGCGGCGCAGCCCGGGCCGAGGCGGCAGCCGATCGGGCGGAGAAAACGGCACCGGCGGACGGGCCGGTGAAGAGCGTGAACGGCCAGGGCGGCGTGGTGACCCTGACGGCGGCGGACGTGGGTGCGCTGGAAGCGGGCAGTGCGGACTATGTGGAGCGCATCGAGCTGAACGGGCAGGTGATGACCCTGACCATGGGCGACGGCAGCACACGGACGCTGCAGACCAAGGACACCACGGCACTGGATGTGATGACCGGCGTGCTGGGCGTGGAACACGGAGGAACCGGAAAGGACACAGCCCTGACGGCGGAGGATGTGGGAGCCTACGGCAAGAACGAGACCTACGCAAAGACGGAGGTGTACAGCCGCGCGGAGACCTACTCGAAAACGGAGGTGTACAGCCAGAAAGAGGCCGACGCCAAGTTCGGCACGCCGTACAGCCTGCCGCCCGCTACGGCAGACCAGCTGGGCGGCGTCAAGGTGGGCGACTATCTGGACGTGGACGAGGACGGCACCCTCAGCGGCAAGACCCTCAATGATAAGATCGCTGCCGCCGTGGCGGTAAAGTCGGAGGCGCGACTGGTGTGGAACACCCATGTGACGTCTCCTAACAAATTCACAACTTGGGATGTTCAGATTCCAGACAATGTTGAT
>ERZ772969.1358-NODE-1358-length-18850-cov-4.836446_pt1 | contig 18850 bp, 19 predicted proteins | sample MGYA00511676_ERZ772969 | MGnify/ENA primary metagenome ERZ772969 (study PRJEB29015, sample SAMEA2737651) | human gut metagenome | biome: human gut; feature: human-associated habitat; material: faeces | place: China | collected 2012 ... | reverse complement strand
CGCCCTGTATGCAAAAATCTCATCCTTTATGCATTGTGTTTCCGAGACTACTCACGTGTATACACAAATCCGCGAAATATTATTTCCTCCATCACAGGCGCTATGAGTATGCTGGAAATCCATTGCATGACGATACTGCCTTCGGAAAGAACGCTTGCGCTTGCCGCGTAGGAATCCGTCCAGCTCTGCGGAAGCGGCAGTATCTCCATGAAAAATGAAACAGCTATATTGAGCACCACGCCAAGTGCAAGCAACGGCAGCACTCCCTTTCGATCAATCCCCCTAAGACAGACTTCCTCGCTCAATTTTTTATCACGCAGTGTGCAGATGATCCAACAGCTAAGCAGCGTAAGTATTCCTGAAATCACAAGGACAGGAGCAGCCTGCTTATCCATTTCTTCTGCAGCCCTCATAGCCAGCGCCATCTCATCCAGCATCTGCCCCTGCTGGTTCATTTCCCGCGCCAACCGTGACATGATCATACTCATTGCCCCAATGCTGACCGCAAACGACACGACTACATAGATCATAAAATAAAAAAATGATTTTCCCAACGCGGACGCCGTCTTTCTCATTCTCCTACTCCTCCCTGTCCTTCCCCTGTCTCAAATTCCGCTCTTTTTTCCGCCAAAAGTCTCTTTAACTTATCCATATGAAGCTCCTGCAACCTCCTATAGTATTTGCGGCTGACAGGAATCTCCCGATTCCCCGTCAGATAAATCCTGTCCGGCTGTACCTGACGAATGTACGAAAAATTCACGATATACCCCTGGTGTGTATAATAAAAACGTTCATGATTCAGCTTTTCATAAACCTTCGCGAGCGTATCATAGCAGGTAATCTCACAATCCCTAAGAAAAAACACGCATCGGTTCCTCTGTTTCTCAATATATTGAATCTCTGAAACAGAAAGCATCACCTCGCCGTTTCCCCTGCGCACACAAATATATTGCTCCTCTGCCGCCTTCCTGTCTCTCTCATAACGAAGCTGCGCGATACACTTATCCACAATGCGTTTCAATTCCTCATATTTTACCGGCTTTACCAGATATCCGACGGCATCTGCCAAGAACGCGGCAAGGGCATACTCCTCATAGCTTGTGATAAAGCAGATTGGAATCGTCCGATCATGATCACGCACCAAAAGCGCCGCATCCGTTCCCTTCATTTCAGGCATATCAACGTCCAGAAACAACATATCGTATTGCTTCTCCCCGCCCTTTAACTCCTCCAGCAAGTCCTGCGCCGAGAAATACCGTTCCACGATCAGCCGGTTTCCCGACTCCCTCTCATATACCTCCAGATGCCGGCAGATGCGGTCGATATATAATTCCTCGTCATCACAAACCGCCAGTCGAAATTCATGCAGCATCCTCCCCTCCCCCTCTCCTTCCTGTTAGCTTTATCATACTTGTTTTTGTCTATAAAAACAAGCGGTGGTCTTGATTTGGCTGCGTATAGCTTTTATGATAAACCTATGGTAAAATTGATTATTATGATACACACAGCGCTAAGCGAAACGATTGATTCATTCCGAACCCACATCTGCTCGTTTGCGCCGGCAGAAAAAACAGTCAAGTCTCCATTTTCAAAGGATTTTATAAAAATCTGACACACAGCAACAAAAGCAAGACACACAGGGGGAAATAAATTATATGGGATTTTTAAACAAATTACTCAAAAAAAAATCAGGATTTGGATAAACCCTCCAATACATTTTCATCCAAATCTTCTGACGAAAACGCATCCGACCTCTCCAACGCAAAAATCTCTGAGGAACAAGAGGTCATCACTCCTAAAATGCAGGCGTACATGAAGCAATTTTCGGCAGATGACACTCCCGGTTGGGACGCAATTTATGCATCCCTCGAAAAGCTTTACCCTGATACAATGGAACGCCACTATGCCACTCTGATCCCCTATATGCTCGGAGGTGGCGACCCACTGGATGGATTCAGTGTCTTTGATAATCCAAGCCAAACGTTTCATCGTCATATCATCAGCTTCGGTATGAGCGAGCTCTATTATCATCCAAGCAGTGCAGATGGTGATTTCAGCAAGTGGGGCTTTGAGTTCACTATGCGTGTACTTCCTTTTAAGGAGGATGCTGATGCAGAGAATCCCGATGGCAGTCCTGCAAAAAATGAGCCTCACTGGGCAATGAATCTCATGCAGAATCTGGGCAGATATGTATTTGAAAGCGGAAAATGGTTCGAGGCCTATCATTTTATTCCGACCAATTCACCCATCCGTCTTGATACAGATACCAGGCTGGTTGGCGTTTTGTTTGTTCCTGATCCACAGCTTTCTGGCATCGATACGCCAAACGGACATCTGGACTTCTTACAGATGGTAGCCCTCACACAAAAGGAACTTGACTGGCTTTGGGCCAATCCATCAAGAGGCGAAGAATTGGCAGATAGAATACGTAAAGATAACCCTCTGCTCATTACGGACTTATATCGTGACAAGGAATATGTGTAAGAAAGGCGACGCTTAGACAAAAAATCAAAACTTTACTATTTCAGCGCAATAAAAGTCGGTTTTCGCTGTTTGAACACGGTGAAATATCGAAATCCGGCCATTTTTAATATAGAAGCTACTTTTTCAAAATCAAACGCAACATATTCCGGTGAATGGGCGTCTGATCCAATCGTGATAATCTCACCGCCAAGTTCACGGTAGCGGATTATAATTTCCTCAGTTGGATTTGGATGCCCAAGCCCATACTTAAACCCTCCGGCATTGATCTCAATTCCCTTTCCCTTCAAAATAAGAAGCTTTAAAATTTCATCGATAACATCCCGGAACTTTTTATAAGAGTAATTTTTATTTCTAGTCGGACCATACCGGACAATATAGTCAATATGACCGTAGACATCAAAACCATCAAATGACTGAATATTCTCAAGTATGGAGTTAAAATATTCCAGATAACAGTCATCCTCATCACGTCCTATATAAAAATCAGGATAGTAAGGATCTCCCCCGTGGACCAAATGGGAAGAACCGATCACAAAATCAAAGGGATACCTGTCAAGAAGGTCTGTATGCTTCTTGGCAAGGTGCGGCTGTAACCCCAATTCAATGCCGAGCAGGACGGGAAATGTGTGCCGATATTTTTCCTGCAGGATTTGTACGGAGGCCGTATAACTCGGCAAATCCAAAAGAAATACATTGCTGTCACCTGGAAAGTCCAAATCAAGATGGTCAGTAAAACAGATGCCATTCAGATTTTTCTGAACGGCAGACTGTATCATAGATTCCTGCGAGGCTTCACTGTCGCCAGAGTACTCGCTGTGCATATGTGTGTCCCAGAGCATAGTAAAAATCCTTTCTGTAATTAACAACGATCAGGCAAAACCGAATCCCGGCTTCCCAGGAAGGGTCAGCTCCCCACCATTGCCGCACTGCATCCCGCCGGAAACAGGAAAAGCTGCAAGCGAGTACTGACAATCAAGATCTGCCTTTGTGATATTTTTTACTGCTGCTCCAAGACTGGCAGCTGCAGTAATACCAATATTTGTCTCCTCTGCCATGCAGCCCAGAATACATTCCACGCCTGCAGCCTCGCAGATACTATTAATCTTGAGCGCCTCCCAGATTCCTCCGCATTTCATCAGTTTAATATTCACATAATCAACTGCATGCCTCTGCACCAAATGAAACACATCCTTGGAATCAAATGCACTCTCATCAGACATGATCGGAATCCTGCTGTGCCGCGTCACATAGGCAAGACCATCCATGTCATAATACGGCACGGGCTGCTCCACAAGCTCAATCCCATACTCTCCCAACCGTTCGATCATACGCAGAGCCTCTTTCGGTGTCCATGCCTGATTGGCATCCAGCCTGATGCTGATGTCTGCTCCAACCGCCTCACGGATTCTGCGGATTCTCTCAATGTCCTCTCTCTCCCCTGTTCCAACCTTTGTCTTTATGATCCGAAATCCGTTTTTTACATGAAGCGCCGCCATGTTAGCCATCTGCTGCGGATCCCCGATACCGATCGTAATATCTGTCTCAATCCTGTTGCTGTATCCGCCCAAGAGTGTATAGACAGGCATACCGGAAACCTTCCCCAAAATATCATAGCATGCCAGATCGACCGCCGTTCTGGCAACAAAAGCGCGGGCGGAGGTTTTCTCCATCATCCGGTGTACCTTTTCAATGTCCGTCGGATTTGTTCCGATCAGAGCCTGCTCAAATTTTCTGAGTACAGCCTCCACACCGTCCATCGTCTCTCCGGTGACAAACACAGACGCCGCTCCTTCGCCTACTCCGCAAATACCCTCGTCCGTTTCAATGGTAAGTACAACGCTTGTGGAGTGCGTAATCGTACCTAACGAGATCACAAGAGGTCTCGTTAACGGACTGTCTATTCTCTTAATTTCAAACCGTGTGATTTTCACCGCTTCTTCTCCTTTTCTACTGCTTCCCCTATTTCCTCACGCCGCCTACTGGCTGATCTTCCCAAGTATCACCGGATGAACCGCCCCTGTGGCGGAAGGAACATTGGAACACACGCCGCTTACTGTCTCATTTGCCAAAACAGCAAATGCAACCGCTTCTTTTGCATCGCTGTTATAGCCAATATCCTCATTCGCAACAACCTCCGTGCCCATGAGATATTGTGACAACGCTTCCATCAGCGTACGATTATAGCTCCCGCCTCCCCCGACGATCAGCCGATCAGGCACTCGCGGAAGGAATTTTTTTATAGCTTCTGTAATACTTTTCGCAGTAAATCTCGTGACTGTCGCAACAACCTCCTCATCCGTGACTCCAAGCTCTGCCGCCCTCTCATAGATTGTGTCAATGAAATCCGGATTGTAATGCTCTCTGCCTGTACTCTTTGGTGGATTTTGCCCAAGATAAGGATCCTTCATCAGCCATGCAAGTAGTTCATCACTTACACGGTTTGCGCCTGCAACCGCTCCTCCCTTGTCATACCTTAGGCTTCCGCCGGAGCAGCGCATCATGGCTGCATCGATCAACACATTTCCCGGACCTGTGTCAAATGCCACAACGTCTTCCATCGTTCCATCCTTCGGGATAAAAGTGACATTTCCGATACCTCCGATATTCTGCAGCGCGATGTCCCTTTCCTCATCTTTATACAGCAAATATTCCGTATAAGGCACAAGTGGCGCGCCGCCCCCGCCTGCCGCCATATCTCTTACCCTAAAATCGGATACGGCGATTGCTCCTAACCTTTCACAAATAACAGACGGATCTCCAATCTGAAGCGTAGAAGTAATATTTCTCCCAAGATACCTCACAGGCGTTGGTTCATGAAACAATGTCTGTCCATGACAGCCGACAAGATCTACGTCACCTTCATTCATCCCCGCCTGTCTGCACACCGCTAGGCAAGCGTCAAGATACAACTCTCCCAAGAGCCGATTCATCCTGCAAAACTCCGCACTGCCCCCGAAATTACCCTCGGCAAGCTTAAGAATCCGTTCCCTCACCGCATTATCAAACGGGATGCTGACATACCCCAGCTGCTTTACGCGCGTCCCCTCGCCGCAGCCACTGATCCGCACCAACGCTGCGTCTACGCCATCCGCAGATGTACCGCTCATCAGACCGATTACAAGCTTTTCCTTCTTCTGCATCACTTCCATAAGACTCATAGATATCAACACGCTCCTTCCTACAATCTTATACTCCCTGCGCCCAAACGTCCCTGTATCTGGTTTTCATTATACCTTCTATGAAATAAAACCTCAACGCATCGCAAATTATGCGATATTTAATTTCATATCTTGAACCGATTCCGCATAGATCTGTCTCTTTTGGAAACCAACAAATCTGTCTGATATGTTATAATAAAGAAACAAATAGTTTTAAAAATCTATCATATAACAAGGAGAGCGCTATGCAAATAAAATATCTTGGTACCGCCGCAGCGGAGGGCTGCCCCGCATTGTTTTGCAAATGCAATTTCTGTGAAAGTCTGCGCCGTTCCAATCGGAGCGAATGGTTTCGGACACGTTCGCAGGTACTGATCAATCATGATCTGCTGGTTGACTTTCCACCGGACACTTATCTGCATTTTCTGCGTGACGTTTCCTTGGATCTGTCTGCTGTCAGACATGTCCTTATCACCCATTCCCATGAGGATCATTTCTATCCGGAAGACCTTTTGACACACACCGACTGCTTCTCCGGTACCGTCCATGAGACACTCAATATTTATGGAAATGAAACCGTGTACAACCGCTTTCTCCACTACCTTGATGCTGCACCTTCCTACTATCATGCGAAGCAATATCTTTGTCCGCATCTTTTGGAACCGTTTGTCACTGTATCAGTAGGCGACTACAAAATCACCCCTGTTCTCGCCGACCATGATCCGGCAGAACTTTGTTATTTATATGTCATTGAGCAAAACGGCAAAACCGTTCTTTATGGGAATGACACCGGCATACAGCTGTGCAGCAAGACCTGGGAATATCTGGGGAAATTCCACTATGACCTTGTGAGTATGGATTGTACCTCCTGTACAACGGCTGCCGCGCGTGGGCACATGGGAATCCCAAACAATTTACAGTTTGTCGAGCGCCTAAAAAAACTGGGCTGCACAACATCTGCGACCCAGTTTATTCTTACACATTTTTCACACCACTACGCCCTGACGCAGGAACAGCTTGAAGATCTCGCTGCTTTGCATGGCTGGATGGTTGCTTACGACGGAAAGTGTGTCCGGCTATAATATGCCGGCACACACTAAAACGACAGCGTCCAAATATATCTGCCGCACTCGATGGGATAACGATCAAAATAGTAGACAAAGCTCTTCTCATACTTCGCGCCCATATGTTCATAAATCTTCTTTGCCCTCACATTTTCGAGAACCACCGATATAGACATCAGGTGTTTTCCATTCCTCATCGTCTCCTTCATTGCCTCTGAAATGAGAGTCCTCCCAATTCCTCTGCCCTGCGCACAGCCACCCACATAAAGCGCTGACAGTTGCAAACAACAATCATTTTCTTCATCTGGTCGGATTGCCGCAAACCCAAGCACAGATCCGCCCTCCTCGTAAATCAGACAAAGACTGTCCTCTTTTTCAAAAAATTCCCGCCATATCTTTTGTGCTTTCTTCTCCGTGAGATTTACAAAATATTCCTCCGGCAGAATGTCCGCATAAACAGACCTTAAATCATCCATATAAATCCTTGCCATGGACTTCACATCCAAAACGTTACCCCTGCGAATCATATCAACACACTCCCCTTACTTTGCTCCTCTTAAATCCCCGCACATAAAAGCGCCTCACGATGAAATTCAGATCGAAGCCTTGTCAGATCAGGAAGCGCCCCCTCCGTCGCGCAGGTCAGACGGTTGGTCAAAAGCACTGCTCCCACCCCATGCTCTGCTGAGATATAAAGGCTTGTTCCCGTATATCCGGTATGTCCGCATCCATTCGGGTACATCTCCCCCCTCTGGAAGCCCAGTCCTCTGGAATATCCCGCCTCCTGCTGCGCCTCCACAAACGTCTTTTCTCTGGTATTCAGATAGAACATACCAAGACGGCAAACGCCCGCAAGATCGGAAAACAATCCTGCATGACCACTGATCCCTCCAAAATAATACCAGCAATTTCCGTCGTTTGCCTCTCCGCAGATGGAAACCCCATGCGGGCGAAAACCATCAAAGACAATCCCCCGTTCCTCACACATATGCTCCTCCGGCATATTATCATAAGAGGAAATTATGGCCGACCACTCCGGGTGATCTCTCCCGACACAATAACAAAGCCTGTCAATTCCCAGCGGTCTGCGTATATATTTCTCTACTGCCTCTGGCAGAGTGCATCCGGCAGCCTTTTCCACAATCATCCCCAGCAGCATATAGTTAAGATCACTATATACCATCTGGTTCTGCTGCAAAGGCAACTCCAGAATTTTTTCCAGTATCTCGTAAAACTCCGCTTTTTGCGCGTAAAACGGATACCATGCCATAAGACCGCTCGTGTGCGTCAACAGCTGTCGTACTGTAATCTCTGCAAAACATTTTTGCAGCTTTTCCATATGAGGCGGAACACTAAGATACTCACAAAGTCGTCCGTCCAGACGAATCTGCCCTTCCTCTATAAATCGCAGCAGAATAGTTGTTGTATACAACTTGGTGAGGGAAGCCAGATCAAACACCGCATCTGCATTTATCCCGCCAATGACATTTTGAAAAAGTATTCCCTCTCTATCAAATACAGCATAAGCTGCCTGTTTAAAATAATGCTCCTTCTGATAATCCTCTATCAGCCTGTCAAGCTTATCATAATCGTATCCCACAGCTCACCTCTCCGCTACAAAAAACTCTTTGACTGCTTCCAGCGCACGGGCTGAGTACTCATACACAGGCACGGTAAACACCTCTGCACGCAGCCCTTCAAGCTCAAATGGATTGCGCAGCGTCACACATGCCATTGGAATCTCCATGTCCGCAAGCAGATGAAGCAGCTTGGATTGCTCCTGATATACAGTCGCATTCAAAGTTCCGACCACAACTGCCGTCGCCTCGCGCGCCGCGCAAAGCGCAGACTCAATTTCCTCCTTCGTAGGCCGCAGCGATATTTCAACTGCACGGCCCCCAAACTCCTTTTGCAGCTCTGCCGCAAAGCTGAGCCCGCCTACAGCATTTGATACCTGTGATACCTGTGTCTGACAGGGTGCAATGAAACACGGACTCTCTCCCAGCACAAAACGGTCCTCCCTGCGTTTTCCCACATGGACGCCCTCTAAAAAGACCTTTCTGGCAAATGTCCCACAACGTTCAAAAAGCGTTTCATCCTCCGAAATCGTCAGCCTCAGATATTTCTTCTTTAAAGACAATATTTTTTCAACAGCAGCGTCAATCAGCTCCATGGAGATATGCCCCTCTGCAATCTCCCTCTGTAATGCCTCTATTGCACTCCTTACCTTATCGTGTTTATGAGAAATAAAGATGAGTTCAATCCCCGCCGCAACAGCTTCGATCACACCCCTCTCAATACCATACTCGTTGCTGATAGCATTCATTTCCATACAGTCAGAAATAATCAAACCGCCAAAGCCCACCTTTTCACGCAGCAATCCACTCACAATTTCGCGAGACATGGTAGCGGGAACACAATCCAGCTTTTTGTACACAACATGTGCGATCGTAATTGCAGGAATCTCCATATCCACAGCCCTCTGAAATGGAATAAGTTCCAGTTCACTAAGCTCATCCTCGCTCTTTTCGCTAAAAGGAAGCGAAAGATGTGAGTCTACGGCGGTGTCCCCATGACCCGGAAAATGCTTTCCCGAGCAGAGAATCCCAGCATCCATATACCCCTTGATCGCCTCCGAGGCATACCTGCACACTGTTCCCGCATCTGCCCCGTAGCTTCGAATGCCAATGACCGGATTAGCAAGATTACTATTAATATCAAGTACCGGCGCCAAATTAAAATTGATGCCAAGCTGTGCAAGCTGTTTTCCGGAAAGCAGCGCCGCTTCATATAGATTTTCCTCGCTCCCGATCGCTGACAATGCCATCGCCGATGGCATTTTCCCAAGAGAATCAGGCAGTCGTGAGACAATTCCCCCTTCCTCATCAATGGTGATAAAAGCAGGTATGCCCGTCTCATCAACCATCAGGCTCTGAATGTCACTGCACAGTTTTTTTATCTGTTTTCGGTCCTCAAGATTTTCCTTAAAAAGGATGACATTGCCGACCTTATAATCCTTTACAAGCCGAATGAAAGATCCGTCCATCTCACCCTCCGGAAAACCGGTCACAAACATCTGGCCCAGCTTCTCCTCCAAGGTCATCTCCTCCAGTGACTTCCATACAAAACCCTGCTGTTTTATCCTCATAGTCTCCACGATCTTCTACCTTTCATACTTAAAGAAATTGTCTTGTCATCACTCAGACTCTCTGCTAACCCTTCACACCGCCGAGTGCGATCCCCTCCACAAACTGTTTTTGCAGAAAACAATATAACACAAACGGAATTACAAACGTAATTGTAGCACCTGCCATAATAAGACCATAGTTTGTCTCAAGTGTAGTATCGAGCAGAGACATCGCTACGATCAGCGTGTACATGCTGTTCCGTGTTGTACTGACCAGAGGCCACAGAAAAGCATTCCATGCTGATACGAATGTAAATATGGTCAATGACACTGTCGCAGGCTTGACCAGAGGAAGTATAATTCTTACAAAAATATAAAATTCCGAGCTTCCATCTATCTGTGCTGCCTCAATCAATGCATCCGGCACGCTTTTCATAAAAGAACGCATCATCATCACACCGAATGCCCCTGCCATCGGAATAATGAGAGCCTGATAGCTATTCAGCCAGCCAAGCTTTTTGACGATCAAAAAAAGAGGGATCAATGTCACCTGTCCGGGAACCATCATTGTAGCAATATAAATTTTGTACAAAATCTCCTTGCCCGGAACCGGCTTCTTTTCAATTCCGTATGCCGCCATAGCTGATACAAGAATTGTCCAGAGACAGGAAAAAACAACCACAATTACACTGTTTAACAGTGCTCTGCTGTAATCATTCCGAAATAATACATTTTTATAGTTGACAAAGTCAAAGCTAATATCCTTCATGTGGAAATATGGTGTATCTGCCTGCGTTAAGGACAACAGGAACATATAAATCAGCGGGAGGACACAAAGCGCTGCAAATATTGTCACAAGTACCGTTCCTACCACAGTGGGAACAGTCAGTTTCTTTTTTCCCTTCATCTGCTTTTCTTCCCCTCCTTCTCCTTAAAGAACAAGTCCTGAATGGCATGGATTGCCAAGACAAACAGAAGCAATATGACTGCCAGCGCACTTGCAAGTCCCATCTTGTGGTTCGCAAAAGCCTGTTGATAAATAATGTAAGCAAGCGTCATGGTAGATGTTCCCGGTCCGCCTGAGGTCATCTGATAAATAATATCAAAGGTCTGGAAGGACCAGATCACACTCAGCGTAACAACGGTGTAGGTGATCGGCTTTACACTCGGAATCGTGATATACCAGAATCTTTTCAATGTTGACGCCCCGTCCACGACTGCTGCATCATAAAGCTCCTTCGAGACTCCCATGATTCCCGCATAATAAATCACAAGGAAATATCCAACACTTTTCCATATAGCTACAATCGCGACGCACAGAAACGCAAGATCCTTATCCCCAAGCCAGTTGACCCTCTCGCCTCCCAGCGCTGCGATCATCTGATTGAGTACACCATCTGTTTTAAACAGCACCTTCCAGACAGCCGATGCAGCAATCGCAGAAACAATCTGCGGGATAAACATTGCACTCCTCAGGAAGCTGCCATAAGTGTTGCGCAGCCGTTCGGCGAGAAATGCAGCGATCCCAAGAGAAAGAATTACCTGCGCCGGAGCCGTTACTAAAACATACTTTGCTGTATTCGTCAACGCTGCATAAAAAGTCTTACTCTCAATCACCATTTCATAATTTTTAAATCCGACAAACTGCGGCGGAGCAATCATATTATATTCTGTAAAGCTATAAAAAACAGTCATAAAAATCGTCACAACACAAAATGTCATGATAACCAAAAATGACGGCAAAATATATATCATGCCATAAATTGTCTGACGCCTGTCCCTTTTTGTTCTCTTTTTGCCCCTCATCACTTACCTCCCGGCGTGGGTAGAAAGATACATCTTTCCCCAATTTAAAAGTGGACTGCTCCTCCTTGCTTTATGCCGTTGAAGCAGCCCCCTTCCCTACACTCTGCTATTTCTTTGCTTTCATCACCATATCCTGTGCTTAGAACCCCTGAGAGTCATACTGCTGCATTGTTTCATCAAGTACTTCCTGTGGCGTCAGATCTCCCATATACATCGCCTGTATATTTTTTGAAAGATTGTCATAAAACGCATCGGAACCCGCAAATGCCGGCCAGTTGTGGAAAATCTCCGGATTCTCCATATACATGGTCTCAAACTTCTCGTCCCCATAGTATTTTGCATCTGTGGTAATCGGGTTCATCGCATACATACTCTCGTGGAAAGCATCCATGACCGGCGCACTCAGCATATATTTCATAGCCTTTGCAGCTAACTCCTTGTTCTCACTGTTGGACGCGATCGCAAGGGAATCCGCAGCAATCCATGTTGCCTGCCTTCCATCTGTTCCTGTCAGACCCGCAGTAAAATCCCAGTTAATTCCAGCCTCTGTATTTTTGTCTGAACTTCCGGTATCGCCGATATACATCGCTACCTTTCCCTCACGGAACTTTGTCTTCACATCATCCTCCGCCGTGATGGTCTCGTCAAAAATACCGTTTTCCATAAAACTGTACAAAAACTCAATCGTCTTAAGCCCCTGCTCATTATTGATATCAGGGTTACCTTCACTGTCTAAAAACTCCGCGCCAGACTGCCAGTAAAACGGAAGAAAACCGTTCATGATCATACTTTTTCCCATTCCTCCCCACGCCTGAAGAAACGGCTGCTGACCGTTATCCTTAATTTTAATACAAGCATCCATAAATTCCTCCCACGTCTGAGGAACTGCCTCGACACCAGCAGCGTTTAACATATCCATATTACAATAAAGAATTGCTGCATTTCCTACAAGCATCGGCGCAACATACTGCGTATCTCCAATCTTGCCAAGATCCCAGTAAATATACTGTTCCAGCTCCTCCTCCGTAAAATAGGACTCTAATGGCTCAAGTGCACCGGAAGCAGCAAGGTCATACGGCGTATCAATATAAATCACATCCGGTCCGTCGCCCGAGGTGATTCCCGTTGTGATTTTCTGGATATAACCCTCCCATGGAATAATCTCCACACGAACCGTACAGTTATTTTCTTCCTCGAAAGCATCAAACTGCGCATCCCAAAACTCTTGATCCGTCTGCTCTGCATCGGAAGCCGCATATGGAGGAATCCAAACAGTAATTTCTCCACCCTCCTCAATATCAGCTGTCGCCTGCTGCTCCGTATTTGCTGCCTGCTCCTCCTGTCCGCTGCATCCGGCAAAAAGCCCTGCAATCATCGTTATACACATAGTTGCTGCCAAACATCTTCTTTTCATATGTTCTCCCTTCTCTGTTCCTCAAAAGCAAATGCTTTCTTCACAGTCCTTTTGTTCTTTTCACGGCTCCTGCGCCGCGTTTCTATATTGACAGAATGACCCCCATCCTGCATTATAGCATATGCCTGTTCTGCCTGCTCATCTGCACGGCAGACCTTATTTTTCCGCCGGACTGCTCTAACATCTCTCTGGCGGCCTCAACATCTACCCCAAGCAGTAATTTTAGAATCGCTGTCTTAGCTTCCCCTCCCGATTCTGCCAATGCACTCTTAGCCTCCTCCCGCTGACAATCCACTGCTTGCATCACAATATTCTCCGCCCTTACCATCAGCTTCTCATTCGTTTGCTGGACATCCACCATAAGATTCTTGTATACCTTTCCGGTTTCGATCATGCTGACAGTAGAGATCATATTGAGGATCAATTTTTCTGCCGTTCCTGCTTTCAGTCTTGTCGAACCCGACAGTATCTCAGGTCCTGTCTCAACCTCGATGGCGATCTCTGCAAATTTTGAAACCTCTGCATTCAAATTACATGAGATTGACGCCGTCTTGCAATTCATAGTTTCTGCATATGTGAGCGCTCCTATCACATAGGGGGTTCTCCCGCTGGCAGTCAGACCGATCACTGTATCCCGGTCATCAAGCTTTAAATTTTGTAAATCAACAGCTCCTGCCTCTCTGTCATCCTCAGCACCCTCCACAGCCTTTAAAAAGGCTCCTGGTCCGCCTGCGATCACACCTACCACCACCTGATCCGACACGCCAAATGTTGGCGGGCATTCTACAGCATCCAAAACTCCCAGTCTGCCGCTTGTCCCGGCTCCGATATATATAATTCGTCCTCCTCTTTTTAAACTTGCAACTGTACAGGAAATTACTTTTTCGACCTGTGACAAAACATTCTCCACTGCGTCTACAGCTTTTCTGTCCTCCCGGTTCATGATTGTGATAATTTCCTCCGGCTTCATCTCATCCAGATTCATTGTTTGCGGATTTCTCTTTTCTGTTGTAAGTACCGTCAGATTTATGTCTCCCATGTTTCACCTTCCCCTTTCTCCATAGTACGGTATGTATTTTGCAGTGCATCGGCAATCTCCTCATATTTCCTCTGGATATATGCCAGATACAGTACATCGACAATCGCAAGCTGTGAAATTCTTGAAGCGAGCTTTCCTGACTTAAACTGATATTCTGTCGCGCTGACATAGAGCGTATGATCCGCAAGTCTGGTGAGCGGTGATTCAGCAAAGCCGGTGATTGCGATCACAGGTACTGAATTATCCCGAAGCATTTTCGCAATATCCACGATTATTTCAGTCTTTCCGGAATAGCTAATCAAAACAGCAAGCTCCTTTTGCCTCATATTTGTTGCAAGTACCCTCTGTATATCCTGATCCTCGTACACCTGACAATTCTTTTTGATCCTGATAAACTTTAGGTAAGCATCCTTCGCTACAAGAAGTGAAGCTCCCACACCAAAAAATGTAATACTCTCCGCCTGTTCTAAAAGATCCACGCACTGCTCAAGTATCTTTACATTGATCAGAGCCTTGGTATCCTCCATCGAAGCGATGCTCCTCTCAAAGCTCTTGTTCACAAGCGTATCAAGATCATCCTCTCTTGTTATCTCAAAATCCTCCCAGCTGCGCACCTCGCTTTTTAGCGCCAATTCACAGGCAAGACCTCTTTGATACTCTTTATAATTATGAAATCCCATTTTTTTGCAGAGCCTTGTCACTGTCGCCGCAGATACAAACACTGTTTCCGCGAGCTCATGGATATTCATCTGGATCGCCAGCTCCGCATTTTCCAGAATAAACTTGATAATTCCCTTCTCTGTATCACTGGCGCACTTCATATATTCTCTGCATTTTACAAGTACACTCTCCATGCTCCCTCATTTCTCAAAAACATCTGCTCATCAAGCACAAAAGCAAATTCTACAAAAATAATAGCAATCATCAACTCGCACAAATTTTACTTCTTTTTTTTGATATTATTGTATAATATATGAAACAAAACTTCAATAATCCATTATATATATGATATTTTATTTCATGTTTTGAAATAAATACAAACTGGCAATTCTATTTTATCCATAAAACCTCTAATACCAAAAAAATCCCAAAATCGTAAAACAGTCATCTCTATCTCCTCCTACCGCCGATGCAGCCTCTCTCATATTCAGCCTTCCACCATTGTACGCAAGACGATAAACAGCCTCCCATGATCGGAAGGCTGAATTTACATCAATATGAAATATACGCTCTATATTCAATAGGAAGTTTATCCCTTTTAAAATTTAAAACAAAGTCATTTGTTCAAAGTCTGTGCTTCTCTCAAGCAGGCACGGTGTTTTGTGCAGCATTTGCTCTGCCTTTTTCTCATGAAACATCCATGGCAGAATTTCTTCTTTTTCCAAAATAAGCGGCATTCTATCATGAACCGGTTTCATCGATCCATTCGCCGCAGTTGTCAGGATTACGAATCTTTCTTCACCTTGATCATAATTATAAATTCCTGCCATAAATAGCACTCGCTCACCCTTTGGAGAAAAAATATATTTCTCTTTTCTTTGATTCCACTCATAAAACCACGCTGCAGGAACTACAATCCTACGATGCAGGGCGCTTTCGCGAAACATTCTTTTTTCCAAAACAGATTCACTTCTCGCATTAAATATCACCTGTTTATCCGAAAAGCCGGAAAAACCCCAGCGCTGTGTTTTGCAGGAAAGCTTCTGCCCGTTTGGGACGATCACTGGCGCAATATCCGTTGGATGTATCTCCCTTTCCAAAAAGGAGCTGCCTCCAAATATTTTATTGCTAAGCCTTTGATCCACCTGACGGATAACGGCTTCTATTTCTCTGGCCGTTTCATCGTTCACATAATATCTTCCGCACATAAATATCCTTACCTGCTTTCTGTCTTACCTGATGTTGCGACACAGTTCCATTCCGCCGCAGTGCGATCCCCCGGAGGGTTTTACTTTATAGGGAACAAAGTTTCCTATAAAGTAAAAAACCTCAAAAACATCTGTTTTTGAGGTTTCAAGGAAGGCGACTAACGGATTTGAACCGATGATCAGGGAGTTGCAGTCCCATGCCTTACCACTTGGCTAAGTCGCCTGATAAAATCTGCATGATTTATTATATGTCTGTCTTTATCAAATATACCCGATATTTCCATAAAGACTCAACCACATCAGAATTTTAACAGACGCACCTTGCTCCGTCAAGCCCGATTTCTTATTTTATCTGTAAAAGCTTTCACCTATCTTCTCCTTCTGTGCCGTCTCCTCTGCTTCTTCACATGAGCAAACTGTTCGCGCCGATATTTCCGAACCTCCATATTATGACGGATGATATAATAATTATCCGCAAATCGCTTCACAAAAAAGAGAAGCAGCACAAGCAGCGCGGCGCCGGCAACGACAAGCATGATTTTGAGCGGATTGATCTGAATTGTGGACGGATTTTCTTTCGATCCCTCCTTTTTTCCATTATCAAATACAAAGCCCTGTACCTCAACACCCGTCCTCACAATATCTGCCCTTCCAACCACATTTCCCGCATAGGTATACGTAATTTTCCCGACAATATTTCCATCGGTCTGTTCATAGGCAATTTCTGAAGCGGCATCGGCAAACGCCATTGTCTTTGGCAGAACGATACATGCATTTCTGTCAATATCCACAAATGCTTTATTCTGATTCAGCGCCCCAACCTCGACTGCCTCCGAGGTATCGTACTTCGTCTCGTTATCAGCAACATTCCATAACTGAAAATTATCAAATGCAAAATTAAACAGATTGATACTGTCCGTCCACTGGCTCGGCGACTCTGTCCGCATGACAACGCACACCAGCTTCATTCCATCCTTCTCCGCAAAAGTAACAAGCGTACTGCGCGCAACATCTGTATACCCCGTTTTCCCTCCGGTACAATACTCATAACGATATTCCAGATGCTGCCACGGATAGAGCATCTCATTATGATTCTGCAGCGCTGTCTCCTCCTCATGCTTATTTGTCGGCAGGATCGTATAGCGCGCCGTTCCGATGATAATACGGAACGTCTCATTCTCATATGCCGCCTTTGCAATCAGAGCCATATCCCGTGCACTGGTGTAATGATCCTCAGAAAATAGTCCGTGCGGATTGGAAAAATGCGTCGTGGTACAGCCCAGCTGTGCAGCCCTTTCGTTCATCATGTTGACAAAGTTCTCAACCGTACCGCCGACATGCTCCGCCACCGCATATGCACATTCATTGGCAGAGGCAAGCATCACCGCATACAGACATTGCTCCATTGTCATCTGCTCTCCATAATCTCTCGCAATGCCAGAGCCTTCCGTGTTGTCGATCGCCGCGTCCGAAAACGTGACAACCTCGTTTAAATCTGAATTTTCCAGCGCGATCAGCGTCGTCAGGATCTTTGTGATACTCGCCGGATAATTCTTCTCATCGCAGTTCTTTTCATAGAGCACCGCCCCGGTATTCATCTCCATTAAAATAGCAGACGGGGACTCTACCACCGGAGCCTCCGGCCAGTACTCGGCAGCCCTTGTTTCTGTAGGAAACATCGTAATCAGGCAAATCACGCTAAGCAGCATACAAATCATTTTGTTCCTGTTTCTTCTATATAATAACATGCGTCTTATAACTCCTATTCGGACTCTTATCAAATACCATTTTTTCACACAACTATTATCAGTATAATCGTTGAAAAAAATACATGCAATAGCTTTTTCTCTTAAAAAATATCTTTTTTTCTCTTAAGATTTGTTGTAGAATCTTGATGTATTGTCAAGGCAAACGACGAGCAGCACGCTTCGCGGGCTGCTCTTGTGTCAATAAAAAAGAAAGGTGACATTTCAGATGAGATTAAGAAATATTCCCGGTGCTGATGACGCAATCGCCAAAAGCGCCGACTGCATCAAAGAACCGGAAAGCCATAAAGGACACTGGCAGGAGGTATTCCCTTCCCAGCAACCGCTCCATATCGAAATCGGCATGGGAAAAGGGCGCTTTATCATGGAGCTTGCCGCCCTGCATCCCGAAATTAATTATATTGGCATTGAACGTTACTCCAGCGTACTGCTGCGCGCGTTGCAGAAAATGGAGCAAACGCCGCTTCCCAACCTGAAATTTATCTGTATGGATGCAGCGGATCTTTCGGAAGTATTTGGTTCGGAGGAGATTGCACGCATCTATCTTAATTTTTCCGATCCATGGCCCAAAGACCGCCATGCCAAGCGGCGTCTGACATCACATCAATTTTTTGCGCTCTATGACCTCGTGCTGGCAAAAAACGGGCATCTGGAATTTAAGACAGACAATCAGACACTTTTTTCCTTCTCTCTGGAGGAGGTGCCGGAAGCGGGCTGGCATCTGGATGCCTGTACAAGAGACCTGCACCATGATCCGATATTAAATGAGGGAAATATTATGACGGAGTATGAGGAAAAGTTTTCCTCTCTCGGAAATCCGATCTGCAAGCTGATTGCTTCAAGATAGCCGGGTACTACTTAGTGAGACAGTACACTAGATTTTCTGCAAAACAATAGTTCGCATCATCCGCTTTAGACACTGCATAGAATGGTTGTTTTGCAGAATTCTTTTTTGCATTGCATAAGACGATTATTTTGTGGGATTCTTTTTATAAATAAAAAAAGCACCAACCCCACAGCATTTCTGTAAAATCGGTACTTTATAGCATATTGATGATTAAGTGCGCGATCAGGGGTTCGAACCCTGGACACCCTGATTAAGAGTCAGGTGCTCTACCAACTGA
>ERZ772969.1347-NODE-1347-length-18968-cov-2.714852_pt1 | contig 18968 bp, 15 predicted proteins | sample MGYA00511676_ERZ772969 | MGnify/ENA primary metagenome ERZ772969 (study PRJEB29015, sample SAMEA2737651) | human gut metagenome | biome: human gut; feature: human-associated habitat; material: faeces | place: China | collected 2012 ... | reverse complement strand
AGTACTTGCATTAATCAATACAGCTATTTTAGCCTATTTGAGACACCAGAGCTTTATCGCTTTTTGCATCGGCATCTGTTTCATTAGTGGTCTTTATTTTGCTAGTCGTCTTGCAGAAAATATCCTAGTTATTCTGCATATTGCATTTAACAATTGGAAAAGATTTTATATTTTAGTAGCTGCTATAACTATCCTCTTGACTAGCTTTAGCATTGTGCTGCTCTGTCTAAACCTATTTGCTTACTTCATACTATTTGCACTTATTTGTACTGGCTACGTATTGACTTATCATATTTTAATTGAACTTTACAATCGAACTAAAGGAAATCTTGGTGGACACAAATACTTCATCGATTTACCCGATAAACGTTTTGATTCTAAATTTAAATATTAGATCTTTTTGCATCTAAGTTAAAAAACTATTAAGATTAAACTCAACTAAATAATTTTTAGTGGTTGGGTTTTTATCACAATAAAAACTTTCAAGATTCGCTTCTTTGGGTCAGGAAGCACTTGAAAGTTTTTTGTTTTTTTACAGAAGGGGAAAATATGCATTTTTTAGGACAACTTATCTTAATCCTCTTAACTACAGTTTTGCTGGGGCAATTATTCGCCCGCTTCAATATGCCTGCAGTTATTGGACAACTATTATCAGGAATTTTACTGGGACCAGCTATCTTAAATTGGGTTAAGCCAAATGATATCATCAGTCTATTCTCCGAGTTCGGGGTTATTCTGCTGATGTTCTTAGCTGGGCTTGAGAGCGATCTAGATTTATTAAAAAAATACTTCAAGCTAAGCTTTACTGTCGCCACAGTCGGCGTTATCCTACCCGTTGTTTTCATGGGCTTAGCCAGTTACTTCTTTGGCATGCGCCCTCTTGAAGCACTCTTTATCGGGATTGTCTTTGCAGCAACTAGCGTTTCTATCTCCGTTGTGGTGCTGCAAGAAGCACACCAACTGCACACCCGTGCCGGCACAGCCATTTTAGGTGCTGCCGTAGTTGACGATATCTTAGCCGTGGTTGTTCTGAGTCTATTCACTACATTCAGTCATGAAGGTGGCAAGAGCGGCTTAACTAATAACTTTTTGCTTAATATCTTGATTGAAGTAGTTTACTTCGTAGTTGTTTGGCTGATTTTTAAATTTGTTGCGCCATACTTTATGAAAGCTTCTGAAAAAATCGACGTTGACTATTCCGTCGTTATCGGTTCATTGGTTTTAGCCTTAACCATGGCTTGGGCCGCTGATTTTGTTGGTCTTTCAGCTGTTGTTGGTGCATTTTTCGGTGGTTTAGCAATTCGTCAAACACCACAATACAAAGAAGTTCACTCCTCTGTTTCCGCAATCGGCTACTCTGTCTTCATCCCCGTCTTCTTCGCTGATATCGGTCTTTCAATGACTTTTGCCAGCTTTTTCAAGGATATCTGGTTCATTATCGTTATGACCGTTTTAGCTATTTTATCAAAATTCTGGGCCGGAAAATACTCCAGCGAAATCTTTGGCTTCAATAAGAATGAAGGCAATATCGTCGGTGCTGGAATGGTATCACGTGGTGAAGTTGCACTGATTGTAGCGCAAATCGGAATTAACCACCATCTCTTCCCTGAGGATATTTATTCAAGTCTGATCCTAGTAATTATCGTTACAACAGTTATTTCACCATTTATTTTGAATTACTTTATTAAAAAGAGTCAAAATAGTACGGAATTTATGTAGAAAAAGTCTAGCATTCGCTAGATTTTTTAATAGTTTAATTTTACAAGTGGCTTCTAAGTGTATAATTTTTTACGGTAAGTTGAATAAATAATTAAAAAAGCCCAAGTCCTTTGAATTTGGACTTGAGCTCAAACAAAAAGACCAGTAGTCTGATGTTAAGAACAAAAAACACATTAGAAGCTGGTCTTTTATGAATTCAATTGTAACTGAAATCGCAAATATTATAAAGTCTGAAGATAATTATATTAAGCGTGAAAGAAAAATAATCTGTTTCTTCTTAAACCTGATTAAGGAAATCATGGCCTTGGCTTTAGCTAAAGTTGATGATGAAATGATTACCAAGGTTAAAGCACAGGGCTATCAGATTGATAAGAAGAATGAGCGCTCAATCAATATGGCTTTTGGCGAAGTTAGGTATGTCAGAAGAAGATATGTCTGCCCAGGCAAACAAGCAAGGTATCCCTTGGATGAATTAATGGGCTTTGACAAATACAAGCGCTACAGTATTTTAGCAGTCAAAAACATCTTAGAAGTAAGCAGCGTTGCCACTTATCGCAATACTGCTCTAGCAGCCAATTGCCTGTCTGGCTTTAATATTAGCCATATGCAGGTGGGCAATTTGGTAAAAATGGCCGGGAAAAATATTAAAGCGGGCCAAGAAGCAGATTCAAGATATGATGCCGCAGGCACTAAGAAAAAGGTCCCAGTTTTGTATCTTGAAGGCGATGGCGTGGTGATCAAAGGCACTAAAAGCCGGTTGGAATTTCATCGCTATCAGGTCTGTGAAGGCATTGTCAATATAAGCAAGAAACGCAGAAAGCGAATCAATGCCAAGGAATTTGTTTCTTTAAGCCGACTTGATGCGCTGAACGAAGCCAAGGAGTACCTGGCCAATACTTATGATCTTTCTGATACTGTAATTCTTAGCAACGCCGATGGCGGTGCTGGATATGCCAAAACAGACTTCGATGACATTGTAGGGCTATGCAAGCGTCATGAGCATTTCTTGGATGTCTTTCACCTAAATAAGAAAATCAAAGAAAGGCTATATTTTGCGCCTGACCTGCAAGGCAAGCTGATTTCTGCTTTGGAATACAAATACAGCTATGACAAAGTTAAAACTATCCTAACCACTGCAGAAAGCCGACTAATTGATGAATTGAATACCGAGCTCAATCATGATTATCTGGGGCGCCTAAGGAATTATATTGATCGTCATTGGGACGATATTAAGCCGTTTAAGAAACGAAAACTGACTGTGACTAAAGCCATTGGCTGCTGCGAGAGCAACCACCGCAAGTATACCTACCGTGTTAAGGGGCAAGGCAAGAAATGGTCAAAATCTGGAGCAGAAGGCATGCTTAGGATCTTAAGCTGCATCAAGAATCGAGAGCTGGAATTTTGGCTTAGCAGCGAGTTTGAAGATTCAGAAATAACTGTATTGACTGAACAGGAATTAAAAGCAGCGGCCCGTGACAGCTTAAAGAAGCGTCATGAAGTTCATTTAGGCATCCAGCATGGCGCATTAACCGCACAGGTAGCTGGCAATAGTTATTTAAGCAAGCTAAGCAGAAATTTAAGTCATATAAATATTTAAGAAATTAAGGTTAGACTAATGGTTTAAAGGCTACCGCAAAAACATTGACACTTACAAGTGGCTTATCATAAACGCAATTGTGTCTACATGGTAAAATCAATAGTGAGAGGTGAGAAATATGTTACAAACTCCAAACAATATTAGAGCTGTTACCGCTCGTGACCTGCGCAATAATTTTAAGAAAATTGCTGATGATATTAATGACTATGATACTACCGTTATAGTAGCTCGTCCCAAAGATAAAAATGTTGTGATTATTTCTCAAAAAGAATATGATTCATGGCAAGAAACTTCATATCTTCTAGGAACTAAAGCTAACCGCGATGCATTAGCTGAAGCTAAACAATCATTTGAAAACCAAGATCAACGAAATAAAGTTTTAACCCCAGAAGAATTCGAGGCTTTAACTAAAGATGACGAAGCTTAACGTTAATTTTAACTACAATGCCTGGAATGAATATCTTGAATGGAAAAAAGAGGATAAGAAGACTTCCCAAAAGATTGATAATTTTATTAAAGAATGCCAACGCCATCCTTTTACTGGAAAAGGGAAACCTGAGCCATTAAAAGCGAATTTAAGTGGTGCATGGTCTCGACAAAGTAATCATAAAGATCGCATGGTTTATTCAGTTACCACAACAGAATTACAAATATGGCAGTTAAAATACCATTATTCCAAATGAAAAAGCTCTTTCGAGCTTTTTTGTTTAACCCAATTTTCCTAAATCGATTACTTGGTCATACTTCTGCAACTCATTTGATTCATAGTGGTGAATTACTTCAATAAAGGTAAGGTTTGAGTTTAACAAGTAATTATGAATTTGATCTGATGTCTTCTTATCAAGGGATGCATTAATTTCATCTAGTAGCAAAATCGATCTATCGGCCAAAATTGCCCGTGCTAGTTCTATTCTAGCTAGCTGTCCCCCAGACAATTGATCCGCATTATCACCCAAGGAATAGTCCCAGCCCTTTTCAGCAATAATTTGATCCAAACCTAATTTTTGGCACACCTCGCTCACCTTTTCCCGGGAAATATTTGCACCTAAAGTTAAATTAAACCACAAGGTATCGGCAAAAATTACTGGGGACTGGCTAGCATAAGCGAATAAATCTGTAAACGAGCCTGGCTTTTGCTTTTTGTCGTTAAGCAATATTTCCTTGGCATGACCATGCTTTCCGGTTAATAGGAATTGTAATAACGTTGATTTACCTACACCAGATGGTCCAATAACTGCAACTTTTTGACCTTTTACAACTGCAAAGTTAATTTGATTAGCTAATTCCTTGCCTTTTATAGTAAGATCCAGATCTTCTATTTGCAAATTTGCAAAATTATAATTAGTCTCTTTCTTTTCAACCTTGCCCTTGGCAATATATTTTTCTGCCTTAGCGACAATTTTCTTAGTTGTTGATAATTTGTTTCGATCTTCTAAAATAGTCAAAATTGGATTAAGAAATGAATTTGACAGTTGAACGATTGCAAATAAGGCACCTAAAGTAGTTTGACCCTTAACCACCATGTAAATTCCCACTAAGAATGGGGTTAAGAACGTAAATAAACTAGCAATCAAGTTAATCCAAGAATTAGTATCTAGATTGAGTAAGTTCATTTTACGCAAAGCATCTTCTAATTGATTGATCAAAACTTGATTTTTCTTAACCGCATTATCGCGCTTGTTGTATAAATTTAATGTTGTGCTACCAGCCAGAAAGTTTTTAATATGACTAACATATTTATCATTAGCAGTTGTCCAATTTTCTGCTGCAGTTTGAATCTTCTTTTGAAATAAATTAGAAACCAGCATCGGCAAACATGAACCGATTAAAAATAATAATGTAACTAACCAATTAACACATAAAGCATACCCTAGCGCAAAAACAATCATATAGGCCTGCATCATTATTTCAATTTCGGCATCAAAACGATTAGTTTCCAGCAGTTTAAAATCTGTAGTTAAAAAGCCTAAGCTAGCAGTATTTTCTTCGCTAGTCTGACCCAGCATCCCCTTTAAAATGCCAGCTCGCAGCGTCGTATTAGTCTCTTGAATAGCACTTGTTTTTAACCGATTGAAAATCAGCGAAGCAATAAAAGTCGCAATAAACGCCCCAATAACAATAACTAGAAATTGTGCTAAATCGCCAAACCTTCTTTGCGTACCAACATTGGTCAATGTCTGTACCATATATGCAAAAATGATTTGTTGTGTACTAGCAATCAAGCCTAAAATAGTTAACATAATGAATTTTGCATGTGAAGAATATTTGTAAATCATTTTTTGTCCTCCTGTATTTTACTTGAGGCTAGTATCGCAGGATAATGACGAAAAATGTTAGAAATTTACAGATCTGCAAATCGAGGTAAAACATTATGTTCAAATATGGTTCAATTTACAAACAATTGCGCAAAGATCAAGAAATCACTCAAACTGAAGCCTGCAAGGGTATTTGTTCAATCTCCAAGTTATCACGCTGGGAAAACAATCAGGTAGAAGTTGAGTTTAGCACCGCCATTGCATTACTCAGGCGCATCAACATTACGCTTGACGAATTCACGCATTACGCTGCAATGAAAACAGAATTTACATTGCCAGACGACATTATAACGGCCATTAAAGACAATGATACAAAGGTACTCGAAAAATTTGTTCAGGAGCAGCTAAATCATTATCACGCCAACAAAAATATTCTCGAACTCAAAAACATCATTCTTGTCTGCAATCAATTATTTCTCATGACTGGTAAAAACTATCTAACACCTGCAGACATTAATCGAATCGGTTCATACCTGCTTCACAACACCGTTTGGTCTAAATACAATATCTTGCTTTTTGCTAACTCACCGTTTTTGCTAAATTCTAAAATCGGCTATCAAATTGCTCTGCGAATTATTCACAATTTTCACCCTACAGAAAGTTTAAACGAAAATACTACTATTTTCATGGGCGGTTTATCTGATACAGTTATTGCCTTAGTTTTCAAAAAGAAGCTAGATTACGCTCAAAAAATTCTTAATGAATTAAAAAAGATAGAACTTCCCTTCTATCTCATGTTCTTTAGTTTAACATTGACCCTTTTACAAAAAATTATCGACTACTGCCACACTCTCAACGCACAGCCTGTATTGGCAATGATTGATACCATAGTTCAGCTGAATTGCATGGAAGTTGCTCAAAAATGGCTTGAGATTTTTAAAGACGTACAACAAATCTGGCCAGAAAAAGAAAATTAAAAACCGTAAAAATAATTTACTTTCACGGCTTTTGACATGGTATTCATTATGCAAGCTTACAAATTTTTAGCTTTTAATTAATCCTTAACAACGTCTTTGGTGTTCAACCATTGACTCTTGTTGATCTTAACGATCTTCTTGCCAGCAGCTTTCTTAACATCCTTAGCGGTGTAAGTTGAACCCATTGAAACCTTTTGGCTAGTCTTGTGACCTTGTGCGTCCAAAACATTAACTTTTTGGTTCTTAGTGTCCTTTACAGTAACAAAGATCTTGTCACCCTTTTTAATTGCAGGATCAGTTGGCATAGTTTCGGCAACACCTAACTTTGGAGCAGTAAAACTAGCTGCTTGACTAACTGAAGCACCAACACCCATTAAACTCATTGAAGCAACTGCGACTGAAACAACTTTAACTAAATTCTTTGAAACTAACATAATGAATACCTCTAATTTCTATATCACTTAACTTGTTGGAACTTTTTGTTCCCTCATTCCTTACATCTTTATTGTATAACATATGTTATTAATTGCAAGGGGTTTATCGAAAGTTTTTTAAAAATAATTCAGTCGTCTCAAAGTGTTGCTATAATAACGATTATGAGGATCTTTTGTCCAAAAGCATTAAAAAAGTGTCTGAGAAGCCGCTCTTTTCCAAACACTTGTTTCAATCTCTAAATAAAACCTAACGCGTTATAGCACATGTGCACCAAAATTGAATAGCGCAAATCCTTGGTTGACATATAGACCCAAGCTAAAACCATACCTAAGACCCAATATACTAAGATATACTTACTTAATGCCGGATCATGCATATAGCCAAATAAAAATCCGCTTGCAACAATACCTAGCCACTTATTTCTAGTATTTTTCTTAGTGAAAAAGATATTGAAAAACATCCCTCTAAAGATATGTTCCTCACAAAATGGCGCGATGAAAACTACTAGGATCCTAAATAAACCTGCATTGTATTCCGCTATTTTATTCAAGCTTTCCTGGTTCTTTGAAACGCCGCCACCAACTAGATTAAGCATCACAATCGAACCTACTACAATCAGTACAAAACCGATCATCGCTATTCCGATTCTGCGCCAGTCCCAGTGTGGTGTTTCATCAAAGCCCCAATCATTTTCTTCTTTTAATTGCCTGCGATAAATATAGGAAATTGCAAACAAAACTATTACCGTAGCAAGCGCCATAACAAAGACGCGATATTGCCCCAAATCAAATCGCTGAGGTCTAAAGTAAAGTACTTCTAATTCAGAATACATTACCAAAGCCAACACAGCCCCTGCAATATTTCCCAGGTAATGTCCAAATCTCTTCATTTTTCATTCACACCTTGATTCTTTCAACTACTAATCATTGTTTCTATTATAATGTAAATAAGAAAAAATACCTAAGGAGGAGTATCTATCTATGCTTAATCAGATCATCGCTTTTTTGGGGAGACGCGGTGAGTTTTTCTACATTTCAGTCTTTATGTTACTGATATTTTTTGCCTTTTTAATCTCTTGGCTTATCGAACCAAGACGTTTGATTAATGGCGTTTTGTTTACTATCTTTATAGTCTCAATGCTCTCTTGGATCACCGTTATGGTGCACAAAAGTACGAGTCACGGCTTGCAACGTGCCTATGACCTACTAGTTCTAGCTGCATTATTTGGCATTGTCTTATTATTAATTTTCGCCTGGATTTTTCTATTCTGGAATGCCTATTTCGTTTGGAAATATGAAAGCCATACTTTGCCTAACTTGCTTACTTTAATTACCGGATTTTTAGCATTAATTATTAGTATTATCGTGCTCTTAGGACCAGGTAAGTACTTGCCACGTTGGCTTAGTCTCGCATTAGCTTCAATTCCCGCGATTGCAATTTATTTGGGATTGGTGCTTTACAACTTTTTGGTAAACTTACTTCTATATCAAATTTATCCTCGTACCTACCACCAAGACTATTTAATCGTTCTAGGGTCTGGGCTAATCAATGGCGACCAAGTATCAAAACTGCTTGCGGCTAGAATTAATCGGGCAATTCAATACTCTAACCACCAGTATCAAAAGGGCCGCAAGCGCCCTATCCTGATCATGTCAGGTGGTCAAGGCGCTGACGAAAAAATCTCTGAAGCACTCGCTATGTCTCGTTTTGCACAACGGCGTGGCGTTAGTGTTGACCGTATCTTATTAGAAGATCAATCGAAAAACACATACGAAAACATGCTCTTTTCTAAGCGTATTGCCACAAAAGATTTTGGTAATTCCCACTTCAGGGCACGCTTCTTTAGCAATAATTACCATATTTTTAGAGCTGCTCTCTTGGCTAAGGAAGTTGGTTTAAAAGCCAATGGTGTCGGTGCTTACACCAGATTCTACTACTTGCCTAACGCAATTATCCGCGAATTTGCTGGTGTGTTTGTCATGCATAAACGCCGTCATTTCGTTATCATGGGATTAATCGTTTTATTCTTTATCCTGCAAGCTATCTTAGTCATGACAGGATTAGAAAGATTTACTGTAATTTAGAAAAGAGGGATGCAATGCTTCAACTAAAGCATATTTTTAAGTCATATAAGGTGGGGGACAACATCACCCACGCTTTAGACGACGTTACAATCTCGTTCCGTGACCAGGAATTCGTCGCTATCTTAGGTCCGAGTGGTTCTGGAAAAACTACCATGTTAAACGTAATTGGCGGACTTGACCGTTACGACCAAGGTGACTTGATCATCAACGGCAAATCTACCAAGAATTTTAAAGAGACCGACTGGGATGCTTACCGCAACAATACCGTTGGTTTTGTTTTTCAAAATTATAATCTAATCCCCCACTTGTCGATCATCGCCAATGTGGAACTAGGGATGAATTTGTCTGGTGTGCCTAAAAAACAGCGCCATGAAAAAGCAATTGCGGCGTTAACAGAAGTGGGATTGAAAGACCATCTAAATAAACGTCCTAACCAGTTGTCTGGCGGTCAGATGCAACGAGTAGCGATTGCTCGAGCAATTGCCAACGACCCTGATATTCTACTTTGTGATGAACCAACTGGTGCACTTGATACTGAGACTTCTGTCCAAATTATGAAGTTGATCAAAAAACTATCTAAAGATCGACTCGTTATTATGGTGACCCACAATCCTGAATTAGCTAAAGAATACGCCACAAGAATCGTTAATTTCCAAGACGGTAAGATTCGTCATGATTCTGATCCTTTTAGCCCTAATAAGGAAGAAGACAAATTTAACCTCAAGCGTACCAAGATGTCTTACTGGAACGCCATCAAGTTGAGTTTCACCAATATTATGACAAAAAAAGGTCGAACTCTGCTAACTGCTTTTGCTTCAAGCATCGGGATTATCTCAATTGCCGTAGTTTTAGCTATCTCTAATGGTTTTCAAAAGCAAATCAATACCACAATGAGCAAAGCTTTAGCAAAATATCCGATTTCTATTTCACAGACCGCAACTGACATTACTTCAGCTAATGCACGTAAAGAATCGGATAAAAATGTCAAAAATCGCGGCTATGTAACGGCAGAACAAGACCAAAGCAAACAGGCCCAACACGTTAATAAAATTAGCACAAAGTATGTTAACTACATCAAGAAGATCAATCCTAATTATGCCAATAACGTGTCTTACCAACGCGGCGTAAGCTTGAATTTATTAGCTAAAAACAAGGGCAAAATTGAACGCGTGCAATTTTCAAATACGGATCCTAATCAGACTAATTCTGTTCTAGCTGCTAGATCCCAAGCGATGAGTTCAATAGGACTGGGTTCAAGTGTCTTTCCCACTACTTTAAATAAAGAGAAAGGCTCATTTTTGAAGCAAAACTATCAATTGCTCTCAGGCACCTGGCCTACTAGGGCAACCGACTTGGTTTTAGTTACTGATAATAAAAATACTGTTAACATCAATGCCTTAAAAAATCTTGGTTTCGATTTAAAGAATAAGGAACACGTCAAATTCGGCCAATTAGTAAATAAGCAATTTCGTGTAGTTGCTAACAATGATTACTATCAGCAATTGCCAACTGGCATGTTTATTCCTAAAAAGGTAAATAACGCCATGTATAACGGTGCTCAAACCAAGCTAAAGATTGCTGGTGTCATTCGTCCTAAAAACGAAGATTCAATGGCCTTGTTATCAACTGGAATTGCTTATAGCGATCAACTTTCACAACGCGTGATTAATGAAAATAAAAACTCTGCAATTGTAAAGGCACAAAAGAAGAGTAACCATAGCGTATTAACTAACCAAAAACTAAATGCCAATGAAAAGAAAGCTACAATGCAGACTCTTGGCGGTACCAGCATCCCTACTGGCATCATGATTTATCCCAACAATTTTGATGATAAAGATAAAGTACTTGATTATCTTGACAAATGGAACAAGGAGAAGAAAAAATCAGACAAGATTCTCTATACTGACATGTCAAACGCTGTTACCACAATGACTGGCGGCCTCTTAAGCGGGATAACGACCATCCTTGTCGCATTTGCTGGTATTTCATTAATCACATCTATGATTATGATTGGTATTTTAACTTATACCTCAGTACTTGAGCGAACTAAAGAAATCGGGGTACTCAAGGCATTAGGTGCCCGTAAAAAAGACATTACTCGTGTCTTTGATGCCGAAACCTTCATCCTAGGTGTTTTCTCTGGTGTATTAGGCATTCTGATTGCTTACCTACTAACATTCCCAATTAACAGTATCATTTACAAGATTACTGATCTGGCAAATGTAGCCCAACTAGATCCTACTGCTGCTATTGTTTTGATCATTATTTCAACTATCCTCACCCTCTTAGGTGGTCATATTCCAGCACGAATGGCTGCAAAGAAAGATGCTGCAATTGCATTGCGGAGTGAATGAATTTAATAAAGAATTTGTTACGTTGTTCACAATAATCTAAATTTTTAGCAAAATATGTGGTATCTTAGCTTTAGCAAAAACAAGTAAGAAAGGAACTTTTTTCACCATGACTGTTAAAAAATTAGAAAATAACAGCGATGTTAATGTAGTGGCAGAAGAAAGCAAAGTTTTAACTGATTTATTGAATGAATCAACTAAGCAAGTAATCGGTCAAGCAGCTTTCGATAAGATCCAAAACTTAATTAAAATCTCTGCCGCCAAAGATTATCAAGAACTTGAAAAGCAAATTGCTAGTCTTAACAATCGCGAAATGATTGTTGTTGCACGTTATTTTGCTACTCTCCCACTCTTGATCAACATTTCAGAGGATGTAGAACTAGCAAGTAAAGTTAATGTGCTTAACAATACTCATCAAGATTATCTAGGTAAATTGAGTGACACAATTGACATTGTAGCCCAAAAGAAAAATGCCGAAGAAATCCTTGAACATGTAAATGTAGTACCCGTTTTAACTGCCCATCCTACTCAGGTACAAAGAAAAACCATTTTGGAATTAACCGATCAAATTCATCAACTTTTGCGCAATTATCGTGATGTGAAGAATGGCACAATTGATCGCGATGAATGGACTGAACAAATGCGGGCTTGCATTGAAATTTTGATGCAAACTGACATTATTCGTGGTCACAAATTAAAGGTAGCTAATGAAATTACCAATGTTTTGGCTTACTACCCTAAGGCTTTAATCCCTGCAATCACCAAATTTACTAGTCGTTACAAGGAATTAGCTAAAAAACACGGGCTAAACGCTAGTCATGCTACGCCAATTACCATGGGAATGTGGATCGGCGGCGACCGTGACGGTAACCCTTATGTAACGGCTGATACGCTAGAACTAAGCGCTACTTTGCAGAGCCAAGTAATCTTTGAATATTACATTAAGCAAATCAATAAGCTTTATAGAGCCATTTCCATGTCTACTTCTTATATGGAGCCATCTGACGATGTAATGCACCTATCTGAGCTTTCTAATGATGATTCACCATTCAGAACTAACGAGCCATATAGACGGGCATTCTACTATATTCAAAGCCGTTTAGTGCACACTGAACAAAAATTACTGAATATTACTAACAAGAACACTTTCTTAAAGAAACGTGACCTCCAAAATCTTGATAAAATCCCTTGTTATCAAAATGCTCAAGAATTTAAAGCCGACTTAGAAATCATCAAAAATTCACTTGAAGAAGACCATGATCACGCCGTAGTAGACAGCTACTTTACTCAAATTCTTGAGGCTATCAACATCTTCGGCTTCCATCTAGCTACAATTGATATGCGTCAAGATTCTAGCATTAACGAGGCCTGTGTCGCTGAGCTACTTAAGAGTGCTGGAATTTGTGACAATTATAGCGATTTAAGCGAAGACAAAAAGATCAAGCTTTTACTCAACGAATTGAACAATGATCCACGTAACTTACACGCCAATAACAAACCCAAGTCTGAGTTACTACAAAAAGAATTAAAGATCTACAAGACTGCTCGTCAATTGAAAGACCGTTTGGGTGAAGACGTCATCAAGCAACATATTATTTCTCACACTGAGAGTGTTTCAGACATGCTAGAACAAGCAATCATGTTAAAGGAATACGATTTACTTGATAATCAAAAAGCCCGAATTCAAGTGGTACCACTATTTGAAACGGTTGAAGACTTGAATAATGCCCGGGAAATAATCAAGGAATTCTTAAGCTTTGATATCGTCAAGAAGTGGCTTGTTTCTCAAAATAATTATCAAGAAGTTATGTTAGGCTACTCAGATTCTAATAAGGACGGTGGCTACTTAGCTTCATGCTGGAACCTTTATAAAGCTCAAAAGGATCTAACTAAGATCGGCGAAGAAATGGGTATCAAGATTACCTTTATGCATGGCCGTGGCGGTACCGTTGGTCGTGGTGGTGGTCCATCATACGAAGCAATTACAGCACAGCCATTCAAGTCAATTAACGATCGGATGCGGATGACCGAGCAAGGTGAAATTATCCAAAACAAGTATGGTAATAAAGACACCGCCTACTACAACCTAGAAATGTTAGCTTCAGCAACAATCGATCGAATGGCTTCTAAGCAAATTGTTAGCGAAGATCATGTCGCAGATTTCCGTTCTTCAATGGATCAAATCGTAGCTAAAAGCAACGAAGTTTACCGGAAACTAGTATTTGAGAATCCTAACTTCCTTAAGTACTTCTTCCAAGCAACTCCAATCAAAGAAATCTCTGGTCTTAACGTAGGTTCACGTCCAGCTTCAAGAAAGAAACTCACTGACTTTTCTGGCTTAAGAGCCATCCCTTGGGTTTTCTCTTGGTCACAAAGCCGTGTAATGTTCCCTGGTTGGTATGGCGTAGGTTCTGGTTTCAAGTCATTTATCGATGCTGATCCAGCCAACTTGAAGGAATTACAAAATATGTACCAAGGTTGGCCATTCTTCCACTCCCTGCTTTCCAATGTTGATATGGTTTTATCTAAATCAAATATGAGAATTGCCAAGCAGTATGCGGATCTTTGCGAAGATGAACAAGTTAAATCAGTCTTTGATATCATCAATCAAGAATGGGAACTAACTAAGAAAGTCATCCTACAAATTGAAGGTCATGATGAATTAATCGAAGATGCACCTACTCTTAAGAAGAGTCTGGAATACAGAATGCCTTACTTCAACATTTTGAACTACATCCAATTAGAAATGATCAAGCGTGATCGTGAAGATGAGATTCAAGGTGTTTACCAAAGTATTATTCCAATTACTATCAACGGTGTGGCTTCCGGTTTACGTAATTCAGGATAAAAAACACATAAAATTCAGCTAAAAAAGGCTCCTCATTGCCTGTTTTATCAAGCATTTGAGGAGCTTTTTTTTAATTTATTAAACTTTTTAGTTACGCCTTTTTCATAACTAAGTTAAGTGGCGTTACAATTACTGGAACGACAATGGCTGTAAAAATTGCTTCTACTAAACCGTTCATGCCCAGTGCCATAATTAAAATTAAAATCAATGGCGTACCTGAACTATAATTTCCTAGGTAATGAGTTAAGCTTGCTGGATCATGCATGAAGAAAATACTCGTCAGCAAAATAACCATCACGGTATTAGTTAACGAAGTGACTGCTCCACTTATGATATAACCCAATTTCGCATATTTAGTCTTACTCATACCCTTCGCAATAATTCCCGGGAAATAGCCAGCCAAAATACTTGGTACCAATGAAATTACCGGATTTTGGAACAACATTAAGCTGACCATATCGCCAGGTTGAGTATATGCAACAATCAATCTGGTAATACCCCAGAATAAGCCAAAGCCTAGACCCGCCTTTGGTCCCATTAACGTGCCATAGACGGCAATTGTCATTGGAATAGTAGTTACAGCTGGCAAAGCCGGGATAATTCTTATATAGCCAACATTTGGCACAAAAGTCTGTACAATCAATAAAGCAGCAAAGACAGCAGTAATTGCTAATCTTTTAGTTTCTTCTCTTCTCATATATTTCTCCAACTTAATTCTTTAGACTCAATTAAACCATAATTAAGATTTTTTCTCAGCAAAAAAGTTTATTATACAATATCTAGGTATATTTTATCTAATATGACAAGATATTGTATTTTTTATTATTTTTTTACTTAATTATGCATTATCCTTACTCTCTCTAATGCATAATCGTGTTCTATACCAATTAAGAATCCCTTTATATCAATACTTTATGTTGTATGTCAATTTTGACATAGCCACTAAATATTGTTAATCTCGTTTTGTGTTAAAAATCATTTGATGGAGAGAGGATCAATTTTATGAATAAAAAAGTCAAAAAATTACTATCTATTGGTGTGCTTGCATTGAGTTTAGGTGCAATTTTAACCGCCTGCTCTGGTAAAAAACAGGGTGCAAGCAATAATAAATCAAGCGATGCCAAGCACTCTATTGCATTAATTACTGACGGTAATGGTGTAAATGATAACTCTTTTAACCAATCTGCTTGGGAAGGATTTCAAAGTTATGGCAAAGAGCACAACTTGAGCCGCGGTCGAAACGGTTATCAATATTTTCAATCAAGTAGTGCTGCTGATTTCACTCCTAATTTTGATCAGGCAGCTAAAGCTGGTTATCAAACTATCTTTGGCGTTGGTTACAGTTTAAAAGATGCCGTAGCTTCTGCCGCCAAACGCTATCCTAAAAAGAATTTTGCCATTATTGACGATGTAATCAAGGGACAAAAGAATGTTGTCTCAGCTAATTTCAAGAGCGAACAAGCTTCCTACTTGGCTGGTGTCGTAGCTGCTAAAGAAACCAAAACCAACACGGTTGGCTTCATCGGCGGTGCTCATGGCGATATTGTCGACCTTTTTGATGCCGGATTTACTCAAGGTGTTAAAGATCAAGCCAAAAAAATGCACAAAAAAGTTACTATCTTAAACCAATATATTGGCAACTTTACTAGTTCAGACAAGGCCAAATCAATTGCTCAATCAATGTACACCAAAAAAGCCGACATCATCTTCCATGCTGCTGGTGGTGCTGGTGATGGTCTTTTCCAAGAAGCTAAAGCCATTAATCAAACTAGACCAGCTAAAAATAAAGTGTGGGTAATCGGAGTTGATGTCGATCAATCTCATCTCGGTAACTACACTGCTAAAGGCGGACAAAAATCTAATTTTGTTTTGACATCAGTAATAACTGGAGTAAATGTTGCTGTTAAAGATATCGCCAATAGAGCTTATAATAATAAATTCCCTGGTGGTAAAAATTTAGTTTATGGGCTTAAAAACAATGGTGTTTCTATTGAACGAGGACAGATTTCAGCTTCAACTTGGAAAGATGCCCAAATTGCTAGAGCTAATATCCTAAAAGGCAAAATTAAGGTTGCCATTCATCCTAACAATAAATAAAAGCATACTAGTATAGTTTGCTTTTTATAATTACAATCAATTATTTTTTGCCTGATCAATATTTTTGTTGACAAAATACGTATTAATTAATAAACTTATTTATAAATTGTTCGGTATTAATATTGTGGAGGACAGAAATAATGAACGTAAAGTTCAAGAAAATTTTATCATTTGGTGTCGTTTTAGCATCAGTTGGCTTGATTCTAACTGCTTGTTCGGGTAAAAAGTCTGGTCAATCAGCCAACAAAGATACTAAACATGGCATTGCCCTAATCACAGATGAAAATGGTGTTGATGATCATTCATTTAACCAAGCTGCATGGTCAGGATTTAAAGCATACGGCAAGGAACATGGTTTAAAACAAGGAAAAGGTGGTTATCAATACTTCCAGTCTAGCAGTGCCGCAGACTTCACTCCTAACTTTGATCAAGCCGCTACAGCCGGCTACCAAACCATTTTCGGTGTTGGCTATCAATTAGCCGACGCAGTCAAGCAAGCAGCCAAGAAGAATCCTAAAAAGAATTTCGTTATCATTGATAGCGTTGACTCTGGGATTAAGAACGTCGCTTCTGCAACCTTTGAAAGCAATCAAGCTTCTTATCTTGGCGGATTGGCCGCAGCTTACACCACTAAAACCAACAAAGTAGGTTTCATTGGCGGTGCTAAGTCATCTATTATTGATTTATTCGAAGCCGGTTTTAAGCAAGGTGTTGCTGACGGTGCTAAAGCTCTTCACAAGAAGATTTCAGTTCAAACCCAATACATCGGTAACTTCACTTCAACCGATAAGGCTAAATCAATCGCTCAATCAATGTATGCTAACCGCGCTGATATTATTTACCAAGCAGCCGGTAACGCAGGTAACGGTGTTTTCCAAGAAGGAAAAGATTACAACCAAGCCCGTCCAGCAGCTAAAAAGGTTTGGGTAATCGGAGTTGACGTTGACCAATCTAACCTAGGTAACTACAAGTCAAAAGATGGTAAGAAAGAGAACTTCACTTTAACTTCCGTCTTAAAGGGCTTAGATGTTGCTACTAAGTCAATTGCTAATGATGCTTACAATGGTAAATTCCCTGGTGGTAAGCACTTAGTTTACAGCTTAAAGGGTAATGGGGTTTCAATCACCAAAGGTAATTTAAACGCTAAAACTTGGGCAGCAGTACAAAAGGCTCGTCAACAAATTATTGATGGCAAGATCAAGGTTGCTACTGCTCCAACTAAGTAATTCAGCTGCTTAGTATTTTGAGAACTCTTCGTTTTTTAGCGAAGAGTTTTTCTATAGTTAATTAAGGAAGTATTTATTTACATGAAAGAACAGAGAAATAAAGTAATCGAGATGCGCCATATTGTCAAAGATTTCGATGGTTTCAAGGCAAATGACGATATTAACCTTACGCTCTATCAAGGTGAAATTTTAGCTTTGCTTGGTGAAAATGGCGCGGGTAAATCTACCTTAATGAGAATTTTATCCGGCTTGCTTGAACCAACAAGCGGTGAAATTCTGGTTAATAATCAAAAAGTAAATATTAAAGATCCAACCGTCGCTAAAAAATTAGGCATTGGGATGGTACACCAGCACTTCATGCTTATGGATTCATTTACCGTTTTAGAAAATATTATTCTAGGACATGAATCAACTAAAGGACCAGTTATCGATCTGAAAAAGGCAAGAAAACAGGTCCTAGCTCTTGCACAAATCCAGATGCCAAAATCTCTAGCATTACTGTCGCCCAACAGCAAAGAGTTGAAATTCTAAAGGTACTTTATCGTGGTGCAGATATTTTAATTTTTGATGAACCAACTGCTGTTTTAACCCCACAAGAAATTTCTGAATTTATTAAAGTACTCAAAAATTTAGCTAAAGAAGGCAAATCAATCATTTTGATCACTCATAAATTAGAAGAAATCAAGGCTGTTGCAGATCGAGTTACAGTTATCAGACGTGGTCACGATGTTGGTACTTTTGCTGTTGATCAAGTTAGTGATGAACGATTAGCCGAATTAATGGTGGGGCGGCATGTCAACATGAAACTAACCAAACCAGCACCTAACTTGGGTAAGCAAATTTTGGCAATTAAAAACTTACAGGTAAAAGGAAATCACGGTGCCTTAAGCGTTAAAGACCTTTCCCTTTCAATTCGTGGAGGCGAAATTTTAGGGCTAGCCGGAATTGACGGCAATGGACAAGATGAACTGGTTGAAGCAATCACTGGTTTACGCCATGTTAAGTCAGGGCAAATTTTAATTAATGGTCAAAATTTAACCAACCAAAAAGTTCGCAAAATCACCGAAGCTGGCGTAGCGCATATTCCTGCAGACCGGCAAAAATATGGCTTAATTCTTCACATGTCATTAGCTGATAACTTAGCGCTGCAAACTTACTACCAACGTCCCTTCTCTAATCATGGCATCATTAATCATCAAGCAATTTTGAAGCATGCCGTAGATTTAATTAAAAAATTCGATATTCGAACTACTAGCCCTGCATTGCCAGCTAGCGACTTATCGGGAGGCAACCAGCAAAAAGCAATTATCGCTAGAGAATTAAATAGAAACAGCGATCTAATCATTGCATTCCAGCCCACTCGCGGTTTAGATGTTGGT
>ERZ772969.1340-NODE-1340-length-19059-cov-6.226794_pt1 | contig 19059 bp, 14 predicted proteins | sample MGYA00511676_ERZ772969 | MGnify/ENA primary metagenome ERZ772969 (study PRJEB29015, sample SAMEA2737651) | human gut metagenome | biome: human gut; feature: human-associated habitat; material: faeces | place: China | collected 2012 ... | reverse complement strand
AGTTCTATTTTTTATATTTCTATACACTTTGTTGGCATGCAATTAACATAACCTGTGAAAATCCGTAACACCACCCACAAGCGGCAGTTCATACGTTAAAACTCCGGTTATTTAAACAGATTTTTGAAGAACTCCCCAATCGCACTAAAGATATTTCCAAAGAAATTACCAATAGATGCAATGATTCCGGAAGAGCTTCCTCCATTTTTAAAGGAATTGTAGAGAGAGGCTGCGTAATCCACCAGTCCACTTAAATCAATTCCAAGAGAAGTAATTTTCAAAAGAAGATCAACGATTTTCTGTCTCTCATCATCAGATAAAGTGACGCCATATTTATCACAGGCTTCATCAATTGCTTCGTTGATACTCTTCTCGTCAGTCAGTCCCTTTTCTGCGATCAGCGACTTGATGTAAGCAATAAACTCCTCCACTTCCTGATCGGTCAGACCCTGAATGGAAGCTTCCAGTTCTCCGGTGACAACAAGTTCATTCAACGCTGCATCTACAACGTTATCCTGCACTGCTTCCCCTGTCATTGCCTCATATGCCTCAAAGATTCCAACCAGTGCAGCGGTTCCGGAGATTGGCTTTGGGCCTGCAACGATGATATCTGCATCTGTAATTCCAGCAGTTGTCAGCGCATTTTTGTACATACCAACGGTACAGTATGTGATATTGTTCGTAGAAATATTTAATCCATTTCCCTTTTTACGCTTTACGATCACGATAGAAGACCAGGACTTGCTTCCGATTTTGGAAGAATCCACATAGGAATCGAGGTACTGGTGCTCCTGTGCATTTGTAACGTAAGTGACGTTATAATTTGCAAGATTGGCAGGATCGATTCCCATAAGGGATAATACGATATTTTTCTGGTCATCAGACAGATCTGCGCCGAGTGCCAGATAAGGTTTATCATCTTTCTTAATCTCAACTTTATCGTTATTCTCATCCACAATGACATCTCCAGTCACATTTTCTGTGGATTTTTTATCATCCTCTACCGTTACCCCGCCTGTGACATTATCGGTTGTGCCACTGGTGGAAGTATTTGTGCTGTCGGAATTTGTTGTTGTACTGCTCTGTGCATCTGAAGCAGAATTATTTGTTGTGCTGTTCTGTGCATCTGAAGCAGAAGTATTTGTTGTGCTGCTCTGTGCATCCGAAGCAGAATTATTTGTTGTGCTGTTCTTCGTATCTGAAGCAGAGCTGTTTTGTGTAGTTGTAGTTCCGGTTGTAGCTGCATTGGTATCTGTACCTGTTGTGCTGCTGTCATTCTGCGTTGCCGCCTGATTCTCCGACTGTGTTGTCTGGGAATCACCGGATGTAGCATTGTCTGTCTCCTGCCCTGCGTTATTCTGTGCAGAAGCATCTGCTGCAAATGATGTCACATGTGTTGGTATCATCATCACTGCAGCTAAAATAATTGCTGCAATTCTCTTTGTCATTCTCTTTCTTTTCACTTTTTTTCCCTCTCTTTTTATTGCGGATCGCAGTATTTGCTCATATGAAAACCATCATTTCCACATAATAAAAATCTGCTTTGAGATTCCCCAAAACAGATTTTTATTTTACTACATCTCACTATAAATCACAAGTTAACATAATATGTTTATAAAAAATTAAGAAACCTATATACTTTTTCCTCATCATTTCGTAATACCCTATAGGAAAAATTGTCTGTATCCATATTTTTACGTATCGATCCGCACTCTCATCCATGCAAGAAGATCTGCATACACTTTATCGCGGTCTGTCTCATTTAAGATTTCATGTCTGTCATTTTCGTAGAGCTTATATGTAATATCCAGAGAACCTGCCTCTTTGAAGAGATCATACACTTTTTTCACACCGACACCGTTATCTCCCACCGGATCATCCTGACCAGATACAATAAAAATTGGAAGCTTGTTTGGTACTTTCTTCACATTTTCCAACTGATTATCGTAGAGAACTGCTTCCATCAGCCCCAGATAGCCGTTTAATGTAAATTTGAACGTACACCGCGGTTCGCTATAATAAAATTTTACAATATCCTCATCTTTTGTAAGCCAGCTGTTTGAAAGTGTTTTTCCAGAAAGATCATATTTCTTATATGGTCCGCCAAACGACAGCGATTCTACCAGTTTGCTTCTGTGATGCCAGCCAAAAATTTTTGCCAGGAATTTGCACACGTTGATTCCAAGTTTGGTCGTATTGTCCGGCACACAACCGGTTCCCATAATGATTGCCCCTCTCAAATCATCATTGTGAATGGTGAGGTATTTCCGAAGCATATAAGATCCCATACTGTGTCCCATCATAAAATAAGGAACACCCGGATTTTCTTTCTGGATCATCGTGCGCAGTGCATGCATGTCTGCGATCACCGTGTCACTCGGATTTTCCGCAAAATATCCCCAGTCATCTTTGGATGCAACGGAATCCCCATGTCCTAAATGGTCATGTCCCACCACCATAAAGCCATTCTCTGTCAGGAATTCAGCAAATAGTCTGTAGCGCTCTACAAACTCTATCATGCCATGTGTGATCTGTAAAATTGCCTCATACTTTCCATCTTCCGGAATCCATTTGACTGCATGGATGGTTGTTTTGCCATCCGCTGATAAAAATGTAAACTTCTCCCCTTTTGTCATACTTTTCCCCTCTCTTTTCCATGATTATAAATTAGATATATTTTAAAACCTGTGGCTTCTTTATTCTGTCTGGACGAAACGATGGACTTCCTCCACATTGCGTTCTAATTCATCCGCACATTCTTTGTGCTCTTTCCACTCCTGGCGCAGTGTTTCCGCTTTGGATAACACTCTGCTCTGCACTTCGAAAAATTCATTTTCACCCTGACAGAGACTTTCTAATATTTCTTCAATATTTGTTTCTTCTTCCACATTTTCATGATCCGTTTCCACTGCCTCTGTGTCCCTGTCTTCCAGAAGTTTCACCAGAGAACCGTTATTTTCTTTTAAGAGATCATTTAACGCATGAATCTGTTTTTCCGCCTCTGTGGCAGTTTCCTCAAAACCACTGATCCTCGCAAGCACATCCGCAACCGCCAAAGTATACTGCTCTGCGTTCACACGCACTTCCTCTGCCGCTGTCACAAATTTTCTTCCGTCTTCTCCCATGCGTCCTGCCTCGATTGCTGCGCCGAGTGCCAGAACTCCCATATTCTGTGAAATATCTGCCAGTTTCTGTAACGCCTCTTCAACAGACTCTCTCTCCTGACAATATGCCTCATAGAACGATTCTATCTCCTTCATGGGTGTGGTGACGTACTTGTTCTTCTCTACAACTTTTGCAATTTTCTCGTGCTCACCCTCCATTTGCTGGCAGAGTGCTTCTTTTTCCTGCTGCAATCTGATATTCTGTTCATTCTTTTTTGCAAGCTGCTGTTTCAACAGTACGGTCTGTCCTGAATTCGCCTCTGAACACTCCTTTAACAGTTCCAATTCCTCTGAAACCGCCGTGATTGTCTCATCCAGTTCCGTTTTTGAGATCGTCATCTGTACCAATGTCTCTTCTGCGCTGTCTTTTGCTTTTGCAATATTAGAAATCTGCTCCTGCAGACGGTTCTGTTTTTCCCGTAATGCCAGAAGTTCCTCTTCCAGTTCTTTTGCTTTTTTTCCACCAAACATATGCCATCCTCCAGCTTTTACTGATAATTTCGAATGATAACCTGTACGCTTTCCACTCCATTATACTCGTTAATCTCCGGATAGTACACAATCATTATCCTCAATTTGTTTATCTGACCGCGAAAAGCTTTTTCCACTTCCGCACTTCCATACTTTTCTGCATAATATGCTTTGAACGCCTCAATATCACCAAAATAGACTGCCGATACCGCCTCTCCCGCGGCTGTCAGGAGATTCAGCCGCAACACATTCTGATTTTTTCCGACCACAAAAGCCTTTGTGATACTCAGGTTTTTGTCGGCAAACTGTGGTTTGATATTGGCTTTTCCAAAAGGCTCTAACACTGCAAATTCCCGGATAAGACCGGCATCCGCATACGCTGCTGGCATCGGAATATCAATTTTGATTTTCGGAATCAGGTCATCCTCCGTGAGATTTGCACAGGCATTGATTTTTTCACGGAACTTATCCACGTTTTCTTCCGGAAGAGATAATCCTGCCGCCATCGGATGTCCGCCGAATTTTTCCAGAAGTTCCCTGCACTTACATAGTTCCTCATACATGGAGTACTCCTCGATGGAACGCCCGGAGCCCTTCACGCCCTCCTCCGCCTTCGTCAGCACAAATACCGGCTTATGATAAGCCTCCCGGATACGCCCTGCAATGATTCCTGCAAGACTTTCGTGCACCTGTGGCAGATAAATGACAAGCACTTTATCCGACATGTAATGTTCCTCCACCACACGTTTTGCCTCCTCGACGCCATCTGCTGTCATATCTTTGCGCTGCTGGTTTAACTCCACAAGCTCCCTTGCCGTTTTTGCTGCCTCTTCCTCTCCCTGTAAAAAAAGAGACAGAGACAGTTTTGCTGTATCAAGTCTGCCACTCGCATTGATGCACGGTCCTAACACAAAACCAAAATGATATGCATTGATCTGCTCCGGTTCTAAATGATTCTGAAAGATCAGGGCGCGCATCCCCGGATTTTTTGTGCGGTGAATGCGGTTTAATCCCTCTTTCACCAAAATGCGGTTTTCGTCTGTCAGATCCATGACATCGCCAACGGTTGCAAATGCGACATTTTCCAGAAATTCATAGGTTTCTTCCAGGGCAAAACCCATTTTTTCATACAATACCTGCAGCACTTTCCATGCGACTGCTGCTCCACATAACTCTTTAAAAGGATACGCACATTCCTGCTGCTTTGGATTCACGATTGCATCTGCGTTGCTGCGAAGGAACTGCTTTTCCCCGTTCTCCTCTGTATAGGGAATCTCGTGGTGATCGGTCACTAACACGGTCATCCCAAGTTCTTTGGCATGCGCAATCTCTGAGATTGCAGCAATTCCGTTATCGCACGTAAGAATGGTATCCATTCCGTCTCTTTTTGCCTGATCGATCAGATTCTCATTGATTCCATAGCCATCCTTCATGCGGTCCGGAATCTGCGTGGAAACATTTCCACCACAGTGTTTAATTCCCCGGTATAAAATATAGGTTGACATAACTCCATCTATATCATAGTCGCCGATAATACGGATCGGCTTTTGCTCTTCTATTTTAACTTTTAAAATATCTGTCAAACGATCTGCATCTTTCAATAAATGTGGATCGTATAAATCCTTTAAACTTCCATTCAGATATCTTTCAAATGCCGCCTCCCCGATCACCTCACGGTTTCGGATAAGACGCGCTGTGACAGGGCTGATCCCGAACTCTTTTCCAAGCTTTTCAAAATCAGCCCCTTTGTTGATTACAAACCATTTTTCCATGTAACACCTGCTGCCTGTTTTTTCTTATGAATTTATCTTTTAATAATGCACTTCCATCAGCATCAGTCCACATGCCGGTGCTGTATAGCCTGCGTTCTCCCGGTTTTTGCTCTCTAAGATCTGCGGCAGCTCCTCCGGCGCTCTCCTGCCATCCCCGACCTCGATCAGCGTACCCGTCAGGATCCGCACCATATTTTGCAAAAATCCATTGCCCCGGTAATCGATCCAGAGATCATTCCCTTTCTTCGTAAAATTGATCTCATAAATTGTGCGGACTGCCGTTTTTTTCATTTTCTTATTTCCGCAAAATGAAGTAAAATCATGTGTTCCGATCAGATAGGAAGCGGCTTCTTTCATGCTCTCCACATCGAGTATTTTCTCATACTGGTACTCATATTTCCGCTCGAAAACATCCGAGATCTCTCCCATATGGATGTGATAGCGGTAGGTCTTTTTCTTTGCGGCGTAACGGCTGTGAAAACGCTCGTCCACCTGCTCAACCGCAATAACGGCAATGTCATCCGGCAGATAATGATTCAGATAGGACAGGATCTTTCCCTCCGTAAAATGCTCCTCAATATGAAAATTTGCCACCTGGCCTTTGGCATGCACGCCCGCATCCGTTCTCCCCGAACCAATAACTTCCACCGCATGTCCTGCCATCTGTCCCAGCACTGCTTCTATTTTTCCCTGAATGGTCAGACCGGTGCTGTTCTGCCCCTGCCAGCCCTTGTATCTTGTTCCGTCATACTGGATTGTGATTTTATAGTTGTTCATACTTTTTATCCCTGCTTTACTGCAATTTAAACTGTCTTTTAGTTTAACACACTTTCCACTCAAATCCTAGTCTGCGATCTGTCCTGAAACGTTTTTGTGCCGGGGAACTGAAAAATACCAATCCCCCGGCACATTTACTCTGCATTTTATACCAGTTCTGCAATCCTTGTCACCGCAACGTAGATCTCCGATATTTTATACCAGGTACGGTAATCTACCACTCCCGTCACAGGCAAGCCAAAAATAGACTGGAATTTTTCTACTGCTGCCCTCGTTGCCTCTCCGTAAATCCCATCCGGTGTGATCGTCGGGATTGCCGGATAAGCCTGCGAGATTCTCGCTAACTGTTCCTGGATCTGCCGGACCTTATCTCCGGCAGCTCCCACTTCCAGATTATACCGCGGCCAGGATGCCGGGATACCGGAAATCTCCTCCGCTGTATTGATAAACATATTATCACCATAATAATAACGGAGAATTTCTATCGTTTCGTAGTTCTGATCCCCAAGATATTTGCTTCCCCACTGGCTCAGCCAGTTGCTGCACGTCACGCGCTGTCCGTCACAATACTGCGTCAGGATTGGCTGTCTCACATTTGGTCTGGAAAGATAATTCTGGAACATTTCCTCTACCACATCCGAGATACTCTGGAAAATATTTCTTCCATATACAAATTTCTGGTCATAAGCAGTGGATGTTGTGATGGTGAAGTTATAGCCTTTGTTCCGGTACCATTCCGTGTAAACCCTGTTTAACGTAAAGGACATGATCGCAAGGATATTGGCACGCAGCGTGCTGTCCGGCCACGTGCTGTATACCTCGCTGGATGCCACATTTTTGATGTAATCCCGGTAACGGACATAATAATTTGCCGCATTGGGATCCGATGGCGGTCCGTCATGAACAACGACAAATTCCGGGATCACCACTTTACTCAGCACGATCTCCCCTGAGTCGGAGACAGGCTTGATCTCGGACTCTGCTATTTTTGCCGGGAAATTGCCAAACAACGTATTGACCGGAATCACAATGGAATCTATTTGATTTTCTTCCTCATTTTCTTCCGCCATTCGCACCTGTTGCAATGCGAGCTGCTCTGAAAAAACCTGAACACCCGAAATACTGACGGGACGATATCCCGGTGCGGTAACTTTGACCGTATATTGGGCAAATGGCTGATTTTCGGAGGGTTCCATCGAGTATTCAAGCGGAGGCGCATCAAGCGTAAGTTTTTCCGACATTCCCGAATCATCCGCGCTTACCTCCTCCACCGTGGAATCCGGCTTGCCCGAATAGGAAATCGTGATTTTCGCTCCCTCGATCGGTCGTCTGGTCCGGTTCGCAAGTACTTCTACCTTGAGGCTTCCTTTATCTACAGCCTCTGTCTGGGCATATTTGATATCTGGCATGAACAACCTCTTCCTATATTTCCTTATATTATATGCTCAGACATGCAATCCTGTTCTGCTTCCTGTGCAAAACATTCGATTTCCCAACTTCTCAATTTTTATTTCCGTTCTTTATCCAAATCCCCCAAAACTTAATTCTTACTCTACCGTAACTACCTTCGCCAGATTTCTTGGCTTATCAACATCAAATCCCTTATCGGATGACACGTAATATGCTAAAAGCTGTAATGCAACCGATGCAGGTAAAACCATAAATTCATCCTGCATATCCGGAAGCTTGATCACCTGATATTCGGTATCAAGATCACCGGAAAGTGCCTCTTTGATAAATAATACAATATCTGCACCTCTGGATTTTACTTCCTTAATATTGGAAAGCTCTTTTGACATGAGTTTTTCCTGTGTTACCGTTGCAACAACCGGTGTGTTAGTCGTGATCAGTGCAATTGGTCCGTGTTTTAATTCGCCGGAGGCATAAGCCTCAGAGTGAATATAAGAAACCTCTTTCAGTTTCAATGATCCTTCCAGTAAAATAGAGTAATCCAGTCCACGTCCGATCATAAACAGATCCTTTGCTTCCAGAATCTTCTTTGCGATCACATGGATGTCACGTCTTTTCTCCAATACTTTCTGCATCACTTCCGGAACACGCTCTAATTCTGCGATAAAGCTCTTTGTCTGCTCCTCTGTGTAGACACCTCGCAATAATGCCATTTTTGCAACCACAAGATAAAATACGGAAAGCTGTGTTGTGTAAGCTTTTGTACTTGCCACTGCAATTTCAGGTCCTGCTGCGGTGTATAACACATAATCACTTTCCCTTGCGATGGAAGAACCTTTTACGTTGATGATGGATAAGCATTTTGCTCCCTGCCTCTTCGCATATTTTAATGCTTCCAAGGTATCAATCGTCTCACCGGACTGTGATACTGCGATCACCAATGTTTTCTCATCAATGACCGGATCGGAATACATAAACTCTGATGCAAGTTCTACGTCCATCTGCACATGAACGATAGATTTTACCAGAGCCTGTGCCACAAGTCCCGCATGCATGGCTGTTCCGCATGCTACCACACAAATTCTGTCACAGTCTGTAAAAAGAGAATCCGGCACACCATCCGCGGTAAAATCAGGCAGACCGTTCACAATACGGTCTTTGATCGTATTCTTGATTGCTTCCGGCTGCTCCATAATCTCTTTTTCCATATAAAATGGATAACCATTCTTTCCCGCGCTGTTCAACTCCCAGTCAACGGACAAAAATTCCGGTTCTACCACATTGTCATTTAAATCCGTAAGTACCACATGATCTTTGTGCAACTCTAAAATGTGATATTCCGGTACAACAAAGTATTCATTTGTAAAACGGCAGAGTGCAGTCAGATCAGATGCAAGCATTGCTCCCTCTTTGCAAATGGTTGCAACGATCGGGCTGACATTTCGAATGGAATAGATCACATCCGGCTGATCTTCAAACAGGATCACAAGCGCAAAGGTACCCTTTAATTTGCTCACTGTTTTTTTGATCGCTTCCTTTGGATCTCCCTTGTAATAATGATTTAATAATGCAGCCGCAACTTCACTATCTGTTTCAGAATGAAGGATTTCCTGCAAATCGTAATCAGCGATCAGCTCACGATAGTTTTCGATGATCCCGTTATGAACCAGAGTCACTTTTCCCTGCTGATGCGGATGCGCATTCTGGTCTGTAACTCCACCGTGAGTTGCCCATCTTGTATGTCCGATACCGCAGGCAGACAAAATCTTCTTTGAATCACAAATTGCTCTTAAATCACTTACTCTTCCGGCACATTTATAAACATTTGTCACATGGGAAGTTTCGTCTTTCACTGCAATACCCGCACTGTCATATCCACGATACTCTAATAATTCCAACGCATCTAATAAAACATCTTTTACGTTTTCACTGCCTGTATAACCTATAATTCCACACATATTAAATTTCCTCTTCTTTTCTATTTAAAATTTAAATCATATTCGAATTCAATTGTCCCATTATACCGTATTTGTTTTGCAGTCACCTGCATATTTGCCGGCATATCTCGCACTGGGAAGTACGAAAGGGCGTCCGCCGAATTTTCGATAACCCTTTTCCTCGTTAACCTGTGTATGGTCGTCCTCACAGGTACATGGCGCTAGAAGAGAAACCTAAATGTCTGCAATCAGTCACAGACAGGATCGCATATCTGAAAATATAAACCTTATTCGATTATCAATGTGCTATATATTGTAAACGCCTTCATAAATGCTGCTACATCTATGAAGGCATCTATAACATGATTACTATACTATGATATGTGAAAAATGTCCAGAAGTTATTTTACTTCTACTGTCCAGCCATATTTATCCGGGATTCTTCCCCACTGGATGCCGGTTAAGGTATCATATAATTTCTGTGTCAGTTCTCCAATCTCAAAGTTGTTGACTGTCACAACATCATCTTTGTAACGGAGTTCTCCAACTGGTGAGATAACGGCTGCTGTACCTGTACCGAATACCTCTTCCAATGTACCGTCATGTCCGGCTTTCATCAGATCATCTACGGAAAGTCTTGTCTCATTTACTTTGTAGCCCCAGTCACGAAGCAGATGGATCATGGAATCTCTTGTAACACCCGGAAGAACGGTTCCTTCGATCGGTGCTGTGTAGATTTCACCGGCAATCTTGAACATGATGTTCATGGTTCCAACTTCCTCTACATATTTACGATGCTCACCATCTAACCAGAGAACCTGTGCATAGCCAAGCTTCTCTGCTTTCACCTGTCCTAAAATAGAACCTGCGTAGTTACCACCACATTTTGTAAAGCCTGTACCACCTTTTACAGCACGGACAAGTTCATCCTCAACCAGAATCTTAACCGGATTAAGACCTGCTGCATAGTAAGCACCTACCGGACAACAGATAATCATAAACTTGTATGCGTTTGCCATATGTACGCCGAGTGCTGCTTCTGTTGCAAACATAAATGGTCTGATATAAAGGGAAGTGTTTGGTTCAGATGGAACCCAGTCAGCTTCTACTTTTACAAGTGCTTCCACTGCTTCGACAAACATATCAACCGGGAATTCCGGCATGCAAAGTCTTGCGTTGGAATTGATCATTCTCTTTGCGTTCATCTCCGGACGGAACAGCTGGATTTTTCCTTCTGCTGTACGGTATGCTTTCATACCTTCAAATGTTTCCTGTGCATAGTGAAGTGTCACACATGCCGGATCCATTGTGATAGGTCCTTCCGGAACGATTCTTGCATCTTTCCATCCGTCTTCTTTTGTCCAATCCATGACAAACATGTAATCTGTCATATACTTACCAAAACCAAGATTCTTCTGGTCTGGTTTCTCCTTTAATACCGGTCTTTTTTCAAATCTGATATCCATAATATCCTCCTTGTTTGCGAAGCAAATGCGACTGTCCTTACAGGAGCAGAGGATTTGGCCTCCTTTTCCCATTACACTTTTGGGAAATTAACTTTGACAACCATTATGATACTTTCTTTTTTTCATGTCAAGATTATTCCGAAGCCTTATGTTATATATAACTATTAGTTATTATCTGTTTTATTTTCTATAACCTGATTTTATTTTCTTTTTCAAGTGACTTTTCCACTCTCCTGTAATATAATAAAACTACCTAAAAAATTATGAGAGGTGATCCCTATGCATACATTTCAGCCAATTCCAGTTGATATGCTGGACATGAATCCATTTACGAAAATCGGCAAAGAATGGGCACTGCTCACAGCCGGAAATAAACAGGAATCCAATACAATGACCATTAGCTGGGGCGGTGTTGGTGTTTTATGGGGCAAAAATGTTGTCTATGTTTTTGTCCGTGATTCCAGATATACCAAGGAACTGATCGATGCGGGAGACTTTTTCTCCCTTACATTTGTAAGTGACCAGTACCGCGATGCCTTGAATTACTGTGGCTCCCATTCCGGCCGGAACGAAGATAAGATTGCAAACGCAGGGCTTACCGTGGACTACCGGCATGGAATCCCATACATTGACGAGGGAAATCTTGTTTTGGTCTGTGAAAAAATGTCTGCTACCAGAATCACGGATGATTCCTTCCTCGATTCCGAGATTGCTGACAAATGGTACAAAGACGGCGATATGCACACCATGTACGTTGGACAGATCATTGATGTGCTCGCAAGATGATCATTTCTGCTAAACTCTTATTTTTTTGCAAAACGCTGCATTCCTAAACCACAAAAGCCTCCCGGCAAAAATGATCCGGATTGCCTTTCATCGCAATTCCCACATTTTTATCGGGAGGCTTTTTTACTCATGAAACAGATAACCACTTCTTATTCAACAAAAAAATTTATTTTATTTCAATGGATATTTCTCTGTCAAAGATTTCACGATCGCCTTTGCCTTGTCAGCTGCCGGCTCACCCTCTTTGATCATCATTGCGATCGCCTCTGCGATCTGATCCATATCATCCGTGTTTAATCCGCGGGAAGTTACCGCCGGAGTTCCAAGACGTACACCACTTGTCACAAATGGAGATTTCGGGTCGTTTGGAATGGTATTCTTATTGCAGGTAATGTTGACGGAATCCAGAAGTTTCTCAACTGCTTTTCCGGTAAGATCATAATTGGTCAGATCTACAAGCATGAGGTGATTGTCTGTTCCACCGGATACGATTTTAATTCCACGATCCATCAGTCCCTTGCAGAGAGCCTGCGCGTTGTCAATAATATTCTGCTGGTAAACCTTAAATTCCGGCTGCAATGCCTCTTTGAAGCAGACTGCCTTGGCTGCGATCACATGCATCAGTGGTCCGCCCTGAATGCCCGGGAAAATTGCCTTGTTAAAGTTATATTTGTCCGCAACTTCCTGACTGCTTAAAATCATTCCACCTCTCGGTCCGCGCAATGTCTTGTGTGTCGTGGTCGTCACAACGTGTGCATATGGAATTGGGCTTGGATGAAGTCCTGCTGCCACAAGTCCTGCAATATGTGCCATATCAACCATGAGCACTGCACCACATGCGTCTGCGATCTCACGGAATTTCTTGAAATCAATAGTTCTCGCATAAGCGGATGCCCCTGCAATGATCATTTTCGGTTTACATTCCATTGCAATCTCTTCCACTTTATCATAATCAATAAATCCCTCATCATTGACACCATATGGTACTACATGGAAATAGCTTCCGGAAAAATTGACCGGAGAACCATGTGTCAGATGTCCACCATGGTCTAAGTTCATTCCCATGATCGTATCACCCGGTTTTAAAATTGCAAACTGTACCGCCATATTTGCCTGCGCACCGGAATGTGGCTGCACATTGACATACTCACACCCAAATAATTCTTTTGCGCGCTCTCTTGCCAGTTCTTCCACAACGTCCACGCACTCGCAGCCACCGTAATATCTCTTTCCCGGATAACCTTCCGCATATTTATTCGTCAGGACACTTCCCATTGCTGACATAACCGCCGGGCTTACCCAGTTTTCGGATGCGATCAGCTCAATATGACTGTTCTGTCTGTCAAGTTCATCGGTAATTGCCTGTGCGACTTCCATATCCACTGCCTGAATATCTTCTAATGTGTACATAAACTCCTCCTTGTCTTCCGCCAGATTTTAAAGTTCATTATAAAGGACTTTCTGTAAATATTCAATTATAAATTTATTTAAAAAATGTATACGCTGTCGCAAACCATGCATTGATCACATCCCAAATCCATGCATATTCCCGATCAATGCCGCGATGCATATCTGCAAGATCAGGATAAGCGGCATTCCCACCACAAAATACCAGTGCTTTGTCTTATGATGAAACAGATACATGCCGGCCCACGTTCCGACACTGCCGCCTAAAATGCTCACAAGGAAAAGTATTTTCTCCGGTATCCGCCATGCATGATGTCTCGCCTTGCTTTTGTCCATTGCCATCACTGCAAGTCCAATGAGATTCATAACGATCAGATAGATCAAAAGTCCTTTTTGCATTCTTCTGTCTCCCTTCGTTTTTTCTGTAAATGTGAAATGCAAAAACGGCCGCCAAAAGGCAGCCGTTTTCCTATTTCACAACTATTTTGTTGCTTTATTTTTTCCTAAATGTACTTTCATGACATACCACAGTTCTGTTGCGATGCAGATAGAAGAATAAGCACCACATACAAGACCTGCCATAAGTGGAAGTGAGAAATCACGGATACTTGCCACACCTAAAATGTAGAGCATCACAACCATGATAAAGGTTGTGATAGAAGTATTAATACTTCTGGACAATGTCTGTGTCAGACTCTTATTCGCAACTTCACGCAATTCCTCCGCAGTCTGTTTTCCAGTTTTTAATGCCAGGTTCTCACGGATACGGTCAAAGATAACGATCGTATCATTGATAGAGTAACCTACGATGGTAAGAACACATGCAATAAAAGTACTTCCTACAGAAATACGCACAAGTGCATATACTGTAATCACAACAAGAACGTCATGAACCAATGCAAGGATCGCACTTGCTGCAAATCTGATATCCTTAAAACGGAACCAGATGTAAAGTAACATAAAGATACAGGACACGATAACCGCTTTCAATGCATCGGAACGCATCTCACCACTGATGGTAGAACTGATACTCTGGGAAGTGATGGTGGATGCATCCACATCACAATTTTCTGCCAGTGTATCTTCCAATTCCTGACGCTCATCAAGACTTAAGGTACGTGTCTTAATTGTAACCTGTGTTGTTCCTTCTACTTTTGTTGCCTGCACATCGGAATCCCCGGTTACTTTTTCCACATAAGGAACAATGTCATTCTCGATATCCTCGATGGTCATATCTTTGCCAAAATCAGCCGTTGTGGAAGTTCCACCCATAAAGTCAAGACCATAGTTCAATGCCTTGCCCTCTGTTGCGGAATGTACTCCCATACTGATCAGTCCGGCAGCGATAATGATACCGGAAATTGTAAAGAATACTGCTTTTTTTCCAATAAAATCAATGCTCTTTCTCTCTTTTGCACGACCGTAAAGTTTTTCACTCTTCAGTCCCAATGCATACAGAGAATACAGAATGTATCTGGTCACAACCATCGCTGTAAAAAGGGAAAGGATGATACCGATCATTAATGTATAGGCAAAGCCTTTTACGGTACCGGAACCTAACGCCATAAGCACAACAGATGCGATCAGGGTTGTAATGTTACCATCTAAGATAGCTGACATCGCTTTCTGGAAACCGATCTTCATAGATGTCTGGACCGATTTTCCGGTTGCGATTTCCTCACGGATACGTGCAAATACGATAACGTTCGCATCCACCGCCATACCGATGCCAAGGATAATACCTGCGATACCCGGAAGCGTCAGTGTGATCTCGAATAAATATAAGGTTGCGATCACTAAAGTTGTATAAATTGCAAGTGCTAAGGATGCTGCAATACCCGGTACTGCGTACATCACGATCATAAATACCATGACGATTGCAAGACCGATCGCACCTGCTTTTAAACTGGAGGCGATCGCCTGGCTTCCCAACTGTGCTCCTACGACAGAGGACTCTAACTCGGAAAGCTGTAAAGAAAGAGAACCGATACGGATCTGCGTTGCCAAATTATCTGCCTCTTCAAAAGAAGACATTCCTGTGATCTGTGCTTCACCACCTGTGATTGCACTCTGCACCTGCGGATAACTGATAGTCTCCCCATCATATACGATTGGAAGGTTCTTGCCAATATTCTCGCTTGTTACTTCACCGAATATCTTTGCACCTTCGTCTGTTAACTTTAAAGATACAATATATTGTTTGTTTCCATATCTGTCGGTCGCTGTTGCTCCCTGAGCATCTTCCACCATGTCACCGGTCATGAAAACTGATCCATCCGGCATCTGGAACTCTAAAGATCCCGGATTTCCAAGATCCTCTAAAATCTCATTTGCATCCTGCACACCAGGGATCTCAACCGTAATTCTGTCGTCTCCAACCTGATATACGGAAGCTTCTGTACTGTAACTGTCTACACGTTTCTGAAGTTTATAAATGGTATCACTCATATCTTCAGCACTTGGATTCTCGTCCACTACCTGATAAGTAATGGAAACACCACCGGAGAGATCCAGTCCCAGAGGAATTGACATATCTTCGCCGATTCCGGTGGATGAAAGAATAATTGATGCATAATAAGCAAGTCCCACAAACGCTGCAAGGATCACTGCCAATATGACTGCTGCTTTACTCTTTTTCATTGTTTTACCCTTCCTTTATTCTTCGTCTGCCTCGGCAGCCTTAATCATGATTGCGCATTCAATACGCTTTTTCTGAAGTGCACATCCGATGTCGTATGCATTGTGGATATCTCCATGGAAATTGTAGGAGTTTGCTGCACATCCGCCACTGCAATAGAATTTTGCAAAACAGTTACGGCATTTTTCTTTCGCATAAACATTGCAGCACTTAAATTCATCACAGATATCCTGACGTTTGATACCCTCGTCCACATTTCCAAGCAGGAAATCCTCATTTCCAACAAACTGATGACAAGGATAAAGGTCACCCCAAGGTGTCACTGCCAGATACTCTGTTCCTGAACCACAGCCGGAAAGACGTTTTGCCACGCACGGTCCACCCTCCAGATCTATCATAAAATGGAAGAAGTTAAAATCATTTCCATTTTTATGTCTCTTTACCATCTCAGCAGCCAGCTTGTCATATTCCTCATAAAGCTGTGGAAGGTCTTCCTCACGGATTGCATAATCCTCGGTTGGCTGTGCCACTACAGGCTCTACTGAGATCTGTTTGAATCCAAGATCTGCCAGATGCAGCACATCATTGGAGAAATCAAGGTTATTGTGTGTGAAAGTACCTCTCACATAATACTTGTCCTGATTGCGGCTATCTGCAAATTTCTGGAACTTCGGCACGATCAGGTCATAGCTTCCTGCTCCCTTGCGGAATGGTCTCATATGATCATGGACTTCTTTTCTTCCGTCAATGCTTAAAACCACATTGCCCATTTCTTTGTTGGCAAATTCCATGATCTCATCATTTAATAAAACGCCGTTTGTAGTAAGTGTAAAACGGAAGTTCTTGTTGTGGATCTTCTCCTGCTCTCTTCCGTAGGCTACGAGGTCTTTTACAACCTGCCAGTTCATAAGAGGTTCTCCACCAAAGAAGTCCACCTCTAAGTTTCTTCTGTTACCGGAATTTGCGATCAGGAAATCCAATGCTTTTTTACCGGTCTCAAAGGACATCAATGCCCTTCTTCCATGATACTCGCCCTCTTCTGCAAAGCAGTAACGACAGGCAAGATTGCAGTCATGTGCGATATGTAAACAAAGGGCTTTTACAACGGTCGGGCGCTTTTTGAAATCCATCATATAGTTTTCATAGGTGTCCTTTGTGAAAAGTTCCTCATTTTTGATCAATGTCTGAACTTCGTCAATCGCTTCTTCTACTTCTTCTTTTCCATATTTGCCGGATAATGCAGTTACAATCTCTTCCTCAGAGGCATCTGCTACGTTCTCACGTGCAGCATACATCTCAATGACATCATATGTCACATCGTCAACTACGTGGATTGCACCGCTGTTTACATCCAGAACAATATCATAGCCGTTGTTCTTATACTGATGAACCACTATAATATTTCCTCACTTTCTATCATCTTTTCCTCATAATATGTGCAATCATTACACATATCTATAACGTACAAATGACCGCACGCTGCGCGAACGGTCGTTTGTGAGTGTCATTATTCACTTTTGAGTTAAAACTTATTTGTTCTCGCAAGTCTGGTTTCCTACTGTGCAGGATGTCTTACAAGCAGACTGGCAGGATGTCTGACATTCGCCGCATCCACCTTTTTTTACTGTGTTCTGTAATTTTCTAGTATTTAATGTTTTAACGTGTTTCATGATTATTTCTCCTTTAAAAATCTTTTTTCACTATTTTATAGTATAACACATAGTTTTTCATAAGAAAAGCATTTTTTTAACTGATCATGCCGCCGGCAGTTCCCGCACACGCACAGAGCACCCAGGTTGTGATCATTTTCACCGGTTCAATGCCTGCTCCCCCCTTTATGATCAGTGAGACGGCAAACAAAATTCCAAAATAAACCGTTCCTGCCACAAATCCCCAGAGGAACTTTTTATCCCTGATCTTTTTTCCCATCAGAATGCCTCCAGTCAGCCCCGTTATGATATAAATAACGATCACTGCCACTTTGACAACTGCCTCCGAGAGCTCCAGCCGGTATAAAAGCAATGCCAGAAGCAATAACAATAACGCACTTATGATAAACATGATAAAAACAACCATTGCCAGCACTTTTGCCGGGTTTTCCTTTGCATCTCTCGCCCTTAATCTCAATCCTGTTCCCAATCCGCCACCGCCAGACTTTCCCTTCTGTCTATATATATGATGCTGTCCGGCTGATTATGCTGATTTTCTAAAATGTGCGCTTATGTCCTGCTGTGGCAGATGAAAGTTTTCTTCTTTTTTACAGGTAACGGATGCTGTAAGAAGCCTCAAATGCCTGCTCCGGCTCCACTGCGTTCTCGTATGCCCGTTCCTCTAATGTGCCCTCAAAATCATCCGCATCACATCTTCCATACCAAGGTTCAATGCAGACAAACGGTGCGTCTTTTCCTTCCGGTGACCAGATTGCAAATAAAGGTGCATCAAAATCCATAGTCACATAAGGCTTTCCATCCGGTGTGACCAGTGAAACTTCCCCGGTCTGTTTTCCTTCCACCATATAAGTGCAGCGGTCAAAAAATCCCGGTGTAAAGTACACTTTCTCATCCTCCAGCGGGATTACAATATCTTCACTCATTACTGCCAGTCCGGTATCCGGTGTATTTCCATGATGATGCACTTCCTTTAGTCCTGCAAATTGCAGACCATATCCAAGCTTGCTTTCTTCGTCATGAAACGGACATAAGAAAGCCGGATGTGCGCCAATGGAAAAATATAAGGTCTTTGTATCCGGATTTTCCACTTTCCACATGACTTTTAATTCATTGCCTGCCAGTTTGTATCCAATTTTTAATACAAATGCAAATGGATATTTTTTCATGGTTTCTTCGTCGGAATGTAAAGAAAACCAGATGGTATCCTCTGTCTGGGATTCCATGGTATGTTCCATATCCCTTGCAAAGCCGTGCTGCCCTATTGCATACGTTTTTCCGCCATAGCGGTACTCTTTATTTCTGCAGTTCCCCACAAACGGAAATAACACAGGGGAGGTTCTTCCCCAATATTTTTTGTCCGCATACCACATGTACTCTTTATCGTCGGATTTTCTCTTTACGGATTTTAGTTCTGCCCCAAAAGAATCGATCTCCACACGCAATGTGTCATTTTCCAAAACATATCTCATACAATCCATCTCCTTGTTATCTAAATATCGATAGGCGTTTGCGAAACTCAATTTTACGTTATGAATATTACGAAAAGTTAACAAGATCAACG
>ERZ772969.1333-NODE-1333-length-19170-cov-2.768873_pt1 | contig 19170 bp, 13 predicted proteins | sample MGYA00511676_ERZ772969 | MGnify/ENA primary metagenome ERZ772969 (study PRJEB29015, sample SAMEA2737651) | human gut metagenome | biome: human gut; feature: human-associated habitat; material: faeces | place: China | collected 2012 ... | reverse complement strand
TCATGATGTGGAGAATGCATGGTTTGATGCAAACGGAATGGCAGGTCTTGTATTTTATGCATCTGCTGTTGTCACTATTGTGCTCTTTATGACAGGTCATAAAACACCTGCCGGAATCGTCCTTGCAGTTATGTTCGGCGTTCCGCTCTTGCTGATCCTGTTCAAAGAGCCTTTGACGAAAAAGATTCAAAAGCGTGCAGACAAGATGGAAGAAGGAAAAGCAATGTTCTTTGTACAGGGATTTTTCGAAATTTTCGAAACCTTGCTGAGTTACTTTTCCAACACCCTTTCTTTCGTTCGTATCGGTGCATTTGCCGTCAGCCACGCTGCCATGATGGAAGTCGTGCTGATGCTCGCCGGCGCAGAATCCGGCTCCCCGAACTGGATCGTTGTCGTATTAGGCAACTTGTTCGTATGCGGTATGGAAGGCCTGATCGTAGGAATTCAGGTACTCCGTCTGGAATATTATGAGATGTTCAGCCGTTTCTATAAAGGAAGCGGAAGAGCTTTTGACCCATATACCAAAACTCAAACTACAAAAAAGAAACGTTCTTAAAGGAGGATTCCAATTATGACACTTACAACAAAACTTATTCTCATCGCAGCACTGATCTTAAGCATTATCATCCCATTCGGATACTATCTGATCGGGGAAAGGAACCGAAAAAAATACAAACGTGCCATCGGAACGAATGTCTTTTTCTTCTTTGGCGCATTCGTGATCACTTCCATCATGATGTTTGCAGGTCCACAGGTACAGGCCGCTGATGCCGCAGCCGCTTCCTCTTCTTTGTCCACGGGACTCGGCTATCTCGCAGCTGCTTTGGTTACCGGACTTTCCTGTATCGGCGGCGGTATTGCCGTTGCCGTAATTGTTCTTGAGCCAGATGGAGACGGTGACGTCCTTCTTACCGGCGATGGCCGTGGTCGGCACGCTAATGGTTTGCGAGCCGGTCAGGTTGATCTGGCCATTGGCCACCGTGGCGTCGCCGGATAGGGTGGCATCGCTGTTGGCCGCGCTGCCCTCGTTGGCGATGGTCTTGGACGTCAGTGCGTTATCGAATGAATAGTGGATGATCGGACTGGCATCGATTGGCGATGCGCTCTCGGCACTGGCCGTCATCGGCAGCACCAGACCAGCGAGCAGTGTTGCCACGCCGACCGTGAGTCCGGTTGCCTTTCGTATCAGCTTTCCCATGTTTCTCCTCATTGATAGGGTTGATTGTGGTTGCGCCTTCAGTTATGGAGCGAAGTTTTGTGGCCGCCCTCTGATGAGCTGAGCCGTGAAGAAAACGCCAGAGTCGTTTTTAGGCGAAGGCGAACGACAGTGAGCAAATATGAAGCCAGCTGAAAGCTGGTCCTTAATTGCGTTCGAGGTGGCCGCCGTTAGGCAGTCGGGGGAGAGACCTGCGGCGGCAGCCGCGGGATACAGAATCGGCCGAAGGCCATGCCGTTCTTTCGGTGGCTTCGCCGCGGTCTCTCCCCCAGTCAGCCTTCGGCTGACAGCCCCCCTCGTCAGAGGGGGGCTTGGTTGCCGTAGCAGCTCAGGCGCGACGCTTGCGCCAGAGGGTTAGGGAGATGCCGGCGATGGCGAGTACTACCACGGCACCACCCAGGCCGAGCACGGCCGTACCGGTATTGCTCAGCGCGCTGCCGGGCTTGTTGACGTTGGTCTTGTCGCCGGTGGTCGGGGTAGTCGGCTTATTGCCGTCGCCCTTATCTCCGTCACCTTCGCCCGGATTGGTCGGAGCCTTCTGCAGGGCTTCGATTGCGGTCTTAAGGTCGGCTGCGGCGGTATCGACCTCGCCCTGATTCTCAGAGGCGAGCGCGGCCTTGGCAGTCTTCAGCGCGGCGGCAAGCTTGGCCCAGGAATCGGCCGTGTAGTCGGATTCCTTGAGCGCTTCGGCGGCGGCGATCTGCTTGTTGAGCTCAGCCAAATCGACCTTGCCCTGTTCAATGCCGTCAACCGTAGTATCGGATGGATTGACCAAACCATCGGTGTAGCCGTCGTAAGCAACCGCAACAGTGCCAGAGACGCTGGCCGGGAGGGTCACAGTGGCCTTGCCTTCGGCGTCGAGCTTCACGGTCTTGGACCAGTCGCCAGCAGAGAACTTCACCGAACCGGCGAGCGTGCCCTTATCGGCGGAGGTCACCGTGGCGGTGAGCTCGCGGGTGCCGGCGTTGTACACGGCCTTGGTGGTGGAGTCAACAGCCTCGATGTGCGTCGGGTTGGCAGCGGTCCAGGACTTCGTCACCTTGAGCACAGACTCAGGCACGTTCACGAACGCACCGTGACGCACCTTGTCCGGCAGACCGCCGTTAGCACCCTGAGTGATGTAGCCCTGAGCGCCCGGCTCGGCTTTGACCGGCTTCTTTTCGTTGTTGAAGTCCGGGTAACGCTTGGTCATCGGGTTGTCCCACGTGGTCTTGGAAAGCTCGGCACCCGTGGTCATAAATGCACGGTAGGCGAAGTTGTCGGACAGCAGAATGTAGCCGTCGTCGTCCTTCGTGTTGAGTTCGTCATCCTTGTTGAGCTTGATGGTCTCTGGTCCTTCGAACGGCAGCAACGCCTGCTCGAGCAGCTGCCAACCGGTGTTCGGGTCCTGACCCGGAGATGCCTCGGTGGTCGGTGCAGTCAGCACCTTGGAACGCTCAAGGAAGATGCTCTTACCAGTGGTGATGTAATCGCCAGCGGCACCGCCCTGCTCATTCTTGGTGAATCGGTAGTAGTAGCCACCGATCTTACGCACGGTGGAATCAATGCGCGAGTAGCCGGTGTCCTGCCACATCTGCGGCTCGGTGAAGTTCACGAAGTCGCGGGTGATGGCGTAACGCACCTGAGCATAGGAGCTATTGCCGGTTTTGTCGTTCTTGACCGGAGTGGTACGGGTGTCATCAGTGAACATGCGGGAAGAGAAGAACACCACGTAAGCGTTCAGGTCATCATCCCAGTAAGCTTCCGGCGCCCAGGTCATACCGGCGTTCGGCGTGTTGATGGTGATGCCGCCGTTGCCGTCGCCGTTGGTACGGGTCCAGTTCATCATATCGGTGGACTCGTAGACCTCAACTTTCCGAGAACCGTTAACCTGGTTCTGGCTCCAGCCCATTGACGAGACCTTGAGATCAGTGGCAATCAGGTAGTACTTGTCGCCTTCGTGGGAACGCAGCACGAACATGTCACGCAAGCCACCCGTGTCTGCATCATTGGTAAGTACCGCCTGGCCATTGTTGCGAGTCTTAAACGTGAAGAAATCGTTCTTCTCAGTGGAAGCCACCCAGGCCTTTTCTCCACCGTTGCTGTCGCTCTCAAAAGTGACGGCCGCATAGCCGGTGTCAGGCGCGATGCGGGTCTTCTCCTTGACAGTGACCTCGATGGTCTTGGTGACCTTCTCACCGCCGTTGTAGGAAGCGGTGGCGGTCAGCGTAACCGGCTTGGAATCACCGTCGCCGTAGGCCGGACGATTGATGATGCCAGCACCACGATACGGGTCATCGGCACCAGTGGTCTTGTTTTCGTACTTCTCGTTAGTGGACGTAATGAGCTTCTCGTCCGAGGACTTCCACGTAATCGCCGAGCCGTTCTTGGTGCCCTTGGCGACTAGCGGCAGATTCTCGGCCGCCGGAACTTTCAGCGCAGCAATCGCGGCATCGAGGTCGGCTGCGGCGGCGTTCTGGGCGTTCATCGGCTCAACGGTGACGGGCAGTTCGGCCTTCACACCACCCAGCTCAGTGGTGGCGGTGATGGTGGCAGTACCAGCCTTGACGCCGGTTACAGTACCGTCTGCGGCGACCTTGGCCACGGACTCATCGGAGGAGGACCAGGTGACGTTCTTGCTCACGGCGTCGTCCGGAGTGACGGTGGCGGTGAGCTTGGTGGAGTCCTTCTCAATCAGGGTGAGCTTGTTGTTCACCACACCGGTACCGGAAATCGCAACGGCGGTCGGCATGGTCAGGTCAGCGCCCCTGTAGACCTTGATATCATCCATTGCACCATTCCAGTACTCATCGACGGAGTAGAACGACTTGCCGATGTAGGCGGTGGTCGCACCGAGATCGCTCATCTTGATGCCGGTGTTGGCCTTGAAAATGATCAGGGCATTGTTGCGGAACACGGCAAGGTTGGTGCCGTCCACGACAATCTTGTAATCGGCCCAGCTGTTGTCGTTGCCGGAAACGGTGACCTTGGATCCCTGTTCGTTACCCCAGTTGTTGTTGGAGATAACGCCCTTGATGGCGGTCTTGCTGTTGTAGAACATCAGGTACTTGTTGGCGTTGGCCTGATCGGTGGTGTTGGCGTCGTTCGAGCCGTCCTTGCCGACGATGAACGAGAAGAACTTGCCGCTGTCGTCGTGACGAGTCTTGGACGCGAACTCCAGAGTGAAGGAGTCGCCCGCATCCTTGAACAGCTGGTCATCGATCTGGGCGTACTGGCCATCGCCGCGCAGTGAGAGCGCCTCGTTGTTGCTGCGGTCACCGTACTGTTCGATCTTGGCGCCGTCCTTCAGCGTCAGGTTGTACTTGCCGGTCGAATCGGCAATCGCGCTGTTCGTGGTGCCGTTTTTGCCCGTGAAGTCCCAGCTGGCGAGCAGCGTCGGTTCAGCAGCCTTAGTAGTCTGCACTGTCGCGGTATCGGTTGTCTGTGGTTGGGAATCTTCCGATTCCATGGCATACGTCGTCGGAACTACTGCCACCATCGTTGATATTGCAATCAACGATGCTGCCATCTTCTTCCAATGCTTCACCGCATCTCTCCTTGTCCTTTGCCTCGACCCACTTGTCGAGTGTCTCGTTCGCCTCTACGTGAACGCAAACATTATTTGCAATGATACCATTACGGCACTGAGACTCAGTGTGCCAGATTCCTTATGTATATAAGCACTTACGGGGGGCAACCGCCCAGCCCGAACACTCCCCGTATGCCAAAAGCCCCCTTCCAAGCCAATCACTAATACCCCTCAATCGGCACCCCGCTCCGCCAGCCGCCCCAAACTGTTATTAATTTGTTATCTTTACCGCGCTTGCGTGGACAGAGAGCGCTCAGACCTCGAAGATCGCCGCATATTCGTGAGAACCCGCCTAGTCAATGAGATATGGCTTGAAGACACGCTCGGCGACGGGGATATGGAGCATCAGCATGGTGCCGTAACCAAGGATCACCAGCAGGAACAGTCCACCGGGCATGTGGAACCAGCTGGCCGCCAGCAGTGCCACGAACACGGCATCCACGATGACCAGGGCCACGGTCATCGCGATGTGGGAGATGCCGAAGATGAAGGCGTTCTTCAAGGTGCCGGCCACGGTGTTCTCGAAGCGTGCCTGAAGCGCGAACACCCATTCGAAACCGATAAGCCAGAGGATGGTCAGCGCGAATTTGATGATGAGCAGCGGCGTGATCTGCAGGACGATCCATGACCAGACCAGTGCAATCAGCGCCACCAAGAACGGCAGCCACAGCAGTGTGGCTTTGATGAAGTTGGTTTTGAATGACTTGAAGTAGTTGGAGGTTACGCCTTTGCCCTCGCCCTCGATGGAGCGGCGGCAAGCATCATGGCCGGCAGTCAGGGCCGCACCGATGGTGATGATCGGAATCGAAGTGACCAGCATCAGAATGTTGATCCATACGCCGTCAACAAGATTGCTCCACGCGCGCATGAATTTCGAGTCCGGTGCCAGCCAGTTCATCAACTACTCCTTGTACAGCTTTTGGCTCCCCTCAGGGAGGGGAGCCAAATTGTCGGGCTCAACCCTTGACCGCTCCGCCTTCGGCCCTGCAATTACGGACTCGCCTACGACGAGGCTCATCATTAGCTTCGCCGCTGTCGCGGCTCAGCCTGGAGCCTGCTGGAAGCCCACTGGGCTTCCAGCCATGGGCTGACGACGCGAGTCGTCAGCCCTTGACGGCTCCCGCCATGACACCAGAGACTATATACTTCTGGCATACCAAGTAGAAGACGATGATGGGGATGATGGCCAGCACCAGGCAGGCCATCATGGCGCCCATATCCACGGAACCGTAGCCGCCCTTGAGGTATTGCACGGCGACCGAGACGGTCTTGTACTTGCCGAGGTCGAGCGTCAGGTACGGCAGCAGGTAGTCGTTCCAGATCCACATGGCTTCGAGGATGGCCACCGAGACGATCGACGGCTTCATAATCGGCACCACGATCTGGAAGAAGATGCGCGGCACTGACGCGCCGTCGATCATGGCGGACTCCTCAAGCTCCTGCGGGATGCCCTTGATCACGCCAGTGAAGATGAACACGGCCAGACCGGCACCGAAACCGAGGTACACGATGCACAGGCCCCACGGGGTATTGAGCTTCAGCATGTCGGCGATCTTGGAGAGGGTGAACATCACCATCTGGAACGGCACGATCATATTGAACAGGAACAGGGTGTAGAGCAGCTTCGCGGCCCAGTTGTTCACGCGCACGATCCACCATGCGCACATCGAGGTGCACACCAGAATCAGCACCACCGAGCCGACGGTGATAAGCAACGTCCAGCCGAAGGAGGCGAAGAACTGCGTGGTCTCGATGCCGCGCACATAGTTCTCAAGTCCCACGAACGCCTTGCCGGCAGGCAGGGAGAACGCGTTCTTGGAGATGTACGCCTTCTGCTTGAAGGAGTTGATCAGCACCAGGACGATCGGGAAAATCCAGAACAGGGAGACAACGGCAAACAGCACGGTCCATAATGCGCCATGCTTCACAGGCTTGTTCTCGTTCATCAGGCTGCCACCTCCTTGCTCGTGGTGAGCTTGTTCTGAATCAGGGCGATGACCGCGACCAGGATGAAGAACAGCACGGCCTTCGCCTGGCCGACGCCTTCCCAGCCCATACGGCCGTAGAAGGTGCGGGTGATGTTCAGCGCCAGACCTTCAGACATGTTGCTCGGCGCACCGTTGGTCAATGCGAGGTTCTGATCGTAGAGCTTGAAACCGTTGGTCACGGTCAGGAAGGAGCACACGGTGATGGACGGCATCATCAGCGGGATGATGATGCGGAACATGGTCTGCCGTCCGTTGGCGCCGTCCACGGCCGCGGCCTCCAGCACATCGGTGGGCAGGGCTTGCAGGCCGGCGATGTAGATGATCATCATGTAGCCGATCTGCTGCCAGCACACCAGGATGACCAAGCCCCAGAACCCGTAGGACGCCTTATAGGTCAGGGCGCGGCCCCAGTGGGCTAGTACGCCGTTCAGGAGCAGCAGCCAGATGTAGCCCAGGATGATGCCGCCGATAAGGTTCGGCATGAAGAATACCGAGCGGAACAGCGTGGAGCCCTTGATCGCCTTGGTCAGCATGTAGGCGATGGCGAAGGCGATCACGTTGATCACGATGGTGGTCACGATGGTGAACGCGGTGGAGAAGCCGAGCGCGTGCAGGAATTCCTTGTCTTTCAACGCTTTGCCATAGTTCTTAAGCCCCACCCATTCACCGTCGGTAACGGTGGTGAATTCGCAGAAGCTTAAGTAGACGCCCATGATGAAGGGCACCAGGAACCCGATGATGAATGCGGCGAATGTGGGGAGCGCGAACAGCGCCCACCATCTGCGTATCGCCTTGCCAGCCATGCTGATCATGACTTTTCCTCCTCCTTGAGTCCGCTGCGTTGTGACACTGCATCGTGCGCCGGCTGCGGAGTTCAACTCAATGCGAGCTTGCCGATCGAGAACCGCATGCACGGCCTGTTCTCGTTCAAGCCTATGTTCATAGTAAACGTCGAATCATTATATGTCAAACGTTGTCATTTTAGGCGTTTCAAGTTCGAGCACACTCCGGCTCCAGCAATCTTCTTTCACCTAAGATAATGGCTATATAAAGCCAATCTAACGCCGACATAGACACTTTGCAAACGTTTGTAATACAATCGTTGTCATCGCCGCAGATCAATCAATCAGCATGTACACTGGAGTCAGTTGTGCATGTGTATTGCGATTTTCCATTCAACGCAAGGGGGCTGCAATGGCTACGAGCATTCAGGATGTCGCCCGCGAGGCCGGCGTCTCCATCTCCACCGTCTCACGTTCCTTCACCAGGCCGGATCTGGTGTCGGCCAAGACCCGCGAGCGCGTGCTCGCCATCGCCGACAAACTCAATTTCTCACTCTCCCGCTCGGCTGCGGCCCTGAAATCCGGCCGCTCCCTGCGCATCGCAGTACTGATGAGCGGCCATATCCGCCTGTGGTTCACCGCCTCGGTCATCGAGGGGCTCAACGAGGTGCTGCACACGCAGGGCTACGATATTTCGGTATTCCAGATTTCCAGCATCGAGGAACGCCGTGAGTTCTTTGATATGCTGCCGGTTCGCCGCAATGCCGACGCGGTGATCGTTGCTTCCATCGATGTCGATGACAACGAAATCGCGCAACTGGCTTCGGTCGGCGTGCCGATCGTCGGCATCAATTCAGTCGAACCCGAAGCCCGCGGCTTTACCGCCGCCGTCAATATCGACGATGTGCAGGGCTCCACGCTGGCCGCCCGCCATCTTATCAATCTCGGACATCGCCGCATCACCTACATCAGCACCAATCGCGAGGTGTCGCTGAGCTTCTCCGTGCAAAGCCGATTCGACTCATTCACCGCCTGCTGCCGCAGGGAAGGCATCGAGCCGCAGGTTATCGTCTGCAAGGTCGATGACGATGGACGTTATGAAATCAGCGACGTGGTCAACCAACTCATAAGCCAAGACGAGATGCCCACCGCCATCGCATGCCAAGAGGATGGCATTGCTTTGCCGCTTATGTTCCAGCTGGAGCGCAATGGATTCTCCGTGCCCGGCGACGTCTCGTTGATCGGCTACGACGATAGTTTCTACACCGGCGATATCGGCCTGACCACCATCCGCCAGGATCCGGTGGAAATGGCCCGCGTGGCAGCCCGCATGACGCTCGATCTCATTGACGAAAAGCCGATTGAGCAACCCTACATCGTGTTCCCGGCCCAGCTGAAGGTCCGCTCCTCCACCTCCCGCGTTAAGTAGGCTCACACAACAAAGCCCACCATAGAAAAAGTGTGAGGCAACCGCACAATAACGCTCAATCGCACATTGTGGAGAATGGCGAAAAATCGCCGATTCATGGCCCCACAGCGTGCGATTGAGCGGGTGCGTGCCTCACACTTTTCTGCGGCGGACGATTTTGTGCGAGACTCAGCAATACAAAGCGGCGCCCCTGGAGAAGGAAAGGCAGGGGCGCCGCGGATTGTTACTTATCGGCTATGGGACTCTATGAGACTCAGTGCGAAGCCTCGTATTCGGAAGCCCAACCGTCCACGAAGGCGGTCTTGACGGCATCCCACTTGCCGGTGCCCTGCGCGTACTCGAGCAGTGCCTGGCCGACCTTGTTCTTCCACTCTTCGGACGGCATCATGGTGAAGTTCCAAGAAACCTGGGTCTTGCCGGACTTCTGATCCTCAACAGCGGCTTCAGTCAGCGGGTTGTCAAACTTGACGTCATCGAAGGTCTTGAACGGGGTGGTGAAGCCCATGTCCTGAGAGATGGCCTTCTTGCCGGTGTCGGAGGTGATCACCCAGGAGAGGAAGTCCTCGGTGGCCTTCTTGTCGGCGTCGGAGGCCTTGTCGTTGATGCACCAGTAGTTCTCGGAACCAGTGGCCAAGCCCTGCTTCTCTTCACCCTTGACACCGGTGTAGATTGGCATCATGCCCACGGATTCGGCCTTCATGCCGGCCTTCTGCAGGTCGGTCCAAGCCCAGGTACCGTTCTGGTAGAAGGCGGCCTCGCCGAGCGCGAACTCGGAGTTCGCATCATCGCCGGTCTTGGCGCTCAGCTGGGTGGGGTCGGTGGTGGAGTCGGCGATGTACAGGTCGAAGATCTTCTTGTAGTTCGGCAGGTAGGTGCCCTTGATCTTGGCCGGCTGCTCGGTGACGTTGTCATCCTTGAACTCGTAGTAAAGCGGCAGATTGGCCAGGTGGGTCTTGAAGCGCCAGTCGGAGCTGGAGTCGAAGCCGGCGGAGGTGAACGCGCCCTTGATGCCGAGCTCGTCCTTGCGGGCCTGCATGTCGTCGGCCACGGCCTTCAGGGTGTCGAAGTTGTCGATTTCGTCCATGGACGTGGCCTTGGCGCCATCCAGCGCGAAGTACTTGTTGAGGATGTCCTTGTTGTAGATCAGGCCGTAGGTTTCCATCACGTACGGCACGCCGACCACCTTGTCGCCATCCTTCAGGGCCACATCCTGGTTGGCGAGCTCCTTGTACACATCCGTATTGGACATATCGGCGGTGTACTTCTTCCAGTTCTGGTAGCCGACCGGGCCGTTGACCTGGAACAAGGTCGGGGCTTCGGTTTTGGCGATTTCGGACTTCAGGGTCTGCTCGTAGGTACCGGAGGCCGCGGTCTGCACCTTGACCTCAACGCCCTTTTCCTTGGTGTATTCCTTGGCCAGAGCGGTCCACTGATCAGCCGCTTCCGGCTTGAAATTCAGGTAGTAGACCTTGCCCTTGGCGTCATCGCCGGAGGTCGAGCTTCCGCAGGCCGCCAAAGCGCCGAGGGACATCGCAGCGACAGCCGCCATCGCGACCGCTGACTTCACTGTACGATTCATCATCGAACCTTTCTCTTTCATCGTCGACCCGGCCATCCCCGGTCAGGACAGGTACGCTAGCACGCACCTTTACGACTATCGACATGCACTATTGTGCAACGGTTTGCTTCTTTTTGCAAACGATAGCAATATCAGCGCGTCATAAATCATCATTTTCAGGCCATTGTCAACAAATATCCCATTAATTCAGTCATTTTTGCCTCATTATCGCAATGCAAGCGTTCGCAATCATGAGAGCGCTAACATATCTTTCATGGCAATCGATTGCCACTTATACCCATCAAAAAAAAACAACACGCCGACGCTATCGTTTGCAAATCATTTATCGACATACCGCAATTCCCGCCACAAACAATAAAGGCCCGCCCGCAGTAGCGGGCAGGCCAGCGCAATCGCAGCGCAACCGGGGCTAGGCGTTCCACCGTTCGATGACGTTATCTCCCTTATAGACGCTGAGCACCGAGTAGTGCGCCGTATCCAAACGCAGCAACCGTGCGAAATGCGGGTCCACGCCCAGCCATTGCGAGGTGAGGATGCGCAGGATGTGCGCATGAGCCACCAACAGCACATTATGGCCGTCTTTCAGCAGCGGCGTAATCTCGTCGATGGCGCTCTTGGCGCGTGCCGCCGCTTCTTCCAGCGTCTCGCCAGGCCCGGCATGGATCGGCACCTGTTCGCCCGAAGGCAAGGTCTCGACCCAGTCGCCCTCCAGCGTGGGCGTCAGCGAGCGCGGCCCGTCACGCCACACATCCCATTCAAAACCGCTGGCCTCACTCACCTGCTGGCGCGTACGCCCCTCGGCTCGGCCGTAATCCCATTCAGCGATGCCGTCCAACACACCGTGGTCCGCAAAACCAGCCAATTCAGCGGTTTGGCACGCCCGCTTCAGCGGACTGGAAAACACACAGCTCTGGCTGAATCCTTCGGGGAAGGCCTCGCGCAGGCGCCTTCCGGCATCCGCTGCCTGCTGCTCGCCGACCGCGGTCAACGGGATGTCCGTGCGCCCGGTATGCTGCCCGGATTCGCTCCACACGGTCTGGCCGTGGCGCAGCAACACCAAAAATCCATTGCCGCCACGAGAGTTCTCGACGGCAACGGTGCCGTTCACGTTCTGTTCGCTCATGCCTCCACTCTAGTCTGCGCTCGTTCATGACTCCACCATTAACGCCCATCTTTTGCGCTGAGATGATTGAGATGCTATTAGACTGAGAGTCATGAGCGACGAAACGAACACCGACTTCCCCTCCAGCGCCGACCGCGCGGTCGACAGCCTGCACCGCATCGACGAGAAGGTCAACAGGCTGCGCGAGGACCGGCTCAACGACCCTGATTCTCTGGGCGACAAGCTCATCAAGTCGGCAGTCCCAGCGCTGGCAGGCTTGGTTGCCGGCAAAGCATTCCAGATGATATGGGACAAGGGCACAAGCAAACGCAATCTGCGCAAGGGACTGGCGGCAGACGCGCCGCAAAGTCTGGCAATGAGTCTGGCATTCGCCGCCGTTTCGGCCGCACTCGGCGCAGTGGTTTCGCAGCTGTCGGATCGGGGCTCCAAGGCGTTCGTCGATCACCGCCATCGCAAGCCCAGCCGCTAATCCCCCGGTTGGATGATGGTTTCTGTTGGCTGACTGATGACTCATCGCTGGAATTTCGTCAAGGAACCATCAGTCAATCGACAGGAACCATCAGTCCAGCACAGTTCCGCCACACAATATCGGCATTTCACTGTGAGGTAATCCACCGTGACGTCCGGCGTCTGCCGTGCGACAATAAAGCCATGGTTACCAACGCAACAATCGAGGCTCTTCTGGGCCGCCGCTCCATCCGTAAGTTCAAGGACGAGGCCATCGACGACGATACCCGCGCCACGCTCGAAACCGTCGCCCAACATGCCGCGTCCAGCCAGTTCCTTAACGACTGGTCCGCCATCCGTATCACCGACCCGGCCACCAAAGCCAAGCTCGCCGAATTCGGCCATCAGCCGTATATCGCCACCGCGCCGTTGCTGTACGTGTTCGTCATCGACGAGCACCGCAACGCACGCATCGCCGAACGCAAGGTATCGATCCCGCTTCCGACGAATTCCATCTCAAGTACAGCTATCGCTTCACCCAAGCTCAGAACGACGCAGTGCTGGCCCTGCACGCCATGGAGACCGCCGCCTATTCGCTGGGACTGGGCTGCGTGATTCTCGGCTCTCTGCTCAACAACATCCCCGGCCTTATCGACGTGCTGAATCTGCCGGAATACACGTATCCGGTGCTGGGTCTGGCCATCGGCAAGCCCGATCAGAACCCGACCGTCAAGCCGCGCATGCCGCGCACGATGCAGTTCTTCGAGAACACCTACCCGGCTGACGCCGATGGCGTACTCGACCAGCTGCCCGCCTTCGACGAGGAAGTTCACCGGTACTACGATCTGCGCCAAGCCGACCGTCCGGTGGACGCTTTCAGCGATCAGGTCGCCACGATCAGTCGGCAGGATGTCAGCCATCAGACACTGCTCGACAAGGCCGCCGCTCAGGGCTTCCGTCTGGATCAGTGAGACCAGAACCAACGAGATAGCCTCGGATAGGCTCGTCACTGAGTCGTCTCGGTCTCAGCACTGCGACGACTCAGTTCCAACACCTCAACATTTCATCACCGGATACCGGCAAAATTGCACAACCATCCCGCCGGTGTCGCACCATCAACAAACGTTCACATATCAGTCCCATTATGCGGACAACCAACGGCCAGTTTTGCAAGAAAACCCGCCAAACCAGCAGTATTCGCACCAGTGGTGGGAATAGACTGCATGTGGCCGCAATGATTACGAACCGGAAAAGAGGGACTGGATGCGGACGGTTTGGCAAGTCTTTCTACGCGATTGCAGACGTATCTTACGCAATCCCGTTGCCGTTGTGGTGACGCTCGGCGTAGCAATGCTGCCCTCGCTGTACGCATGGTTCAACATTCTCGCCAACTGGGATCCCTATTCAGCCACCGGCAATCTGCAAGTGGCCGTAGCCAATGAAGACCAAGGCACCACCAACGATCTGGTCGGCCATCTCGATGCGGGCCGGCAGGTCGTCAAGAAACTCAAGCAGAACGACGAACTCGGCTGGCGCTTCGTAGACAATGAGGAACAGGCCGTCCACGGCGTGGAGACCGGCGGATACTATGCAGCCATCGTGCTGCCCAAGGATTTCAGCACCAGCCTGGTCGAATCGGTGACCGGAACCTCCAAACAGCCAAAAATCAAGTATTACGTCAACGAGAAGAAGAACGCGATCGCGCCGAAAATCACCGACACCGGTGCCACCACCATCGACGAGCAGATCAACTCCGCCTTCGTCACCACGGTAGCCACCACCGTTGCCTCGGCCGTTTCCGAAGCGGGAGGCGATCTCGACCAAGCCACCGGCAAAGTCCAGCACGATACGATCAATGATCTCAATACGGTGATGTCCACGCTGAACACCGTTCAGGATTCACTCACCGACTTACAGGACACGCTGGCCCAATCAGACACGATTCTCGCCGACGCCAAACAGACCACCGCCTCACTCAAGCAGACCGTCGCGGCCGCGCAGAAGGCCTCCCGCCAGTCCGGCACACTGTTGGCGGAAACACAGGCCGGGTCACAAGCCTTCTCCACCACACTGGTCGGCGCGCTCGACAGCAGTTCAGCACAACTCTCCGGACTGGCCGTCCACGTCAACAACGCCGCCGGCAGCATCACCGGTTCCTTCAACAGCGCGCAGAACTCCGTCGACACCATCACCAACACACTTTCGGCCCCACTGAATGCCACCCAAACGTCAATCAGCGATCTGAAAGACGCGCTGACCAAAGCCGGCATCGGCAAAGACACCACCGACCCGGTCGGCCAGAACATCTGGAAACAAATCGATGCGCTCGACTCATTGATCAGCAAACAGCAGACACAGCTCAACACCTTCCATACCGACACCACACAGTTCATCAACTCCGGTAAAGACGCCACCACGAATCTTTCCGGAGCCATGACCAACACCACCACCGGCGGCATCGCGGCGCTGAATACCGCGCGCGGCTCGCTGACCGGCACCGTAATGCCGTCGCTCACCTCATCATTGAACAGTTTCGCCGCCCTGAACGGCACGCTGGATGGCACGTTGACTTCGTTGTCCGGCACCTTGGATCAGGCCGACGGACTGTTCGACCAGCTTGTCGATACCCTGAACCAAACAAAAACCACCATCAGCAGCACGCAGGATTCGCTGCGCCAGGTGGCCAGCGATGTCGCCACCGTACGCACCGATATCGCCACGCTCGATAGTTCCGCCGCTTACCAGAAAATCCGGGATACGCTGCATCTGGATGACAAGGGATTCGGCGACTTCATGGGCAATCCCGTCACCCTGACCACGAAAGTCGTGTATGCCACCGACAATTACGGGTCCGCAGTCACCCCGTTCTACACGAATCTGGCACTGTGGGTAGGCGGTTTCGTGCTAATCGCCATCTACAAGCTTGAGGTCGACCGCGAGGGCATTCGCCGTATCACCGCTACGCAAGCATATCTTGGCCGCTGGCTGCTGCTGGTCACCATCGGATTCCTGCAAGCCGTCATCGCCACCATCGGCGATCTGGTGCTTGGCATCCAATGCGAGCATCCGCTGCTGTTCATCTTGGCCGGAATCTTCTGTTCGTTCGTCTACATCAACATTATTTACGCGCTGGCCGTGGCGTTCCGCCATATCGGCAAAGCCATCGCCGTAATTCTGGTCATTGTGCAGATACCCGGCGCCTCCGGCCTGTATCCGATTGAAATGATGCCGAACTTCTTCCGCGAACTGCACCCGTGGCTGCCCTTTACCTACGGCATCAACGCGATGCGCGGCCCGATCGCCGGCCTGTACGCGAACCATTACTGGCTCGACATGCTGCACCTGTTCTGGTATCTGCCGGCGGCGCTTTTCGTGGGACTTGTCGTACGCCGGTATGCGATGAACCTGAACGCGCTGTTCGACCGTCGTTTGGGAGATACCGACCTGATGATCACCGAGCACAACAGCATGGTGAACGAACAGGTGAGCTTGAACTCCGTATTCCGCACGGTGTCCGACAGCAAGGAACTGCGCGATATCATCGCCCATCGCGCGCACCGGTTCTTCGCGCGGTACCCAAAGATGATCGTTGCCGGTCTGACATTGCTGACCGTACTCCCGTTCGTATTCCTGGTGCTGCTGTTCGTCACCCAAGAGAAAATCGCCATGCTGACCTCTTGGATTCTGTCGATTATTCTTATCGACGCCTATCTCATTGTGGTTGAATACGCACGCGAAACCTACGCCATGCAGCTTGGCGTCAGTGCCATGAGTGCCGACGAGTTCCGCAATGTGATGCTCAACGGATATGCGTGGCGGCGTTTCCACGGCCACGGACGTCACGAAGCGGCGATGGGCAGCAATCCGGATATCGGCGAAACCACTGAACGACTCACACCGTTCAGTGATCAGGCCACCGAGCCGACTGCGCACACCGCACAGTTCGAGCAGTCCGGTCAGTCTGGGCAGTCTGGGCAAGGAGGCGCACGATGAAGCTTATCTGGAAAATATTCGTACGTGACGTGCGCCAAGCCACCCGCAATGTGATCGCCGTAATCGTGGCTATGGGATTGGTGATTGTGCCGGCACTGTACGCCTGGTACAACATCGCCGCCAGCTGGGACCCGTACGGCAACACCAAGGCCTTGAAGGTCGCTGTGGCAAACGTGGATAAGGGCTATAAGTCCGATCTGATGCCGATCACCATCAACGTCGGCGAAACCGTGACCAATACGCTCAGGGCCAATCATGACCTTGACTGGCAGTTTGTGGATCGTGCTAAGGCCATCGATGGCGTGAACTCAGGCGAATACTATGCCGCGCTGATTATTCCAAAGAGCTTCAGCTCCGATATGATGACGCTGTTTTCACCGAAGATCAAGCACGCCAAGCTCGAATACTATCTCAATGAGAAAATCAATCCGATCGCTCCGCATATCACCGACCAGGGTGCTACCACCGTGGCCACGACCATCGACCAGACATTTGTGAAGACCTTGGCGAGCGTGGCGCTGGATTTGGTTTCCAACGTGGCCGATTACGCGCAAAGCCCGCAAATGGAGCAGTACGTCAACAACGCCTCCAGTCATATTGCCACCATGTCGTCTCGTTTGACCGGCACTGCGTCGCAGATGGATTCCTATGCCAATCTGCTCGGGGCCGCCAACAGCATCATTGATTCCACCGATAAGCTGCTGGGATCAACAGGCTCAGCTGCGGCCACAACCAAAAAGGCGTTGAAACAGACCCGCAACGGCGTCTCCAGCCTCGACAAGGCATTGTCCGGAGCCACCGATGGCGTCGGTACGGCATTGCAGCAGGCCGGTTCATCCTACGACACCATTGCCAAGCAAATCGATGCCGCTTTTGCCGATGTGGGCTCACAATCCTCACAGATATCAAACAAGCTAACCGATATGCAATCCAAAGTGGAGGCTCAGGCCGACAGCTTTGGAAAGTATGCCGCCGCTTTACGAGATCTCGCCAAACAAGCGGCTTCACTGCCCGTGGGCGGAGATACCGTTGCCGCTCAACTGAACGCGGCTGCAGACCAAGCCACAAAGGCGCAGCAGAGCATGCAGCAAGCCGCCACCGCGTTGGGCGATGCGGCCACGCACATAGCAAACGGTACTGCCGATGCCGATACAGCGCGTCGAGATCTGAAATCACAAATCGCTGCCGCCAAACAATCGATTACTCAGGCTTCAGACACGTACAAGAGCACGCTGAAACCGCAACTGAACAATCTGACCTCGTCCATGGACGAAGTGACCACGCAGGCAAGTTCCGTAATCGACGGGCTTGCATCGACCGTAAGCAGCGTGTCAGGTCTTTCTGGCGGCGTTTCAGACAGCCTGACGGACATCCAGTCGGCCTTGACTGACGCAGCTAGCGCTTTGACCCGTTCGGCGAAGAAACTCGACAACTTGTCTTCCCAACTCGCCTCTATCACCAATGGCGGCACCATCGACCTGTCTGTGATTTCCTCTGCGAAGCCCGATGCCATTGCTTCCATGCTGGCGGCACCCGTAGCGGTCGACCGCATCGCGCTCTATCCCGTTGCCAACTATGGTTCCGCGATGGCTCCGTTCTACACGATTTTGTCTATTTGGGTCGGTGCGATCATTCTGGTCGCCATGTTGAAAGTATCGATTTCCGACCATGAGAAGGCTCGTATCTTAGGGTTGGGCAATGATCTGCCGCTCGGTTCGGAAGTGGGTCTTCGCGAGGCCATGATTGCCGGGCGGATTGCCGGACCGGCCGCCGCGTTGGATGTGCTGAAGAAGCCGCGTGCCGAGGCTCCCGGCAATGCGCGGCAGTTCGGTTTACGCTTGCACCACGAATATTTCGGCCGATACATGATTTTCGGTTTCCTTGCTTTGCTGCAAGGTACGCTGGTGTGCCTGGGCGATATGTTCTATCTCGGCGTGCAGTGTGAGCATCCGATTCAGTTCTTGATGGTCGGGTGGTTGTCTGCACTGGTGTTCTCGAATATTGTGTATACGCTGACCCTGTCGTTCGGTGATATCGGCAAAGCCATTGCCGTAGTACTGCTGGTTATGCAGGTAGCCGGTTCCGGCGGCACATTCCCCATTGAAACACTGCCGACGTTCTTCCAGGTCGTTTCTAAATGGCTACTGTTCCCCTATGCGGTGGATGCGATGCATTCGGCCATGGCAGGCTCATTCGGCATGGAATACTGGGTTTCCATGGGCAAACTGGCACTGTTCCTTGTCCCCTCATTGCTGTTGGGACTTATGTTGCGCAAGCCGGTAATTCGCTTCAACGATTGGGTTATCCGCAACCTTGAAAACACCAAGGTGATGTAAGTGTTGGACGAAGTGTGTCCGAGCGCCCTGAACGCTTAGCAGCCTACGACCTGACGTGTTTGGACCGTAACCTGTCTCAGACACGGCGTTGGCGAGGTCTGTGGAGCTTCTGACGCTAACGTCTACGTGGCTTGTAGCCCTTTTTACGACTGTGTGGCTTGAGTTGCTGGTTCAGCGGTACATGCCGGTAACTGGATTGCGGATCGCGATGCGTGAGATGCCAGCATCCGCAAAATTCGCAACGGTACACCCATAGCTCAACTCCGCGCTCGATTAGGCTTTGATCAGCGGCACGCTGAACCTGCGCCTTATCGTGATACATGATTTTATTCGACGTAGCGCAACGTTTAGGGGTGAAGTAATGCATAGCAGAAGCCAGTGTAGAGCGACCCCATAACCAAGCCAGTTTCTGGCTCCCCTCAGGGGGGCCGTCCGCACAGCAGACCGGGGGGGGAGGAGGCCCGGGCGTCGGGATTCCACGGTCACGGACGTGCTGTTTTCCGGATTTCCTGCGGAAATGGGAACGCGCCGCGCCGTCTCTCTTCGGCCTCGCCGTCGGGGCTGGCCGGGAATGGTCCCGGGCGTGGGTCTCATGGGTATGCGGGGAGGTCCCGGTGCCCGTGCGGGTTCGGGCCGGGGCCGGTTTCGGATATAGGGAAAGCCCCTTGGGGCGTGTGCTCCGAGGGGCTTCCTGTACGTGTGGTGCGGC
>ERZ772969.1332-NODE-1332-length-19170-cov-5.041590_pt1 | contig 19170 bp, 17 predicted proteins | sample MGYA00511676_ERZ772969 | MGnify/ENA primary metagenome ERZ772969 (study PRJEB29015, sample SAMEA2737651) | human gut metagenome | biome: human gut; feature: human-associated habitat; material: faeces | place: China | collected 2012 ... | reverse complement strand
TATAACAGAAAGAAAGACCTTGAGTTCATTATAAACTCTTGGTCTTTCTTTTTTTTCGGGACTATTCTTTTTTCACAGCCCCTTTTTGTTGTTTATGAATGTTAATTATCCGAGGTCATCAGTGTATTGAGAAGTGTGAGTAATGCATCCTTTTGCTTTGGAGAAAGCTGATAAATGTGGCAGATCAGAGGATCGTCAAGCAGGGAAGGGGTATCATCATCAAAAAAATCTTTTAATGAAATATTTAGTGCTTCACAGATATAGGATAAAAATTCAATTGTTGGATTTTTGTTGCCAAGTTCAATATCTCTCAGATAGCTTTGGGAGATACCTGCTAAATTTGCCAGTTTATTTACCGAATAATTCTTTTTCTTTCTGTAATATGTTATTTTTTCCCCTATGTTCATAAATATATCCCCTTTGTTTCACAAACGGATTTCTAAAGTCAAATAAAATATGCCCAGAAGAAGAAAAAATATTCTGCATCCTATATGGGCATACGTTATCAAAGTAGCAAATAAAATTGAATTAAATTACAACTATAGATATTGACAATTATATCTATAGAGATTAAACTAAATATAAATAAAGCAGGAAAAAGGAAGCTAAATGAATATTAGCTTAAAATTTTATTATGTGTGAAATGGAGAAATTGCTTATGAAAGGAAAAGAACTTCTTGTATATGTGAAGAAAGTGTTTGAAATGGAGTCTGCTATAAGAATTCAAGAAGAAGTTTTGAAAAAAAGTGGATGATGAAATGGAAAGACTTAATCATCCATATTATAAAGAGACATCTGGACTCTATAAATATGATTACCAGGCGGAACCAAAATATGAAGGATATTGCATGGATGATTATATAGGTGCATTTATTGTGTGGATAATATTATCAGTAATAATATTATTTATAGGAATTTTTACTTGGTTTTTAGAGTATGATGTAGGGGTGGAGGGCATATTTATAAGTGGTCAGCTTTCTTTTATTATTGTAGGAGGGTACATGTTTCTAGGGAGTCTCTCAGCAAGAGCATCTTTTAATGAGGAATGGTATAAAACAAAAGAATATAATGATTTAGTAAAAACTCAAACGGATAAAGATAATGAAGAAATAAAAAGAAAAAACGAAGAAATTATTGAATGGAATAATAACCATCGTCAGAAAATTGAGGCAAAGAAGGCTATACTTGATATTTATAGAGTTAAGCTTGTGGATATATTGAAAGAAACTAAAAATACGCTTGAAACTTATTATCGTAAAGATATTATATATCCTAAATATAGAAGCTTGATTCCGATATCTTCATTTTGTGATTATTTACAATCAGGTGTATGTGAAACGCTTGAAGGTCATGAGGGATGTTACAATAAATTTGATCTTGAAGTAAGACTTGATACGATAATAAGTAGAATAGATGATGTAATTGATAATCTTGATCAGATTAAATTTAATCAGCATACTCTTTATGAGGAAGTTGTAAAATGTAATGAAAAGCTTGATAATCTTTCTACTGGTATCAGTGAGATGACAAACAATATAACAGGAAGTATTGAAGAAGTAAAAGCTAAAACGGTTGCGGCTATTAATGGTAATGACCATTCAAATACGATGCTTGAATACTATGCAGAGGAGACATTACATAATGTAAATAATATAAAATGGCTGCAACAAATGGATTATATTGATCGTGGCGGACATGCTTGGTAAAGCAGAACAAAAATTATATGAAATAAGCTGGATGAAAAGTCTAATCCCACAGCTATGCTGGGGAGAATTTAAAGTAAATAAAGAAATGTTAAATCTAGTAAAACTAATAGATTTAGGATTAAGAGAACAGAAAGGATAATTTTATGAAGAAGAAATTTGTAGGGGTATTACTTATAGTAGCAATGACGGTTGTAACACTTGCAGGTTGTGGCGGAAAAGCAAATGTAAACAAAAAACCAGAAGTTTTGTCAGATTTATTTGATGGTAAACAAAGGGTTTGGTTTTATCTTGATAGGTCGGATTTGTATGATGGATTAGCATATGATACTGATGTAAAAGCTGTAATTATTACCGAAAATAAACAGGTTACAGGGTACTATTACAATTTGATTGGTATATATAACAAAGATATGATTTCAGGAGAAGAAGGACCTTTTGCCAATTCGAGATTTTTGTTAAGTGATTTTTCAGGATTAACGGATAGCGAAATAATAGAGAAAGTAAGTGAAACTTATGCAGATGGTTCAGTAACATATCCGATTGAAATTCAAACTAGTATAAAAAAATATACGTATGAAGGAGAAGAACTCCCTTATACAATAGAATACGATGGTGAATTAGATTCAAGTGGAAACGGATTGGAAAATGAAACTCTTTATTTTTTTGATACAATTCGTGATGTTATGTTTCCATTTAATCAATCATATCAAAATGAAACTCTTTATAGGTCATTTAAGTTTGATTCGCTGGTTGAACCAACCGTAATAAAAGAAAAAGAATATATTGGAATACAAGATACAAGTGGGAATATGTTAATTACACTTAATAATTATGCCGAGTTTGAAAATATTATGCTTGATAAGCCGGAAGGCATGTAAAATAGAGGTATGTATATATAGCTGATATTAACATGGAACAGGATAGCTTTAAGTTGTTTCATAAAATCAATGATGTTTTATAAGTTATTTAGACCAGTAATTTTTGATAAAGTTACTGGTCTTTTGTGTATAGAAGAAATGGTCTTTTAACTGGCGATAAATCCCGGTGGTTGGATGATAACATTTTTCTACACACATCTTTTACACAATGTGGTTACTTTTCGTTTACAACTGTATATTTGCTATAAATGATCCACATAGGTTTACATGGGTGTAACAAAGGCAATGAACTTCGATAAGGTTCTGATAAAATATTTTCAGCATTTCTCCTAGTAGACAACAATCTCATTTTATGCCTATAATATTCCATAGACAGGTGTTTTTTTGCAGAGGAGGTCAAACGCATATGGCACCAAATGTAGCAATTGGAATACAGGATTTTTCTACAATTATCGAGAACAACTATTTTTATATAGATAAAACAGCTTTTTTGAAAGAATGGTGGGACAGTGGAGATAGTGTTACTTTGATCACAAGACCAAGACGTTTTGGAAAGACATTGACCATGAGTATGACCGAGCAGTTTTTTTCGCTGGAATATGCAGGGCGTTCTGATTTATTTGAGAGTTTCGAAATCTGGAAAAATAAGGAGTATCGCAAGCTGCAGGGAACTTATCCGGTCATCAGTCTTTCATTTGCCCGGATCAAAGAACGTGATTATGAGAAAACAAAACAGAAGATGTGTGAGATTTTAAGGAACATTTATATCAAGTTTTCTTATATCAAAGAGAGTGCAAGGCTGACGGATGCAGACCGGGTATATTATGACCGTATGCTGGTCGAAGATATAAGAGAGACAGATGCGACATCCTCACTTTATCAGTTATCAGATTTTCTCTATAGATATTATGGTAAAAAAGTGATCATTCTTTTAGATGAATACGACACTCCAATGCAGGAGGCATTTGTGGATGGTTACTGGGAAGAACTGGTGGCATTTACAAGAAGTCTGTTTAATTCAACGTTTAAGACGAATCCGGCATTGGAACGTGGAATCATGACTGGCATTACAAGAGCGAGTAAAGAGTCCATTTTTTCAGATCTGAATAATCTTGAAGTTGTGACAACAACATCTGATAAGTATGCGACAACGTTTGGTTTTACCGAATCGGAGGTGTTTCATGCGTTAGAGGAATGTGGACTTGAAAGTGAAAAGAATGAAGTGAAAAGATGGTATGATGGATTTATTTTTGGAACACATAAGGATATCTATAATCCATGGTCAATATTGAACTATCTTGATTCACAGCAGTACACAACTTATTGGGCGAACACGAGTGCAAATAGTCTGGTCGGGAAATTAGTGCGTGAAGGAAACCGCAATATCAAAGAGAAATTTGAGAAATTATTATGTGGAGAGTGTATCTGGTCAGAAATTGATGAACAGATTGTGTACAATCAATTGAATGGAAATGAGCAGGCAGTTTGGAGTCTTTTGCTGGCGAGCGGTTACTTAAAAGTGCTTTCTTATGAAAAATACAAGGATATTCCGGAAGGAACCGAGCCAAAATATCAGCTTGCGCTTACAAATCTGGAAGTAAAGCTGATGTTCCAGAGAATGATACGCGACTGGTTTGCCACTGTGCAGCCGGATTATAATGATTTTGTGAAAGCGATGTTCATTGGTGATGTGGATGCAATGAATGAATACATGAACCGTGTTGCATTACAGACATTCAGTTACTTTGATACAGGGGACAGGGCTTCCGGAGCAGAACCGGAACGCTTTTACCATGGATTCGTATTAGGACTGCTCGTGGATCTGCAGGACAGATATTATGTGAAATCCAACCGGGAGAGCGGTTTCGGAAGATATGATGTCATGCTTGAACCGAAACATCCCGGACAAGAGAATGCGGTGATCCTTGAATTCAAAGCGCGGAGCACAAGGAAAGAAAAAAGTCTGGAAGAAACAGCACAGTCAGCGCTTGAGCAGATTAGGCAGAGAAAATACCGTGAAGAATTGAAAACAAAGGGTATTAAGGAAGAACAGATAAAAGAGTATGGTTTTGCATTTGAGGGTAAGACCGTGTTGATTGTAGATTGATCATGTTACATTTAACGTTATCATTTATGCGATAGATTTGTTATACTTAAGTAGAAATAGCAAAAAAATAGTTTGGAGAGGCAGCTATGGCAGAATTTATAAAATTACCTGTTGGAATTGAAAATTTTGAAAAAATTCGCAGAGATGGTTTTTATTATGTTGATAAAACCGGTCTGATCGAGCAGCTTTTAAATAACTGGGGAGAGGTCAATCTGTTCACGCGTCCACGTCGGTTTGGTAAGACATTGAATATGAGTATGCTCAAATGTTTCTTTGAAATCGGTACAGATCAGTCGCTGTTTGAGGGATTATATATTTCTAAGAATAAGGCTTTATGTGATGCATATATGGGAAAGTATCCGGTCATATCAATCAGTTTAAAAGGGGTAAATGCAGACAGTTACGAAAATGCACGCAGCCTGTTGAAACGGATTGTGATGGAAGAAGCGAAAATGCACCGGATTATCATGAGTGGAAATAGGTTAGATGACATAGACAAGGCAGAATATATGTCACTTGTTACAGGAGATATGGGCGAGGACACACTTGTATACAGTATGAAAACGCTGACTGCATTACTGGAAAAGTATTATGAGAAAAAAGTGATTGTACTCATTGATGAGTATGATGTACCTCTTGCCAAGGCAAACGAGAATGGTTACTATGACCAGATGGTTTTACTTGTCAGAAATTTATTTGAAAACGTGTTAAAGACAAACAGTAGTTTAAAATTTGCAGTTTTAACAGGCTGTCTGCGTGTGGCAAAGGAGAGTATTTTTACAGGACTGAACAATTTTAAGACAAATTCAATCCTTGATGAAGAGTATGATGAGACGTTTGGATTTGTCGATGATGAAGTGAAAGAAATGCTTCATTATTACGGTCAGGATACACACTATGAAACGGTAAAAGAGTGGTATGACGGATACCGCTTTGGAAATGCAGATGTTTATTGCCCGTGGGATGTCATTAATTATTGCGATGCGCACAGAAGGAATCCGATGCTTCCACCGGAGAATTATTGGACTAATACCAGTGGAAACGATGTGCTGAAACATTTTATAGAAAGTGCAGGAGCAGCAAAGGGGCTGGCAAAAACAGACTTAGAGAGACTTGTAAATGGTGAAATCGTAGAAAAAGATATACGTGAGGATCTGACTTATAATGAACTGTATGCATCCATGGATAACCTTTGGAGTACACTTTTCATGGCGGGATATCTTACACATAAAGGCAGAGTTGATACAAAAAGATTCAGACTTGCAGTGCCAAACAGAGAAATCCGGAACATTATCACGGAGCAGGTTCTGGCTTTGTTTAAGCAGAATGTGGAAAAAGACGGACAGCTTCTGAATGATTTTTGTACTGCTCTTTCAGACGGACACACAGATGAGGTCGAGCGGTTATTTTCAGAATATATGAAAAAGACGATCAGCGTCCGTGATACTTTTGCAAGGAAAGAGTTAAAGGAGAATTTTTATCATGGTCTTCTGCTGGGGATTCTTGGATTTAAGGCTGGTTGGTCGGTCATGTCTAACCGTGAATCTGGAAATGGATTCAGTGACATTATGATTATGATAGATGATGCTGAGATTGGAATTGTGATTGAAGTAAAATATGCGGAGAGTCATGATCTGGAGGCTGTTTGCAAGGATGCGCTAAAACAGATGATAGATAAACGCTATGCAGAATATTTTGAACAGCAGGGGATAAAGAAAATTCTTAAATATGGAATAGCCTGCCGAGTCAAGGAATGTAAGGTTATGTTAGAAGAAAACTAATTTCAAGAAAGATGTGACATGTAAAAATGTTGCATCTTTCTTTTTTATTGTTGCAGTCTGCGGTCAATTGGTTGCAATGTAAAAACGAACATGATAATGTAATAGTAACAGGAAACGGAAGATGCGCAGAAGCGCAAAACAAGGAGGCTAAATCCTCTCCTCACCAGGAGGGCAAATTTTACTTCGTAAAATAGGATTTTGCTTCGCAAAACAAGGAGGATTTTATGATCTGGGAAGATGTATTAGCAAAATTTAAAGAGTTATTCGGGGATGAGGGTGAAATCGGTGTTTATTTTGCACCGGGACGTGTGAACATGATCGGTGAGCATACCGATTACAACGGAGGACACGTTTTCCCTTGTGCACTCACTATTGGTACATATGGTGTGGCAAGAAAAAGAGATGATAAGAAACTTCGTTTCTATTCCATGAATTTTGAGCAGCTCGGTGTGATCGAGTCCTCAGTAGAAGGTTTAAAGCCGGAAAAAGAAGCTGACTGGACGAACTATCCAAAGGGAGTTATGTGGGCGTTTGGCGAGAAGGGAATGAAAGTAGAGCAGGGCATGGATCTTGTTTTATTTGGCAATATTCCAAACGGCTCCGGACTTTCTTCTTCTGCATCAGTTGAAGTTCTGACCGGATATATTTTAAAAGATATGTTTGGATTTGACGTAACAAATCAGGATCTTGCGCTGATAGGACAGTTCTCTGAAAATAAATTCAACGGCGTAAACTGTGGTATCATGGATCAGTTTGCGATTGCAATGGGAAAAGCAGGTCATGCGATTTTCCTTGACACAGCAACTTTAAAATATGAGTATGCACCGATCAAACTGGAAAATGCAAAGATCGTGATCTCCTGCAGCAACAAAAAACGTGGGCTTGGAGATTCCAAATACAATGAGAGAAGAAGTGAGTGCGAGACTGCACTGGCAGAACTCCAGAAAGTTGTTAAAATTGATTCCCTTGGTGAACTCACGGAGGAACAGTTTGAACAGTACAAAGATGCGATCAAAGATCCTGTCAGGGTAAAACGTGCAAAACATGCGGTTTATGAGAACCAGAGAACCATCAAGGCAGTGGAAGCATTAAAGAATAACGATGTTGCTCTGTTTGGTGAGTTAATGAACGCCTCCCATGTTTCCCTTCGTGATGATTACGAAGTAACCGGTATCGAGCTTGACACATTGGTGGAAGAGGCATGGAAAGTAGACGGAGTGATCGGTTCCCGCATGACAGGTGCAGGATTCGGTGGATGTACCGTCAGCATCGTAAAGGATGAGGCAGTGGATTCCTTTATTGAAAAAGTAGGTGCTGCTTACAAAGATAAAATCGGTTACGCTGCTGATTTCTATGTAGTTGAGATCGGTGACGGTCCAGTAAAATTGGATTAATAATTCTTATAGATAATTGCGAAACTCATAAATAAGTAGATTTAAATTGTGAAAAATTGACAAAAGCTTGAGAAGACACTGGGGAGCCGCCGGTTCTTAGAAGTCAGATTCTGTATTTCATTCTGATTTATCAGAATTGAAATACAGGAGATGAGTTCTTAGTACCGTTGCGAGCGACACGTAGCGGAAGCGTGTCTTCGAAAATTTTGTTAATTCTTCACAATTGTTACAACCTAAATCAGAGTTTCGCAATTATCTAAATAATTCTTAAATAAAGAGGATAACACAATGATTCAGGAAAGAATTTTAGAATTGACAGAATATGGTCTTGTGACCGGGCTGGTAGAGCCGGAAGACAGGAGATTTACCATTAACCGCCTGTTAGAACTTTTTCATCTGGATGAATTAGAAGATGAAGTGGCAGCAGCCTATGCAAAGAGAACTCCGATGACGCAGGAGAGTGCAGAGGCAGCATTGGAAGACATCTTAAATGAGATGCTCGATTATGCGGCAGAAGATGGACTGATGCCGGAAGACACGATCACATACAGAGATTTATTTGATACAAAGATCATGGGCATGCTTGTGCCAAGACCAAGTGAAGTGATCAAAAAATTCCAGGCACTCTATCAGATCAGCCCAAAGGAGGCAACTGACTATTTTTACAAATTAAGCAGGGATACAAACTACATTCGTAGATATCGTATCAAAAAAGACCAGAAATGGACTGCAGATACCGAGTTTGGAACATTGGATATCACCATCAATCTCTCCAAACCGGAAAAAGATCCGAAGGCGATCGCAGCAGCCAAGCTTGCAAAACAGAGCGGTTATCCAAAATGCCTTCTGTGCAAAGAAAACGAGGGATATGCAGGACGTGTGAACCATCCGGCAAGACAGAACCACAGGATCATTCCGGTAACGATCAACCACAGTGACTGGTTTTTCCAGTATTCACCATATGTTTACTACAATGAGCACTGTATCGTTTTTAACGCAGAGCATACACCGATGAAAATCGAGAAAGCAACCTTTGGAAAACTGTTGGATTTTGTAGAGCAGTTCCCACATTACTTTGTCGGATCGAATGCTGACCTTCCGATCGTTGGTGGATCTATTTTGAGCCACGATCATTTTCAGGGTGGACATTATGAGTTCGCTATGGCAAAAGCACCGGTGGAAAAAGAGCTGGTCTTCAAGGGATTTGAGGATGTGAAAGCCGGAATCGTAAAATGGCCAATGTCCGTGATCCGTATCAGCGCACCACAAAAAGAGCGCCTGATCGAGCTCGCAGATAAGATTTTACTTGCATGGAGAGGTTATACGGATGAAGATGCATTTATTTTTGCAGAGACAGAGGGCGAACCACACAACACGATCACTCCTATCGCAAGAAAACGCGGCAATGATTATGAGTTAGATCTTGTACTCCGCAATAATATCACGACAGAGGAGCATCCGCTGGGTGTTTACCATCCACATGCAAAACTTCATCATATCAAAAAAGAAAACATTGGTCTGATCGAGGTTATGGGACTTGCAGTGCTTCCAGCCAGATTAAAAGATGAGATGGCTGCATTGGAGCAGGCAATCTTAGACGGCGCAGAAATCCGTGAGGATGAAGTGCTTGCAAAACATGCAGACTGGGTGGAGGAATTTCTGCCGAAGTATGGATTTACGGCAGGAAGCGGCCTGGAAGGTGAGATCACACCGGAAAAATTACATGAGATCATTCAGACAGAAATCGGTCTTGTGTTCAAAGAAGTTTTATTGGACGCAGGTGTTTACAAATGCACAGAGGAAGGCAGAAAAGCGTTCCAGAAGTTCGTAGATACCGTCAATGCATAAAAATACAGGGGAGTATTTTTAATAAACAAAAACTGTCCGGGGCAGTATCCGTAAGGAAAATGTCCTGTGGCAGTTTTCTTTTTTTATCTATTTACTTTCATACAGTATTGTTGTAAAGTAATAATTGTTCCGTGGATCTGCACATTTACGGTGCAGACCGCAGAAAAATGACTCGAGAGTAAGAAAACAGTGAGGAAGAGAATATGATTTCACAGAAAATACAGAAGGCATTGCAGGGAAGTTCTGCGATCCGTGCAATGTTTGTAGAGGGAAATGAACTTGCCGCCAGGGTGGGAAGAGAGAACGTGTATGATTTTTCATTGGGGAATCCTGCAACACCGGCTCCGGCAGCATTGAACGAGGCAATTAAGCAACTGGTGGATGAGACCGATCCGCTGGTTTTACATGGATACATGGACAATGCCGGTTACCCGGATGTCCGTCAGGCGGTCGCGGAGAACTTAAACAGGCGTTTTGGCACTGCATTTACGTCCCATAATATTGTGATGACAGTGGGAGCGGCAGGAGGTCTGAACATTATTTTTAAAACGATCTTAGACCCGGGGGATGAGGTGATCGTGTTCGCCCCGTATTTTGGAGAGTACAAAAGCTACGCAGCCAATTTTGATGCGGCAGTCGTGGAGGTGGCGCCGGATTTTGAAACATTCCAGCCGGATCTGGCTGCATTGGAAAAAGCGGTCAATGAAAAGACCAAGGCAGTGATTGTGAACACGCCGAACAATCCGACCGGTGTGATCTATCATGAAGAAACCATGAAGAAGATGGCTGGGATCCTGGAAAAGAAGGAAAAGGAGATTGGTCACGAAATTTATCTGATTTCCGATGAGCCTTACCGTGAACTTGTCTACGATGGAAATCAAGAGGATTTCCTGACGAAATACTATAGGAATACAATTGTAGGTTATTCCTTCAGCAAATCCCTTTCCCTTCCGGGTGAGCGTATTGGATATGTGGTTGTTCCGGATGAGGTGGAAAATGCAGATCAGGTCATTGACGGCATTGTTGTATCCAACCGTACCCTTGGTTTTGTAAATGCACCGTCTCTGCTTCAGAAAGCGGTAGCAAAATGTCTGGATGAGAAAACCAATCTGGCATTTTATGATGAAAACAGAAAGATGTTATACGAAGGACTGCAAAAGCTAGGTTTTCACTGCATCAAACCGGAAGGCGCTTTTTATATGTGGGTAAAATCTCCGGATGCAGACGAAGAAAAATTTGTTGCAGCAGGTAAAAAATACAATATCATCATGGTAAAGGGCAGCGCATTCGGATGTGCAGGCTATGTCCGTCTTGCTTACTGTGTTTCCCATGAGACGGTGAAAAATGCCCTGACTGCGTTTGAAAAACTGGCAGAAGATTACGGATTGTATACAGAATAAAATGAGCAGATTGTAATGAATTTGTGAAATATATCAGGAAAATCGAGAGAGTGGAGAGAGTAAAATTTATGAGTAACTGGGAAGAATATGTAAGGACAGTGGAACCGTATGTTCCGGGAGAACAGCCAAACCAGCCGGACATGATCAAATTGAATACCAACGAAAACCCATATCCGCCTGCACCGGGCGTAGTAGAGGCTTTGAAGAACTTTGATACGGACAAATTGAGACTTTATCCGGAACCGACCTGTAAAGTGTTAGTCGATGCGATCGCAGATTATTATGGAATCAGGAGCAGTCAGGTATTTACCGGTGTCGGTTCTGATGATGTGCTTGCCATGATATTTATGACGTTTTTTAACAGCAAAAAGCCGATCCTGTTTCCGGATATCACCTATTCTTTTTATGATGTGTGGGCAAATATGCTTCGGATTCCGTTTGAGACAAAAGCGTTAGATGATGATTTTCAGATCAGAAAAGAGGACTATTATGGGGACAACGGCGGCGTGGTGTTCCCAAATCCGAATGCACCGACCGGAATCCTCATGCCGCTCTCAGAGATTGAGGATATCATTGCACACAACCGCGATGTGATCGTAGTTGTGGATGAGGCATACATTGATTTTGGCGGGGTGTCTGCGCTGCCTCTGATCGAAAAATATGACAATCTTCTCGTGGTACAGACCTTTTCAAAATCGCGTTCCCTGGCAGGTATGCGGCTTGGCTTTGCGATGGGAAATGAAAAGCTGATCCGGTATATCAATGATGTGAAATATTCTTTCAATTCCTACACGCTCAATCAGACAGCGCTTGTACTTGGTGTGCAGGCAATCAGGGACAGGGAGTATTTTGAGGAAACCTGTGCGAAAGTCATCGCTACAAGGGAATGGACGAAGTGCGAACTGAAAAAGCTTGGATTTTCCTTTGGGGATTCCATGAGCAACTTTATTTTTGCAACACATGAAAGAGTTCCTGCAAAAGAAATATTTGAAGCACTCCGGGAGCATAACATTTTCGTGCGCTATTTTTCCAAGCCGAGAATTAGCAATTATCTGCGTATCAGCATCGGAACCCAGCAGGAGATGGAGCGTCTGATTGCTTTTCTGGCTGTTTTTCTGGGAGAATAACAGGATGCCGTCAGGTATAAATTAAAGTTATAGTTAATATGAAAATAAGTGTTGCTTTTTCAACTGGATTCGACTATTATAGAATTTGCATCTGTAACACTTTAGTGTGTAAAACAGATATTTACTTTAAAACTTTACTATGATAAAATGTGCGTAGATTGGAAGTTTCTGATTATAGTAAAAGATGATATCATTTTGATTTATGAGAAGGAGAAGGTAAAATGAGCAAGAAACTAAGGACCGAGGCAGTAGACCATCTTTTTGATGCGATTTTAAGCCTGGAAAACAGAGAAGAATGTTATACTTTTTTTGAAGATGTCTGCACTGTGAATGAACTGCTTTCCTTATCACAGCGATTTGAGGTTGCCAAGATGCTGCGCGACCAGAAAACATATCTTGATATTGCAGAGAAAACAGGTGCTTCCACAGCGACCATCAGCCGTGTAAACCGTTCTTTGAATTATGGGAATGACGGATATGACATGGTATTTGCCAGAATGGCTGCATCAGAGACAAACGAAGCGTAAAACAGAATAGAAAAACCCGGAGCTGCACGGATCATGTCTGGTATAGACAGTGTTCCATTCAGCACCGGGTTTTATTTTTCTTTTTTAGAAGGATCTTTTTCTTCGTGCAGCATCTGATCGACAATGCGCTCGATAATTGTTTTTTTCAGGTAGACATCATAGCTTAACATGCAGATAAAACTGAATGTCCGTAAAAGCTCTGCATCCTCACCTTCCATGCCCTCAAAAGTTTTCATGGAGGTGTTAAACTTCTTTGCAAGGTCTTTCATGATATTTAAGGTTTCCTGATGCTCCAGACCGAACACTTCTTTATAGATATCCTCAAGACTCATCTCGGAGCTGCCTTTTCCAAAATATCTGTCCGTGATCGGATTTAAGATACTCTGGATGTCACTGATGCTTAAGATACTTTTAAAATAGTAGATAAAGATCAAAGTCAGCACATGTTCTTTGGAATATTTTTTCTTTTCAGGTGGAGGAAGAAGATCGTTTTTTGCATAATTGTTGATCATGGTCTTAGTCAGGATCTTATCGTCCTCATGCCGCTTGGATGTGGCAAGCTGGGAATCCATAAATGTTGTCACCTGATCCATGTAAAGATCGATATTCGGGATATCTTCCGGTTTTACATAGTCGATTTTGTTAAATTCATCTAATATATCACTTAAAAATTGTTTTGTATTCATTTTTTTACCTGCTTTTACTCTTACTAGTTCAATCGTATTCTCTACATCAGATTATATAGTATTGAAAACTAGATGACAAGATACAATTGAATTTAATTGTATGAATTTGAATGTGGACGGTCGTAGATTTTTTCTGACGCAAAGGTAAAAAAAGAGACGGGTGTATTTGACAAAAATATATGTTTGTCATATAATGCACTTAGCAGGAAAGCCGATAGATAGGTGTGAGCTATCTACTCCGGCGAAAAATCAATGTTAAAATAACCGTCAACTTTTCTCAGGAGCTGGACGGTTATTTTTTATTGTTAAAAAAAGAAAATATGTTCGATTTTACTGTTCATAAGCAGGGATAATGTGTTACAATAGATGGGAGTATGATATTGTAATAAAAAAGGGATTGAATATTACAAACAACAACGGAAATGGAGATGTCTATGAGCATTTATGATACATTGAACGAACAGCAGAGAGAAGCGGTATTTCACACGGAGGGACCGGTTCTGATCTTGGCGGGTGCAGGTTCCGGAAAAACGAGGGTTCTGACACATCGAACCGCTTATCTGATCGAAGAAAAGGGCGTGAATCCATACAATATTATGGCGATCACCTTTACGAATAAAGCGGCAGGTGAGATGCGTGAGAGGATCGACCAGCTTGTGGGATATGGCTCTGAGAGCATCTGGGTATCAACGTTCCATTCTACCTGTGTGCGCATTTTAAGACGTCATATTGACCGCATCGGGTTTGACACTAATTTTACAATCTATGATTCCGATGATCAGAAGACACTGATGAAGGATATCTGTAAACGTCTGAATGTGGATACTAAGATTTACAAAGAGCGGAGTCTGCTTGCTGCGATTTCCAAGGCAAAAGATGAACTGGTAGATCCACAGGAATTTTCTCTCCGGGCGGCTGCTTCCGGGGATTTTGCGAAACGGAAACAGGCAGAGATCTACAGAGAGTATCAGGATGCACTGCGGCGGAATAATGCACTTGATTTTGACGATCTGATCGTAAAGACGGTTGAATTGTTTAAAACGGATGATCAGGTGTTAGACTACTATCAGGAACGCTTCCGCTATATTATGGTGGACGAGTATCAGGATACGAATACGGCACAGTTTGAACTGATCAGTATTCTTGCCAGAAAGTATAAGAACCTGTGTGTCGTTGGTGATGATGACCAGTCTATCTATAAGTTCCGCGGTGCGAATATTTATAATATCCTGAACTTTGAAAAACATTTTCCGGAGGCAGTGACGATAAAACTGGAACAGAATTACCGTTCTACACAGAATATTTTAAATGCTGCAAACGGAGTAATCGCCAACAATATGGGACGAAAAAGAAAAACACTCTGGACAGATAATGAGGAAGGTAAAAAGATCGGTTTTAAACAGTTTGAGACAGGCTATGAGGAGGCAGAATATGTCGCAAAGGATATCAATGCCTGCGTGAAGGACGGCAGATATCATTACGGTGACTGTGCCGTTCTTTACCGCACCAATGCACAGTCCCGTCTTTTTGAGGAAAAATTTATCGTATCCAATATTCCATATAAGATTGTCGGCGGCGTGAACTTCTATGCAAGAAAAGAGATCAAAGACCTGCTTGCCTATTTGAAAACGATCGATAATGCAAGAGATGATCTTGCTGTCCGCAGGATCATTAATGTGCCAAAACGTGGAATCGGTGCAACAACCTTAAACCGTGTGGCAGATTATGCGGCTGCGGCAGACATCAGTTTTTATAATGCATTGAAAATGGCAGACGATATTCCGACACTCGGCAAGAGTGCTGCAAAGATCAAGCCATTTGTGAATTTTATTCAGGTGATGCGCAGTAAAGTAGAGATTATCAGCGTTTCTGAACTTTTGCAGGAGATTATAGACGAAACCGGATATGTGAAAGAATTGGAAGCGGAAGATACCGAGGAGGCAAAGGCGCGTATTGAAAATATCGATGAGCTGATCAGTAAAGTGGTTGCTTACGAGGAAGGCGAGGAACATCCGACACTCAGTGGTTTTTTAGAGGAAGTGGCACTGGTTGCAGACATCGACAGTCTCGATGAGGGCAGTGATTATGTTGTTTTAATGACATTACATAGTGCAAAAGGTCTGGAGTTCCCGAAAGTTTACCTTGCCGGAATGGAGGATGGATTGTTCCCAAGTTATATGTCCATCACTTCGGACAGTTCTTCTGAGGATCTCGAAGAGGAGCGACGCTTGGCTTATGTGGGGATCACGAGAGCCAAAGAAGAACTTACAATTACCTGTGCAAGACAACGTATGATCCGTGGCGAAACGCAATATAATAAAGTATCGCGGTTTGTTCGGGAGATTCCGTCTGAACTGTTGGACAGTGAACTGAGAAAGCCGGCATCTGCAAGAGAATCTTCTTTTGGAAAAGAGAGCAGTTTCCCATCTTTTTTACAGAACCAGACAACAGCAAGACCGAAAAGAACAACACTGCGCCAGCAGCCTTCCGGACAGAGTATGCAGGCAAAGGCACTTGTCACAAAGGGTGTTGTAAAGTCAGAGCTTGACTATGGTGTCGGGGACACCGTATCGCATATCAAGTTTGGCAGAGGAGTTGTGAAAAACATCATGGATGGCGGAAGAGATTACGAGGTGACCGTGGATTTCGAAGGATATGGTGTGAAAAAAATGTTTGCCTCTTTTGCAAAATTAAAGCGTATCTGATTCTATTTGGGAGCAGGGACGTTTGTGTATCCGAAACTCTAAAAAATATATAAAATTTTTGAAAAATGTAAATTTTTTATATTCGAAAAGTAAAGGATATGGTATAATGGGCGTAAGCAATGAGCAGTGCACATAGATTTTTCTGGTGTGTATTGCGTTTAGGTTTTGCATATCCTATAAAAGTATAAATAAGAGAAGGAGCGGAACACTATGAACAAGGTGGAAGATTTCATCAATACGACAAAGTTAAACGACTTACTCAATAAGAAAGAGGAGCTGATCAATATGACAAAGTTGAATGAATTATTAAACAAAAAAGAAGCAGAAGAAAAGAAAACATCAAAGGTTGTATGGATTTTTGCAATCATCGGTATTATTGCAGCAGTTGCAGCAGCAGTATATGGCGTATATCGTTTCTTTACACCAGATTATCTGGAAGATTTTGAAGACGATTTTGAAGATGATTATGATGACGATTTCTTCGAAGATGAAGAGGACGAAGAAGAGCCGGCAAAACCAGCAGAGAAAAAAGAAGAAGAATAAAAATAATCTGGAGGGCTGCGGATGCAGCCCTTTTTTCTTGTGTAACAGATAAAAGAAATAGAAAACTGTGAAGTTAATAAAATGTCAATGGAATCATGGACAATTTTATAGTTGATGAAATAAAAATGCGAGGAATTTATGAAAAAAGGACAAATCATAGAAGGCGTGATCGAGCGCGTAGACTTTCCAAATAAGGGAATTATCAGAACAGAGGATGGCAGACAGGTTATTGTAAAAAATACGATACCGGGACAGAAAGTGTCTGCTTCCATCAATAAAATCCGCAAGGGAAAAGCAGAGGGCAGACTTTTAGAGGTATTGGAAAAGTCACCGCTGGAAGGGGACAAAACAGGATGTGTCCATGCCGGGGAATGTGGAGGATGTACTTATCAGACACTTCCATACGACAGGCAGCTTGAGATGAAAGCAGAACAGGTAAAAAAATTAATGGATGATGTGATCGATCAGGAAAACCGGGATTACCAGTTTCTGGGAATCAAGGAAAGTCCAAGGCAGACTGCATACCGCAATAAAATGGAATTTTCCTTTGGGGATGAATTTAAGGATGGACCGTTAGCACTTGGAATGCATAAGCGTGGAAGCTTTTATGATATTGTGACGGTGGAAAACTGCCAGATCGTGGATGAGGATTTCAGAAAGATCCTGTCTGTCACACTTGCTTATTTTCGTGAAAAAAATATCACCTATTACCATAAACTGCGTCACACCGGATATTTGAGACATCTGCTTGTCCGTAAGGCAGTCAAAACAGGGGAAATATTAGTAGATCTGGTGACTACAACGCAGACGGATTTTCCGGGAATTGCCGCAGCACAGATGGATGAAGTTGAAAGTACGTTGAACAATGCACAGGAAAACGCATTTGCAGGAACGGAAGAGGAATTATTAGAGGGCTGGAAAGCTGCTCTTCTTGCAGCAGATTACAAAGGTATCATGACAGGTATTCTGCATACGAGAAATGACAATGTGGCAGATACCGTGACGAATGAAGGCACGGATGTTTTATATGGACAGGATTTCTTTTACGAGGAATTGTTAGGGCTTCGCTTTAAGATCACACCATTTTCTTTTTTCCAGACAAATTCCCTGGGTGCAGAGGTGCTATATCAGACTGCCAGAGAGTTTATCGGAGATGCACTTCCAAGCGGAACAGACGCAGATATTGCGGAACATGGTAAAATTGTATTTGATCTGTATTCCGGAACTGGAACGATCGCACAAATGCTTTCTCCGGTAGCTAAAAAAGTAATCGGTGTGGAGATAATTGAGGAAGCAGTGGAAGCTGCCAAAGAGAATGCACAGTTAAATGGTTTACATAACTGCGAGTTTATCGCAGGGGATGTGCTAAAAGTCATTGACAGCATTGAAGAAAAGCCGGATTATATTGTACTTGATCCACCAAGGGACGGAATCAATCCAAAAGCTTTGGAAAAAATCATTCGTTACAATGTGCCTCAGATGGTTTATATTTCCTGCAAGCCGACCAGTCTGGCAAGAGATCTGGAAGTTTTACAGGCGAGAGGATATGAAGTGAAAAAGGTCTGTTGTGTCGATATGTTTCCTTCGACGTTTCATGTTGAGACGGTTGTTTTGCTTTCCAAGGGAGAAATCGACTCGAAGAAGGTGCGGGTGGAGTTCTCGCTGGAAGATATGGATATGTCCGGCTTCCAGAAGGGCGCGACTTATGAACAGATCAAGGCGTATGTGTTGGAGCATACCGGTTTGAAGGTATCTTCCCTGTACATCTCACAGATAAAGCGCAAGTGCGGGCTGGATGTGGGGCAAAATTATAACCTGTCAAAGAAGGAAGATGCCAAAGTGCCAAAATGTCCGCCGGAGAAGGAAGCGGCGATCAGGGATGCGTTGAAATATTTTCAGATGATTTAAGAGTCTATTGAGCAAAAAAGCAGTAAATCAATTTCAGATTTACTGCTTTTGCTGGCCGGGCCGGTGAGCTACGAGCATTCATGACTTTTTGATAACTTGTTCCATACTGATATATTAAGCGGAAAGTTGTGGCCCTGTATTTTCAGAGGGAAACGAATGCTCCTTGAATATATCCCACAAAATATGCCATCGCTATACTCAGTGCAATGCAACATATACATAGTATTTCAGCAATTACCTTTTTTTCGATTATTTCATTTATGGACTTTCCGTAATCAATAGTAGACCATACCATTGAAAGCAAAAATAGAATTGAAATCCATTGAGTATGAAATGATAGTCCCATGCTAACAAATACATAGTTTGAGATGATGTAAAAAGCGCTTCTAACTACAACTTCTGTCACTTTTACAATCCGATTTCTCATAGAATTCTCCCTCTCTGATAATACTGGGGGCGGCAGCACTCCTTGCTGTCGCCCCTTGATTGCCTATCTGCAAAGGCGGGCGGGGCTGTCAACGGCGGCGCTTGCGCCGTTCATCTTGACCGTTGACTGGCTC
>ERZ772969.1318-NODE-1318-length-19325-cov-14.945355_pt1 | contig 19325 bp, 15 predicted proteins | sample MGYA00511676_ERZ772969 | MGnify/ENA primary metagenome ERZ772969 (study PRJEB29015, sample SAMEA2737651) | human gut metagenome | biome: human gut; feature: human-associated habitat; material: faeces | place: China | collected 2012 ... | reverse complement strand
ATAATACAAACGCAAGTCCATTGACCATCAACGAATTAGCAACTGTTGACAGAAAATATCCCAAATAAATTTTTCCACTGCTGATAGGTGAAACATCAAAGTCCTTCCTTGTTCCATTTGCCTTGTCCTGCACCATAGTCAGATTCACACAAAATGTTACAGTAATACAACTTACTGCCATAAGTGATGCTGTCAGCTGTGCTGCTACTGTTCCATTAATGAGCTTATCCGAAATTGTGATCACATCCGGAATCGCTGCTGTAAAAGAATCTCTGAAAACCTTTGCAAGAAACGTAGCATACAGAACAATCAGAATGACGGGTGTGATCATTGATGTAAACAACATCCCTTTATCTTTAAAAAACAGTTTCCTATTCCTGTTCATTAACGCCAATACTGTTCTCATTAATGCTCACCTCCAAGCTTCTTCCCTGTGACTGCAAGAAATACATCATCCATACCGCCTTTTACTACTTCATAATCCATGAATAGGTCCTGATGCTCTACAATAAGCTTCGTAGCTTCCTTCGTATTTCTTACTTTTATCTGATATCCGTCACGTATTTTTTTATATTCTCTGTTCAATGACTTTATTTCATCCTCGGAAACACCATAAACAGACACTATATCCTGTACATAAGCATTTTTAAGTTCAAACGGTGTACCTTCTGCTGCGATACTTCCTTTGTCAAGAATCACAACATACCCAGCATTAGCAGCCTCTTCCATATAATGTGTGGTTAGAAATACTGTCATATTTTCTGTTTTCTGAAGTTTCTTAATAACATTCCATATTAACTGCCTTGTCTGCGGATCAAGCCCTGTAGTAGGCTCGTCAAGAATCAAAATCTCCGGTCTGTGCAATAATGCACGGGCAATATCAATCCTTCTTCTCTGACCTCCCGATAGCTTACCTACAGGTCTGTTTAAAAACTCGTCAAAATCCAGAATCTCGACCAGCTCATGTAATCTCTTATCAAAGGCATCTCCTGTAATGCCGTACAAAGCAGCTCTGCTCATTAGGTTCTCTTTCACCGTAAGCGGTTTATCAAGTACGCTATCCTGAAACACAACACCAAGCATTCTTTTTGTCTGTGCACCGGCTTTGTCGGTTTCTATTCCGTTTACCTTAACAGTTCCGCTGTCTTTTTTCAGTAATCCGCAGAGAATGGAAATGGTTGTACTTTTCCCTGCACCATTTACTCCAAGAAACGCAAACAATTCTCCTTTTTTTACACGAAAGCTCAAATCATTTACTGCTTTTACTTCGCCAAAACTTTTATTCAGATGGCTGATTTTAATTATGTCTGATTCCATATGTTCTCCTTTTGTTTCATCTTTCCTTAAATGCTACAGTATATATTGGATTTACCTTTCACAAAGATAATAAAATTTTCTCTTACCAGATTTTCTACTTTCTGATACTCTTCCTTTTTCTCTAAACGAATCATAATATTACTTATTTCCATTTCTTTTATGTCCTCTCTCTTGACGTTTTATTTTAGCATGACATAATACAATTTAACAACTAGTAAATAACAAAGGAGATTTTGCCACATGAAGAAGTTTTTGTAGAGACACTTCCAAGTCAAAAAATATGCATTCATTTTATTGATAGCCATTGAATTTTTAATGTCCTTTACATTTCTAGGTCTTTTGTTCGGACTGACAAATGTGATGAGCAGAAAAATATTTCTGGACTTCTGCGAAAAAATCGTTTCCCAGACCTCCTCGTCACAGAGCTGTTTTATATTTATAGACGTGGATTATTTTAAGAATATCAATGACACCTTTGGACATACAACCGGCGATAAGGTCTTAAAACAAATCGCGCAAAGACTGCTGCACAACTTTAAAAATTATGGTAAAGTCGGAAGAATCGGCGGCGACGAATTTGCAATAATTCTCGATCAGGCGCCATCCAAACAGGAACTTGCCCGGAAATTTTCTACGTTTGAAGAAGAAATTTCCGATCTTCTTTCCGCTTCCCATAAAGTAAGCTGCAGCATCGGTGCCTACTATTTTGACACGCCACAGGATTTCCAGACAATCTATGCTATCGCAGATAAAATGCTCTACGAGGCAAAAGAGCGCGGCCGTGCCTGCTGGGTGATCAACGAATAACACACAAGGAGTTCTGATGAAACAAATTCTCATCGTCGATGATGATATCCATATCGGAAATATGCTGCAAGAAGTAAAGAGTGCTGTCTTTGTCTTACCATCTCCATTAACTCCAATGCCGATATCAAAAAGATTCGGCTCATCTTTTGAGAGTAATCGTAAAACCTGCTTATTCTCAAGAAATGCAAGATTTCTACATTTTGTCATAATTATCCTGAAACAGTTTTCATTACAAAAATGGATTAAGAAATGAATGGCATTATCTGCCAATTCTGTAATATTAAAGCTGATACCAGCATCAAAACCTGTAGAAATATACATGCAATTATATTTCTTGCAATTGATTTCTTCTTCCTGAGCAGCACTATGCCCACTATTATCAATATAACTATCAATATACTTAAAATTATACTAACCAGGCTTCCATAACGCACAGCTATATATGTAAATACGCATTTACTATTATAATCAGGTAAATATGATATTATCTGCTCTTTAGTAAATGAACTTCCTATGAGATTACTATTCATCCAGGCATAATCCAATACTTTATATATATATGATGCACTATCATCTCTATTATAAAAGGAATTGACAACTGGAATATTCAAAAAAAATGGTCTTACAATCCACATTATAAATGATGCTGCAATATATGACAGCCATACTATTTTATTACGCAAATCCAATTGTATTATTATTTTTTTTACTTTTTCCATAGCCTTTTCTCAACCTTTCTATTGCTAATGCAATATCTGTATTTGTAAGAGTCTGCATATCTTTTTTAGTATACTGTTCCTTGTTTAGTTCCATATTTCTTCTTGCAGCATATATAACTGCTGTTTCAAGTAAAACCCTGGCTTCTCTTCCATTTCCAAAATCACGCATAGATACCCTTGATTCAAAAAAATTCTCTATCATATCATCTACATCATTTTGTATAATATAATTACTGTTTTTGGCAATTCTTTTAAATATCTCTATCATTTCTTTAGCTGAATATGATTTAAAATTAAAAGTAGAAGTTATTCTGCTTTTTATGCCTGGATTAGAATTAAGAAATGTCTGCATTCTGTTATCTTTTTCGTCAACATCCCCTCCATATCCAGCAAATATGATAAGTTTGTCAGTCGAATGGTTTTCTAATTCAATTATAAGCTGTGCAATTGCTTCATTTCCAAAGCTGTCCATTGTACCATTTTCTTCAACAATTGAATATGCCTCATCAATTATAATCACATCATAATTTTCAAATAATTTTTTCGTGTTAGGAGCTGAATGTCCTACATATTTTCCTTTTAATTCAGCACCATTAATACATATATATCTATTATCTGGAAGAAGTTTCTCATTAAACATCATCTGCCCCATATATCTTGCTACTGTTGTTTTAGCTGTTCCTGGTGCACCAAGCATTACATGTACATTATGAAAATTACTTCCTGATATATTCATCTGTTTTCTCAATTTATTGTATTTCATAACATTCACAATATCATATACCTGCTGCTTGATTTCCTGCATGCCAACAAGATTTTTTTCCATGAGTTCTTTTCCATTTTCCGCATTGTCTGCAAATACATTATCTCTCATAAAATGATCAACAAAATCAAAATCCCTGTTACTAAGAATATTAACAGTAGAACTATCCATATCCTTGATGGCATAAGCTATAATTCTATCAATCATGTCGCACATAGAATCTTTATTTATAGACTTTGCCAGATTAACAATCCTGTCATAAGAAAATCCCCTTTTTACTTTTATGTTGCGGATACTTAAATTTTGTTTAAATATATTTTTATAATATTGCTGATCACTATTTTTTGCGAATGATACTTCTACTGCATCTGATGCATTAACTAATATGAAATTATTTCTCAATGCCATAAAATGTTCTGAATCCATACATCCAAATGGAATTTCGCCATCAAATTCTTCATCATATGGTTTTTTATCTATAAAAATCACATAGACATTTTTATTGGTAGAAAACATCTTTATACAATTTAAACATGTAGAATCCGCGTATTGCCTTTCCACAACAACACATACTGATTTAGTCTTACAATCACACCAATATGGTTTTTTTCTTTCATATGACTGTGCCTGGGCTACAAGAAATCCATTCTGTGCGTATGGCATTTCCGAACGTCTCATATATGTAATCAACTGATGTATTGTGATGATAGGAATTTTTCTATCTGATTCTGACCATAAACTATCCGGGTCAATTGCAAATGAGTACTCTTCCTCATATCTGCCTTGACGTTTTGCCATATTCATAGCCAGATAAGAAACAGCCATCGCTCCCATTTCCATAGAATCACATGTAAGTGATACAACTCTTGAGATAGTTCCTTTTTTCATTAACTTTAATAATTCAGTATACTGTACCCCTCCATGATTAATATCATATTCTAAAGAATACTCCTCATAATTTTCAGGCAGATTAATATACACTGCCTTTTCATTATTATTAAGATATATTTCATCAACTGCTGGTTTAACAAGCATCCTGTTACTCATAGATGTATTGCCTTTCATCAACTATTTTAAAATGGTAATCGTCTGTTATTACTTTCAATCTTGATTTTATTGTAAAAATATTTCTTTATTACATTCATTAATTCTTCGTCTTCATTTATCCCATTCTCAATCCGTTCTACTATATCTACTGATATGTTTACATCTTCTGCAAATTTTTCCAATGTCATGTCATACATACCGCGCAGCAATGTTATACAATGACCAACTTCCTGTAGCCACTCATAATATTGTGGTTTAACTCCAATATCATAATCATCATATTTTGAATGACATCCTGGCATAATTCCTTCATCTGAAAAAGCGCCATAATTTTCAAGTTCTTCTAAAGCAGTCATTCCTTCCTCTATTTCAATCTCATAATCAGATTTCTTCTCTTGCTCTCCAACTATCCCTTTCAGAATAATATTGCCCATCAGACATTTTTTTGCATTAATTAATCTATACCATTCAATCAAATCATCCTCTGCTGCTTTATCAAAATAATTAACGCAATCCGAACACAGACAAAAGTCATTGCTCTCATAGTGTGTTTTTCTTACAATTCTGCCAATGTCTTCAACCTTGGATATTTCCTTATTACATCTAAAACATCTAATCATAAAAACATCTCCTTACTTTAATTAAACTTTTTATCAGTTCATCGCTGTAAGGAGATGTTATCATTAATATTTATATTTGTGGTCAAATGTATTTTGACTTTTTATGCATTAATCTTTTTTTATAATTGTCTTGCAATTATAACTATACAAAGCATCATTAATAATATCTAAATCATATATTCCCTTCCTGATATAGAATTCAAATATAGAATCAGACGTGTCATTTCCCAATGCAACCCCATCCTTTAGAAGTATTGCCTGAGTCTGTTCATAATCCAGCTCAAGTGCTATGCATAGCTGTAACGCTGTCATTTTAGTCACTTTAGAACCGCTTCGCATATTGGAAAATGTTGCCTTAGATACAAGTGCTTTTCTATATATTTCACTATCCTTCTTACCAGAAGCATCTATTAAGCGCGAAATTGCCTGGCTGAAATTTTCTTCTTTGCTCTTATTAGATATAAATTCTTCTATATCTACGGTCTTTTTTCCCTTTTTTTCTTTAACAATTTTTTTATCTGAAATATCTTCATATTTTTTCTGTTTTTGAGCCAGGAACTCTTCTAATTCTTTTCTTAGGATATTTTCAAGAGTTTTATCTTTTCTTCCCATAATATGTATTAATTTTACAAAAGGGGATGCAGCACCGCAATTAAAATACTCTCTCATACACTGTTCATATAAATCAATATCATCTATTTTTTTAATTACTGCATTCTCATGTAATTTATCATAGAATTCATTGCTATTACATGCTTCACTCATCTGTTCATAACGCCTGATGTCATCTTCTGTAATTCTGGCTGTATCATCAAAAACAAATGAAAAATCTCCTTCAAACCCAAAATGCTCATAACCATTCTTTATACAATCATTAAATCTATCCTTTAAATATCCAACTTTATCTTTTGATTTATCTATCATATAAACTACAACCTCTTATCTATATCCCTGATAAAGTCAGCCGCCTGATTTATCTTATCAGCAAGCCATCCTAACATAGAAGGACTCTCTTTATTATCCCTATCATTAATCACAATTTTATTATCATAGCATCTTACGTATGTCCAATTGCCCGTTTCTTCGTAATTAGAAATTGTCGCAACAACATTTTCAGACATAGTTTTAACTACACCGCTGAATTTCTTTAACACCGATAATAATGGACTATAATTCTGCCCTGTATTATGTAAATGCTGTTCATTAATGTCTATAAATTTATCAAGTGTTTTATTGATGCCATTGGTAATATTAGTAACTGTATTGAGCTTCTGCTTTTGTATCTGTCCAATCAATTCAATTTTATCATCGATAGTATTTACTTTCGACCACACATCATCTATACTTGCAGCTTTACTATTTTGTTTAACAATCTCAAATATTTCATTAATCTTTGAATATGTCCTGTCATAATCCTGTTGTTGCAGCGAACTCTGTATATTATATGCTTTAAACTGCCCTGCGAGATTATTAATAAGTTTCTCCTGATTAGCCAGCTTTTCATTGCTCTGCTCTACGGCAGCTATTAAATCACATATAACTTCTTTTAACTCATTGGAATTGTCTGTTACCGCTGTTTCTCCATTATGCATATTAGACAAAGCATTAGTTGCTCTCATAAGCGAACTAAACAGTTCATCCTTAACAGATGTCTGATTTTGATTAACAGCTGGTGTTACATATAAAAAATGTGGTGTATTTGATATAATCGATTTTCCATGCAAAAATCTGTTTAAATCAACACATGCACAATAGAAGTACCACATCACTCCTTTTAAAACTTCCACATTATTACAATTATATGATGTACAATTCTGCTGTATATACAATAATTTACCATATATATCTGAACCAACACAAACCATAAGCCTGCTGTTCTGACTAATATAATCATTAAGCCATCTGCAATTCTGGTTAATATTGTAACAAGCAGAATATATCTTACATATCTCCATTGTGGCTTCTCTTACATAAGATATACATTTTTTTGAATCAACAGCATAATATTTTTCAGCATTAACAGCATTATTATATACAATACGCAGTTCATCATTAATCTCAGTTTTTAAATTAACATGCTCATTTAAGAATTGGAAATCCGACATTTTACACCTGTTATTCTTTTGAATTAATTAAAAGAGTTGTTACACCTTTATTATAAACATCTCTGTATTTCATTGATATACGTTTACTATTTATTTCATATTGTATCATATTCTTTAATATTGTGCCATTATTATATCCATGAATAAGGACCATAATAAAATTAAAATCATACATAGAAATAATATTATTGATCACATATTTTGCTTCATGTCTCGTCATTCTATGAAGATCTACCTCAACTATCAGATTTCCATCATCATCTTCTCCATAATTAAAATAATGTCTTCTTCCACCAACAATAATACTTGTATTCATAGTAATTATATTATCAAATTTCATATGTGCCTCCAAACAAAACAAACATTTGTCACACATTAAATGTAGCAAATATCTGTTTCTGAAAGGTCAAATAAAATTTGACTTCTATATAACAAAACCTCTGAATTCTCCTGACACCTAATCCAGATTTTTCTGTAATACACCTATTAATTCCTCAATAACTATTGGTTTAGTTAAGAAGCCATCCATACCGCATTCCTGTGCTTTCTTTCTATCATCATCAAATGCATTTGCAGTCATGGCAAGAATGGTAATTCCAGCCAGTGCCTGGTCATTCAGAGCACGTATCTGGCGGGTAGCCTCATATCCATTCATTACCGGCATCTGCACATCCATCAGCACCAGATCATAATTACCTGGCTTCGAATTCTTAATTTTCTTAACTGCCTCTGCTCCATTCCCTCAAGAATAATTCATAACATTTTAGAATTTGTCTGTAATCAATCAAAGAAAGTAAATATTATTGACAATATTTTATAAATCTTACAAATGCCTCTTTTCCATTATTGTCTGTCTTGTATACACCGGCACATTCAAGCACCTGCACAAATACCTTGCCAATTTCCAATCTGATTATCTCATCAATATTATCTTTAGTTATATTATAATTGTCTTTCCAGCTTTCAACCCATTCTGTATGCTTTTCAATTTCGCTGATTAAGCGGACATCTTCATTATTTAACAGAGCGTTTTTTAAAATGCCCATTTCCTTATCAAGTCTTGCTGGAAGTATAGCCATTCCCATAACCTCAATAAGACCAATATTCTCTTTCTTTATATGATGAAGATTTGCTGATGGATGATACACTCCCCATGGACACTCATTTGTAGTAATATTGTTTCTTAATACCAGATCCATCTCATAATTATCACCTTTCCGCCTGCATATCGGAGTTATCGTATTATGCTGTTCACCATCTGTATTGCAATATATAAATGCTTTTTCATCAGTGTAATTCTTCCATTTATCTAATATATAATCACAGGCATTAACAAGGCTGTCTTTATTATTACTGCTAAGCCTTATTACTGACATAGGCCAGTTAAGAATTCCTGCATTAACATCACTGAATCTATCCAGCTTGAATGTATACACATATTCTGCTCTTGCCATAGGAAATTCATATGCACCGCCCTGAAAATGGTCGTGACTTAATATAGAACCTCCTACAATTGGTAAATCCGCATTAGAACCTAATGTATAATGCGGAAACATATCTGTGAATTCAATAAGCTTTTTAAATGTGCTTTTATTAATCTTCATAGGAATATGCTTATCATTAAGCACTATGCAATGCTCGTTATAATATACATATGGCGAATACTGCATATAATATTTCTCATTGCTTAATTCAAGTGGTATAACCCTCAGATTCTGTCTTGCAGGATGTGACAGTGTACCGGCATAACCTTCATTTTCCTTACACAAAAGGCACTTTGGATAACCACTTGCCGCCATCTGTCCCTGCTTAATTATATCCCTCGGGTCTTTCTCCGGCTTTGACAGATTAATCGTTATATCTATAGTGCCATATTCTGAATTGTACTTCCATTTCTGGTCTTTCTCAATCCTGTCACACCTTATATAATTGCAGGCTATATTAAGTTCATAGAAATAGTCTGTCGCAAGCTTTGGATTATTATTATAAAGCTCCTTAAAATGCTTTCTTACAACTGAAGGCATTGGTGTGACAGCACCCATTACCTTTGTATCAAACAAATCCCTGTTAAGCTGCGTATCTTCTATAAGTCCATTATCAACTGCTATTTTAAGGCAGTCCGACAGGATATCTGCTATTGGTCTTGTGTTATTCAGCTCCTGCACACCTGAATTCTTAATTATCTCACTATCTTCTGCAAGTCCGTTTTTTTCAAAAATATCCAGCAACCTGTTTACTATAAATATCTTATCATCAGCTTCTATCAGTTCATTCTCTGAAGCATAATTGACAAGCTCTGATATAACCTTGTCTATATCTGGAATATTTTCCGTACCTTCCTTGGCATCACTACTCATTATATTGTCTGATTTCTTCATATCTTCTAAATTTCTCATATTATTCTGACACCTCCGCAATGTCTGATTTGTAATACCATACTTGCACCATCACCGAATATCTTATCCATATTTCTTCTGTATTCATCTACGGCATTATCTTTTACAATTGCAAGTATTGTTCCTGCAAATCCACCTCCGTGAACCCTGCATACTCCATTACCGTATGCACCATCACTGTATGAGCCATTACTATATACACTATTACTATATGAACCATTATCACCTAAGAATATTTCACTCATCATAAGTCCAAGTGAAACGCCCTGATTGGCAGTATCTTTGGTTGAATATATATTTTGAAGATATTTGTAAGATGAATCACCAGACTTTGATACCAGCCTTAAGAATTCATCAATATTTCCAGATGTAAGAGCCTTTACTTCATTTTCTACTCTATCATTTTCCTCTATAAAATGAACTGCTCTTAGTATGCTCCTGTCACCGAACTTCTCCTGTAGCTCTTTAAAATTATCAAGTATATCCTTTAATGTAATGCCACGAAGAACCTCCTGTCCGAAGTAACCTGCAACCGCGTTCATCTCCTGACGGATATCTGCATAATCATCTGTCAAATCCTTATGTGAACCTTTAGTGTCAGTTATACACAGGCTGTATCCGAATTTTTTAATATCCACATCAAGTTTATTAACAACTGGATTTTCCTTATTATTAAAGTCAATATAGACCATATTGCCAACTGAACACGCCATCTGATCCATAAGCCCACAAGGTTTGCCAAAATACTCATTCTCTGCCATCTGTCCGATAACCGCAATATCTTCTGCTGATACTTTTCCAGCATTATAAATATGTGATTGTATTGTTCCTATAAGTGTTTCAAATGCCGCAGATGATGAAAGCCCTGCTCCCATAGGCACATCACTTGTTATAAATGCGTCAAATGCTCCTGTCTTAAAACCATTTTTCTTAAAACCGGCAGTCACACCTTTAACAAGTGCCTTAGTTGTTGAGTATTCTTCCTTATTAATATCCGTGTCCGATAATGCCACTTCTATCATTGGATAATTGTCTGACACAATTCTTATAATCCCGGCATTAACAACACTATGCCCAGATAAACTGCCTTCCTCTGACACACTATCCTTGGAATTTACTGGTCTTACTACTGCGATAATATCCAGATTAATAGAAACCGCAAGAACTTTTCCATTCTGGTGGTCTGTGTGGTTACCGCCAATCTCACTTCTTCCCGGTGCACTGAATATAAGCACATCTCCTTCACCATATAACTGTGTGAAGCGGTTCAGAGCATTAATATATCTTTTTCTCTGATATTCAAGCTGACTTTTATCAATATATAAATCCTTTAATATATTATCAATGCCACCCGAACCAATTACTTCAGTTAATTCAGTAGTATTATATAATTGTGATGTAACCATCATCTTCTACCTCTTCCATAAAATATAATCTCGTTGCAAAGTCTTGAAAAAATCGGACATTTTCATTATATCCAGTTGCACTGAAACCCTGCTTTAACTTAACACCTGAATACATAAGTGTATCTCCATACGCAACATAATCTTCTGTTTCCCCGTCCATTTTCTTAAGCTTTGACAGTATATCCTGTAACATAGAACCCTGCTTAATATGTATTGGCGATACCATATTAACAAGCTCACCGAATTCTTTAATATCATATTGAAGCTTTCTGTTATAAAAATGGTATTTCTTAGCTTCATCAAGGCCTTTAGCCCTGTAACAAGCATACTGTGTATTAGGTATAACGTGTTTTTGCATAATTAATCCGACAGCTTTCTTCTTATCCGTTGATACTACTGTCCATTCTGCCCTGTTGCCTTTACCATTATTTAATACACTGGCATTACCTGCATTTTCTTCTTCAAAGCTTTCTGTCCTGTAAAATGTACCAGTAAAGAATACATTTCTTAACTTCTTGTACAGTTCAATCTGACATTTCACAGCATTTAATTCCTCTTTATTCATATCACACATATTACATTCATAGCCAAGAAGCCCAAATGCAGCAACTGCAAATCTGCTCTCTAACGGCATATTTCTTAATGTCTGATGATTAGGGCTTGCCGATACATGGGCTGAAATACACGATAACGGATAACCATAGCTGTAATTATACTGAATCTGTGCCCTGCAAAGTGCATCTGTGTTATCACTTGCCCATATCTGCGGAAAATAGCATAACATTCCCAGATCAAATCTGTTGCCGCCTGCCGCACAGCCCTCAAATAATATGTCAGGAAATCTATTAGTAAGCTCCTTCATACATCTGTACAAGCCGCACACATATCTATGCGATACTTCCTTCTGCCTGTCAGGTGGCAGATTTTTAGAATAATAATCGCTGAATATTCTATTCATATCCCATTTTACATAAGATATATCTGCTGATGAGAACACCTCACTCATCTTCTCAATTATATAGTTCTGAACAACTTCATAGGTTAAATCAAGAATTCTCTGGTTCCGTCCCTCTGAATGTTCTACATCTGGTATTTCAATTACCCATTCATGGTGTGCCTCATATAATCGGCTGTTCACACTCACCATCTCAGGCTCAACCCATATTCCAAATTTAAGCCCGGATTCTTTTATCTTATCAGCGATGCTAGCTATTCCATTTGGAAGCTTTCTACTATTCGGTGTCCAGTCACCTAATGAACTTGTGTCGTCATTTCTCTCACCAAACCAGCCATCATCCATAACGAACAATTCAACACCTGTATCCTTAGCCGCCTTTGCAAGCTTCACAAGCTTTCTTTCATTAATATTAAAGTATGCCGCTTCCCAGCTATTAATAAGAACAGGCCTTTCTTTGTCACGCCAGCTTCCACGCACAATGTGCTTTCTTACAAATGTATGCATATTATGACTCATCGAATTATACCCCTGGTATGAATAAGTAAGCACAGCCTCCGGAGCTTCAAAGCATTTTCCTGCTTCAAGCACATAAGAAAATGTAGCTGGATTAATTCCCGATACAAGCCTTAATTTACCATATGAATTGACCTGTGCCGCCTCATAATGATTACCGCTGTATATAAGATTAAATCCATAACATTCACCATAATCTTCTGTCGTTGAACTTCTTCCTAGCATAAAAAAAGGGTTAGCTCTGTTCGATGATGTTCCTGTTACAGACTCATTTACATACTTACCGGCACGAATGGGTATTCTGCTTCTATTCATCTCCCTTGCCCACGCACCATTAAAAAAAGACAATTCATAATCACTCTCGCTTAAATCAAGCTGCATACTCATTAATCTTTCAAGCCTTACGCTCTCATTTCCTGAATTAACAAGCTTGGCACTTCTTGTTATAATGTCACATTTTTCATATACATAATAATGTAGCTCCAATGTGAGATTATAATTCCTGTCCTTAAGATAGATGACGAGCTGTTCAACATCTCCATTATCATCATAAGACCCCGGAACCGTGTCGTATTCTTCCTTGCCCTGTATAAGCTCTGCCCTGTCAAACACCATATCCGTTGTTTTGCTTCCATTAGGATATGTGACTTCAATAAATGGCTCTCTTATATCACCTTTTCCCAATGATGACATTTCAAGGCACACATCTTCCAGCGAATAAGACGAATAATCTTTATTGTATACATTAGTATTACCCGGAATAAATGTATGCTTCTCTGTCATCACAGCCTCATTGGCGTGTAACTTTCTTCCATAATACAAATGCTCCAACTGCCCGCTTCCAAGCACGGCAAACGCATAAGATGTATTGTCAGTATCAATCACATACATATTATTATTAATCGTTATCATTAATGGCTCTCCTTAATTCTTTCCGATATCTCTTCCATTTTCTGCTCTGTTAAAATGTACTTTCTGTGGAAGTAAAATACTGCAATAAGCAGACCTATTACCGGAATTACTGTCATTGTCATTCTAAGTCCTACTACCGAACCACCAGCCACAGCATCTGCCACCACGTCTGTATTACTGCTTAACCTGCATACTGAAAGGCATATTGACACAACTAATGCGGCTATACCTGAAGCAAGCTTTACAACAAATGTCTGCATTGAAAATATAACGCTCTCATCTCTTCGCTTATTCTTAAATTCGCCATAGTCAACCGTATTCGCCAGAAATATAGTCGTTAAGACTAATAACATTCCATTTGCTGCAAATATGAAAAATGCTGGAATAAATAAAATAAACACACTCGACATTGATGTGAATATAAGAATAAATAAAACTATATAACCAGCAATAGCCATAACAAAGCTTACATAAAATATCTTTATTGTGTTCAAAAACTTTCTAAGAAGCGGAAACAATACCATCATTGATAATATCTGTATTGCACCACCAAATGTATTAAATAGTGTATAGCCGTTGTACCAGTCTGCACCGCCAAAATCATATTTAAAGAAATATATGACAAGGTTAGAAGTTATGTACACAGATGTATTAATAAGAACAATTGTTATAACCACTGTAACAGCCTGATCATTCTGAAAAAGTGCCTTGAACATCTGCTTTACTGATACTGTTTCAACATCAACTGTTGATTTTTCCCTAATATTAAGGCAGGTAATAAGTATTGCAGCAAAGAACAGTATTGATATTATAAGTGCAAACCATTTAAAACCTGCATATTCATTGCTCTTTCCAAGCATATATACACACTGCATTGTAATAATTGTAACAAGTGCTGAACCTACGCCTGCACAGGAACGTGCCATTGTTGACATATTCTCTCTTTCCTTGCCGCCCTCTGTAAATGCAGGTATCATTGACCAATATGGAATATCCATCATTGTGTAAGTAACGCCCCACAAAACGTAAGTTACTGCGGCATAAGCAACAAGTCCGCCGCCATCAAGTGTTGGTGGTGCAGAGAACATCAGAAACAATACAACAGCATTAAGCAATGTTCCAATAAACAGCCATGGTCTGAACTTCCCCCATCTGGTTCTTGTCTTTGCAACAACTACACCCATTATAGGGTCGTTAAATGCGTCAAATACTCGTGCCGCAAGAAGTATAATCCCCATTGCTATCGCACTAACCCCAAGTATATCCTGATAATAATACAGAATATAACTTGCACAAAACATATAAACCATATCTTTGCCAACTGCACCTATGCCATAAGATGCCATTTCTTTCTTATTAAGCCCCATACGCTACCTCTTTTCTTTCTATATGTCTGATTTCTTCATATTCACTGCTAATTTGACAGCCTCATATGCACCATTATATATACCCATCTGTTTATTCTTCTTGATGTTCTTACACATATCTGTAATGTATGTATCATCTTCCATAAACAGCTTTATCATCTGTAAAGTATGAGGTATATCCCTGCACTCAAGTGTTCCGTCACCTATCTCTGCTGAATGAACAGCACCCCACTGTTCGTGTCCACCAACTCGCTTTATAAATAACTTTGGCACTGGATAGAATGCTAATTCACTTGGTTTTGTAACAAGCACATCTGCACTCCTCATCAAAAGGTTAGTACAATACACTGCCTCGAATATATTCTTGTGATAAAAGCCGTGGATACCTGTTATATTATCAGATGTGTCTTCACTTGAATTATCTGCTGTAATATTCTTAGAATTATCATCTCTATTGTTATCTGTCACTACATCAGAATTGTTTATCTGGCTGGCTGATAATGCCTTAGCAGCAAATGCCTTGGTGTCTTTCCAGTTGTCAAAATGCTCAGTTGCCAGTTCTCTCATCTGTGGGATATCTCTTATAAGTTCGTCCCATACATTTTTATAATCACCAACATTAACATATAACACTGCCTTATTCTTCTTAATATAAGGAATAAGGTATTTAATTATATGGGCAAATATCTCTTTCTGTGCACCTGCGCCACCAATTGTAAGCAGAAATCTCATAGGCTTTCCGTTCTGTTTTCTTGCTATTCTTGCATTGCAGTCAGCCTCAATATTAGCTACAAGCTCGTGGTCGATATAATGTCCTGTGTATACAAGACTATCTGCTGGCATTTCATTTAACACCTTATTGCCGTCCATTCCATTAAGTATCCTGTAACCTTGATAAGCATAATGAGTCTGGACTGTATGAATACTTCCTTCTGACAAATGCAATGCCATTGGCCAGTTATCCGGTATTGCATTAACAACATTTTTTATACCTGCGTGTACTGCCGCCTGTGCCGGCCATACGTGAGTTGCAATAACCGGAATATCTTTAGGAACATTCTTATATACAGGTGCCATAAGCTCTGCATTCTTCTGGTCTGAAGCGTTATAGGAAAGCTTTCTGAAACCCTCGTAATTCATTGGTTCCCACACCAGTCTGTTAAACAGCCTGCTCTTTTGTGATAACCTTGAACCAAGTGAATACAGGTCGTTCTGTGCCCTTATAACTTTAGTACAGGTTGTATTATCATAAGAATTAAGATCCATCCAGTAAGGAACATATCCAAGTGCATTAGCCGCTGAAGCAATCGCCATTGATATTCTGTAATGTCCAAAACCCATTCTTATATTGCCAACTATAATACCTTTATCAGTTTCAAATTCTTCTTTATTACCATTAGATACGCTGGCATGCTTATCTGCAACTCTCACATCATACACGCCAAGCATATCACCTATGTATTTGTTCTTCTCTATTGTCACCCTATAGTCGGCATTGCTGTCATCACCATATTTTCTTGCGTATTTCTTTTTGGAATTAATAGCTTTTCTATATGCCTTTCTATCAATTTCATTGTTAAATATAACCTTTGATTTGTCCTGCATTATATATTTCTCCTTTTTATTATCAATTACCTTCCTTAACTGCCACACCATCTAATAATATTCCCACAATCTCATCAAGTCCCTGTGTATATGTCATTCCTGCTCTCATAAGAATATCTCTTTGGAAAAATTGTTCTATTGATGCCTCCATCATCATCTTAAACATCAATAAATTAACCGGTCTTATCACTCCTTCCTCAATCCCCTGTTCCAAAAGCTTAATCGTTGTCTCCCAGCCATTCTCCAGACGTTCTTCAACGTGTCTGTATATCTCCGGGAATTTGTCTTTTAACATATATAATTGTCTTAAATCAATATCTTTATAACTCTCAGGCATAACTCCAAGAATACGTCTTATCTTCTCAATTGTTGATAATGTATCATCTTCTATTATCTTTGATTCGCTCTCTTTAATCGTGTCAAACAGATAATCTACCATCTCCATAAACAGAGTGTTCTTATCTTTAAAAATTGTATATATTGTCTTCTTACTCATTGCAAGAATAGATGCAATATCGTCCATTGTAAATTTAAGGCCTTTTTGATTAAATGCCTGTATCGTTGCCTGTAAAATCTTCTCTTTATTATTCATAATGCTCCTTTTAATGTTTGTGTATCAGTGACGCTTATAAAACAAAAAATCAAGGAAACTATTTCTTTTGTTTTAGTTTCCTTGATTGTATCACATTATTTTATTGGGTACAATTGCTATTTTTATATAATTATTTCGAATATTTTTAGTAGTTTCTTACAATTTGTTGTATATTTTGTATTATCTTCTTATTATCGTTATCATATATTTTGTTATACCTGCATTATATACCTGCAACCATACAGAACGTTATTTTTTCAGATTTTTCTGTAATACACCGATTAATTCATCAATAACTATTGGTTTAGTTAAGAATCCATCCATACCGCATTCCAGTGCTTTCTTTTTGTCCTCATCAAATGCATTGGCAGTCATGGCAAGAATGGTAATTCCAGCCAGTGCCGGGTCATTCAGAGCACGTATCTGGCGGGTAGCCTCATATCCATTCATTACCGGCATCTGCACATCCATCAGCACCAGATCATAATCACCCGGCTTCGAATTCTTAATTTTCTTAACTGCCTCTGCTCCATTTACGGCAGTATCAACCTGGCATCCATATCCATTAAGAATCTCCACTGTAATTTCACTGTTTAGTTCATTATCTTCCACAAGCAATATACATCTGCCTCTGAAATCTGAACCTGATGCTAAAGGGCGTGTATCCTCTGCTTCTGCCTGCATCTGTCCAATGGCAATCATCAACGTATCTCTGATATCTGACATGAACATTGGTTTTGCACAGAAAGCAGTTACCCCTGCAGCTCTGGCTTCCACTTCGATATCTGACCATTCATAAGCAGTCAGGATAATGATTGGTGTATCATCACCAAGGCTGCGAATCTGGCGGGTGACTTCAATGCCATTCATATCCGGCAGACGCCAGTCGATGATATAAGCGTGGAATGCATCTCCCAGTTCCATAGACTGTCGTGCACGAAGAACAGCTTCCTTTCCGGAAAGTGTCCATTCTGAACGCATTCCAATCCTCACAAGCATTTTTGTCACACTGTCACAGGTATTGAAATCATCATCTACAACCAGTGCCTTAAGGCCTTCCAGTTCTGCAATCTTCTCTGTCTGATGCTGCTTAAACTGAATCCGAAATGGCAGACGGACAATAAATTCAGTACCTTTGCCCTGTTCTGTCTGAACCTCAATCGTTCCACCCATCATATCTACAATATTCTTGGTAATGGCCATGCCAAGTCCTGTACCCTGAGTCCTGCTGACTGTGGAAGTACGCTCTCTCTCAAAAGGAGAAAAAATCTTCTTTACAAATTCTGTACTCATGCCGATTCCGTTATCCTTTACCCGGATCTCGTACAGTCCACTGTCCTTTACTGTCCCTGGGAACTGCTTCAACCTTACAGAAATAGTTCCTCCTGCAGGAGTAAATTTAACTGCATTAGACAAAAGATTTAAAAGTACCTGATTCAGTCTTGTCTTATCACAATAAACATCCTCATTTGTCACATCCATTGCATCCATATAAAGATCCAGCTGCTTTGCATAAATCTGCCCACTTATGATGGTCTTCAGATCATGAAGTACATCCGACAGGCTTACCTCAGTTTCTTCCAGATGAATTTTTCCACTCTCGATACGGCTCATATCCAATATATCATTTATCAGTGAGAGAAGATGATTACTGGAGGAAAGAATCTTGCCCAGATAATCCCGGACTCTTTTTTTATCATCAATATTACTTACCGCCAGTGTGGTAAAACCGATAATCGCATTCATTGGTGTGCGGATATCGTGAGACATATTGGAAAGGAAAGTACTCTTTGCCCTATTTGCCGTCTCTGCAGCACGTACTGCCTCAGAAAGTGCCTGATTCATTTTCCAGTCAGCAGTACGATCTGACATAACCAGGATATATTTCTTTTTACCGTTTACTTCACTGCCCATTGCAATATTATGGAACCGGCGTTTTTCTCCTGTCCTCAGATGAACATATTCAAAATCCCATTCTCTCTGTCCATTAACCTGTATTTCTTCCAGATAATTTTTCTCTGGATCTCCCTGTTCTGCTATATGCAGTTTTTCCAGAATACTAATATCTTTACGAATCTGTTCTACCGTAATGCCAAGCAGGTTTTCCACATTCGGACTAACATAATCTGCATGGTATGTTTTTGCATCCAGCATCAGGAAAACGTCATCCACATTCATTGAAAGCTTTTGAAACAGCT
>ERZ772969.1317-NODE-1317-length-19336-cov-3.773041_pt1 | contig 19336 bp, 23 predicted proteins | sample MGYA00511676_ERZ772969 | MGnify/ENA primary metagenome ERZ772969 (study PRJEB29015, sample SAMEA2737651) | human gut metagenome | biome: human gut; feature: human-associated habitat; material: faeces | place: China | collected 2012 ... | reverse complement strand
CGGAACTATGGGATTCATAGAGTTTCCGAGACCGCTCAAAAGAAGAACAGAGGTAAGAATTGTTCCTGAATTTTTGGAAAAGATGAGGGGAGATTCACAGATCGCCGCCAGAAAGGAAAATGAGGATAAAAAACAGCGATCGAAAAAGAATATGAAAAAATGCTTGCAGAACGAAGTGAAAAGTGGAAGGAATATAAAGCGTGGTTAAACGAACAGAATATGCCGGAAGTAAAAATGGATATTCACGACATAGCGAAATATATGGAGTTTCATAAATAAATTCTTTATACAAGTCATAAAAAATGAGAGGAATCAGAAAGGGGACTTTCAAATATGAAAATTCAACAGACACCATATAGTAATGTACACATACTGGATAAGGCAGATCAGACGCTGGTATCTCGGCGTATGGCGGAAGTACAGCAGCATTCCGTGAGCATGCCGGTTGATGAGGTATCCATATCAGAGGAGGGACTGCGCGCACTGCGGGAGAAAGTCAGGGAGCTGACGCCTGAAACTGAGGAGAAATTTCAGAACGTAGAGATACAGGATACGAATGAGGTGGAATGGGAGCACTATACAGCGATGCGGGAAATACTCGGTCAGGAGCTGGAAAATCGGGAGTATGACGTAAAAGATGTCATGAAATCCGTGATGGATGCCTACGAGTCGATTTATAATAAGATTTTGGAAGAACATGAGAACGGGAATCGTAACGTTTCTTATGACCTCACAGGAGAGCGTTCCATCACACTGGAGGAGGATCTGGCAGGTTTGGATCAGGCGTTTCAGCTGTGCCTGAAAAATCTGGAGGGCTATATTACCTGCCAGCAGACGAATCAAGCGTTTGCAGATCCGGACACAGCATGGTACTTTAACCGGATCGGGACGCCGCATTTGAGTGAAAATGATTCACAGCCTGCAATGAAGGAGGATTACAATTATTTTGATAAAAGCTATCAGGAAACTGTAATGGAAATCATGAAACAGGCAAGAGAAGAATTTTTATTGCAGCTCCAGAAGCCGGGTTATCAAAAAGGGATCGCATCCGGGATTGTTTCCGGCCTTTTTGCGCAGAATGAGGAATTTATGGAGAAAACCCAGAAGCTGTTTGACTGAGCCCACACTGCTATGGTAACTTAGTAGCAGGAGGTAGAAGTCATGAACATGAAATTGAATTTAAAGCTGGAAACCCCGCGAGCCGTGCTGGAGGCGCGGGCGGCGAAAAAAGGCAGAAACTGGTTTGTGGAGCTTTTGATCTTTACTGTGCTGTTTTTTGTCATCTCATTTGCACAGTCCTTTGCAGTTGTGCCGGTGCAGATTTTTCTGATGTCCACCGACCAGGGCTATCTGGATGCCGTCGCATCGGGAGACTATGATCTGTTGATGGAGGAGGCCACGCGGATTACGAGCAGCGATCCGGTTATCATCAGTATGCTCTTTTCCAGTATATTTATGATCCTGATCACGATGCTGTTTTGCAAGCTGCTCCAGAAGCGCCGGATGGAGACGCTCGGTTTCGTGAAAAAGGATTTTCTGAAAGAATACGGCGTCGGACTTGTCGTGGGCTTTGCCATTTTTTCGGCGGCAGTTTTACTCTGCATTGTGACGGGCTCGCTGAAGCTGACCGGTTTGTCGGCGTCATTTACGCCGGGAATCTTTCTGCTGTTCGGGCTTGGGTTTATGATCCAGGGAATGGGGGAGGAGGTGCTGCTGCGCAGCTGCCTGTTCGTATCGATCGGCAGACGTTATCCGATGTGGGTCGCAGTCATTTTAAATGCACTTTTCTTTGCCGCATTGCATCTGGCAAACAGCGGGATCAGCGTGCTTGCTTTTCTCAATCTGACACTGTTTGGCGTTTTTGCATCGATTTATTTTATCAAGCGCGGAAATATCTGGGGCATCGGGGCGCTTCACTCCATCTGGAATTTTGTGCAGGGAAATTTCTATGGGATCAGGGTGAGCGGCATCGAGACCTCCTGCACAGTGCTTGAGAGTGTGACGACGGAAGGCAGGGAACTGATACACGGCGGCGCGTTCGGTATGGAGGGCGGTCTTGCGGTCACGGTTGTGCTTGTCGCGGGAACCTTATTCCTGCTCACGAGAAAGTCAAAGGACGGTGTTTTTGAGCCGGTGATAGCTGCAGTGGAGCAGCCGGAAAAATAATTTTTTTGAAATTGACAAACGGGTCTGCCGATGGTATAATCCCTCACTGCAAATTGTAAAGTTTGAAGCTGGAATGGAGATTATTATGACATTTTATCAGGAATTACAGTTAAATCAGGCGGGCTCGAAGGCGGTCATAAGAAATGCCGCAGACAAGCGGGAAAAGCTGCGGCATATTGGGATCTATCTGTTTAAGATTGCCATTACGATGCTGTTTTGCATGGGCTTTGTCATGGGCTCGAGTGCGCTGCTCGGCGGAGAAAACAGCATCGTGGGGGTTGTCGTGCTGCTGTTTCTCATGGTGTTTAAAAATGCGGATTTCGGCATCTGTATGAAGCATTCGCTCTTTGTCATCGTCATTATTTTTGCACTATTGACCGGCGGTCCGAGACTTGCCAATGCACTTGGTCCGGTGGGAGGAATGCTTGTCAATATCGCATGTATATTTCTGCTTGCTCTGTTCAGCTGCCATAATTTTATCATGTCAAATCAGTCGACGGTCGTACTCGGCTATCTGCTGCTCTATGGCTATGACGTATCGGGGAGGGATTTTTCCCTGAGAGTCGTTGGACTGGCGCTCGGCGCGGCGCTTACGATGCTTGTGTTTTACCGGGGACACCGCGGACGTGTCTATAAGAGAGAACTAAAGCACGTGTTTTTTGAATTTGATCTGGCGTCCTCCCGCACAAAATGGCAGATCGCGCTGGCGCTTGGCGTCTCGTCCCTGATGTGTCTGATGGAGCTTTTTCATTTTCCGCGTTCCATGTGGGCGGGGATCGCGGCGATGTCCGTGATGCTGCCGTTTCATCAGGATGCGAAGGCGCGGGTAAACGGAAGGATACCGGGAAATCTGTTTGGCGGCATTGTATTTTTACTGCTGTATCTGCTGCTTCCCCCGTCATTCTTGTCCTACGCGGGAATCATCGGCGGAATCGGCGTCGGCTTATCGGCAGAATACGGCTGGCAGTCGTTTTTCAATTCGTTTGGCGCGATGGCTGTCGCAACGGGGCTGATCGGACTTCCGGGCGCTATTTTTTTCCGGATTTTACATAATATCTGCGGAAGTCTGTATGGGCAGATTTTTTATCGCCTTTTTGAAAAATCTGTCAGCCGTTTTGTTCCAAGCACTTAAGTTCACACCTGTCTTGTCAGGTGTATACATATATGCTATACTCATGGAAAACTGTGAAATGGACAGACATGAAAGAAGGACACTATGGAACAGTCAACCTATGAGTATGACGTTGTTATCGCAGGCTGCGGTGTTGCCGGGCTTTACACCGCATTGCATTTAGACGCTGATAAACGGATTTTAATGCTTTCTAAGGAGGATTTGGAAAGCTGTGATTCCATGCTTGCACAGGGCGGGATCAGCATGCTTGCAGATGAGACCGACTACGACAGCTATTTTGAGGACACAATGCGCGCGGGGCACTATGAGAACCGGAGAGAGAGCGTCGATATTATGCTGCGCGGAAGCCGCACCGTAATTGAGGAACTGCTGGCGCTTGGCGTGCGTTTCGCCAAGAACGAGGACGGCTCGCTTGCTTACACGCGCGAGGGCGCACATTCGAGAGCGCGCATTTGTTATCATAAGGATATTACGGGAAAAGAAATCACAACAAAGCTGCTTGCACAGGTTAAACGTCTGCCAAACGTCGCGATCATGGAGTACACGGCAATGACGGACATTCTCGCAAGAGACGGCGCGTGCTTTGGGATTCTTGCAGAAACAAAAGAGGGAGAGCGGTTTTTGGTCCAGGCGGGCGATGTTGTTATGGCGACCGGAGGCATCGGCGGTCTTTATGATCACTCTACAAATTTTTCATCGTTGACGGGCGACGCCTGCCGCATTGCAAAAAAACATGGCGTCCGGCTGGAGCATATGGATTATGTGCAGATTCATCCGACCTGTCTTTATAGCGGGAAACCGGGACGCAGCTTTTTGATCTCGGAATCGGCAAGAGGCGAGGGCGCGATCCTTCTCAATCACAAGGGGGAACGGTTCGTCAACGAGCTTTTGCCGCGTGATGTGGTGACACAGGCAATTTATGAGGAGATGAAAAAGGAACAGGTAAAATACGAATATCTTTCCTTTGAAAAGGTTCCAAGAAAGGTGATTTTGAAGCATTTTCCCAATATCTATCAGAAATGTCTCGACGAAGGCTACGACCTTTTGAAAGAGCCGGTTCCAATCGTTCCGGCGCAGCATTATTTTATGGGAGGCGTCTATGTCGACAGTCATTCCATGACGACGATGCCGCATCTGTATGCAGTGGGTGAGACAAGCTGCAACGGCGTACACGGGAAGAACCGCCTGGCGAGCAATAGTCTTTTGGAGAGTCTGGTATTTGCAAAACGCGCGGCGGCGCACATAGAACAGAGTAAGGAGGAAAGCGGAACATGAATCCGATCACTATGCAGCTGGCAGCTGACAAATATATCAGGCTTGCCCTAGAGGAGGACATCAGCAGCGAGGATGTGACGACAAACGCTGTGATGCCGGAATACAAAAAGGGGGACGTGCAGCTGATCTGCAAGCAGGACGGGATCATTGCGGGACTGCAGATTTTTGCGCGCGTGTTTACAATGCTCGATCCTAAAACAGAGGTGGAATTTCGGACACAGGACGGAGACGCGGTAACAAAGGGACAGCTTCTTGCCGTGATTACAGGGGACGTTCGCGTGCTCTTATCGGGAGAGCGGACAGCGTTAAATTATCTGCAGCGTCTTTCCGGCATCGCGACTTATACGCACAGCGTGGCGCAGCTTTTGGAGGGAACAAAAACAACGCTCCTTGACACCAGAAAGACGACGCCAGGAATGCGGATTTTTGAGAAATATGCCGTGCGCATCGGCGGCGGCTGCAATCACAGATATAATCTGTCGGACGGCGTTCTGTTAAAGGATAACCATATCGACGTGGCGGGCGGTGTGAAAGAGGCGGTTGCAGCCGCCAGGGCATATGCGCCGTTTGTCCGCAAGATCGAGGTGGAGACCGAGAATCTTGACATGGTAAGAGACGCTGTCGACGCAGGTGCAGACATTATCATGCTTGACAATATGACGCCCAAGGAAATGGCGGAGGCGATCCGTATCATTGACGGGCGCGTCAAGACAGAGTGCTCCGGCAATATCACAAAAGAAAATATAAAGACGATTACCGCGCTTGGTGTGGATTACGTTTCCAGCGGCGCGCTGACACATTCCGCACCGATTCTTGATCTGAGCTTAAAGCATCTTAGAGTGCATTAGAAAGGAACCGATCGTATGAGCATGGATGGACCAATGAACGGTACAGACAGAAGAAATTTGCTTCTCTGCTTACTGCAAGAGAGCGAGCTGCCGCTCTCCGGCGGATATCTCGGCAAAAAAACGGGCGTCAGCAGACAGGTTGTAGTGCAGGACATCGCACTTTTGCGCACAGAAGGACACCCCATTGCGGCAACGGCGAGAGGCTACCTGTTAGACCGACCGGAGCAGAAATCCCGGTTGCTCAAGCTGTGCCATACTGCCGAGCAGATCACGGAGGAGCTTACAACGATTATCGATCTTGGCGGTAGCGTTTTAAATGTCATGGTCAATCATAAGCTTTACGGAAAGGTAAAGGCGCCGTTATCCATCAAAAACCGCAGAGACATCAGCCGTTTTGTACAAACCTTGGCCGAAGGGCGGTCAACGCCGCTCTCTGCGCTTACCTGCGGCTATCATTTTCATGAAATCTCTGCGGAGAGCGAAGAAATTTTAGATGAAATTGAGGCGGCGCTTGCCGAAAAACAGTTTCTTGCAGAGCTCCTTCCTTATGAAAATCTTGACTTCCCGTTAAAATCGTTCTATAATAAATCAAATTAGTGTCCGCGCGTTTGTGTTCAAACAAGAGGGCGCTGTTATGTCATGCATATTAGGAGAACATTCATGATCAAAAGTATGACCGGATTCGGGTGCTGCGAGGTGACAGCCGGGCACCGCAAGCTTCTCGTCGAGATAAAATCGGTGAATCACCGCTATCTGGATATCAATCTAAAGCTCCCCAAAAAGCTAAACTGCTTTGAGAGTTCGATCCGAAGCGTGCTTAAGGAGTATTTAGAGCGTGGTAAGACGGATGTTTTTATCACCTATGCGAATGAAGCGCAGGGAGACCTGCTTTTGCGGTATAACGAGGCGATCGCCGGTCAGTACCTTGCATGCTTTCAGCAGATGGAGCAGAAGCTCCACATTGAGAATGATATACGCGTAAGCACGCTTGCAAGATTTCCGGAGGTCTTTACGCTGGAGGAACAGACGGATAATGAGGAGGAGCTTTGGGAGCTGCTTGAGCAGGCGATCCGGGGCGCGGTTACACAGTTAATAGAAAGCCGTATTGCAGAAGGGGATCGTCTTTCCGCAGATATTAGCGGGAAGCTGGACGCGATGCTTTCCCATGTCGCTTATATTGAGGAACGTTCTCCGCAGATATTAGCCGAATATAAAGAACGCTTAAATGAAAAGGTGGCGGAGCTTTTGGGTGACCGGCAGATAGATGATGCCAGAATAGCCGCGGAGATCACAATTTTTGCGGATAAGGTATGTGTCGACGAGGAGACGGTCCGCTTAAGAAGTCATATCCAGAGCATGAAGGACGCCTTAGACGCCGGCGGCTGTATCGGCAGGAAGCTTGATTTTATCGCACAGGAGCTCAACCGCGAGGCAAATACCATTCTTTCCAAGACAACGGATATTAAGACATCTGATGTCGGTATTTCACTGAAAACCGACATTGAAAAGGTGCGCGAGCAGATCCAGAATATCGAGTAGGTGTATGCGATGGCAAGATTGATCAATATCGGTTTTGGAAATATGGTAAATACAGACAAGATCGTAAGCATTATCTCGTCAGATTCCGCGCCTGCCAAGCGCCTGATCCAAAGAGGCAAGGAGCAGGAGATACTGATTGACGCGACGCAGGGACGGCGGACGAAAAGCGTGATCTTTACAGAGAATCATACGATCATATTATCCGCATTACAGCCGGAGACGCTTTCGGGCAGATTTAACGGCAATGCGCCAGAGGTTTTTGACGATGCAAAGGAATAAGGGAATTTTAGTAGTGGTGTCCGGTTTTTCCGGCGCGGGCAAGGGAACGATCATGCGGGAGCTGATGCAGCGGCACAGCGGGCAGTATGCGCTTTCCATTTCCGCGACGACAAGATCGCCAAGGGACGGCGAGACGGACGGTATTGAATACTTTTTTAAGAGCAGGGATGCCTTCGAGCAGATGATCGCGGAGGATGCACTGATCGAATATGCGCAGTATGTCGGCAATTATTATGGAACGCCGCGTTCTTATGTGGAAGAACAGCTTGCCTTGGGCAAGGATGTTATTTTAGAAATCGAGATTCAGGGAGCGCTAAAGGTGAAGAAACGTTTTCCTGATACATTGCTTTTGTTTGTAACACCGCCAAGTGCGGGGGAGCTTAAGAACCGTCTGATCGGACGCGGAACCGAGACGATGGACGTGATTGAATCCCGGCTTGCCAGAGCCATAGACGAGGCGGACGGCATGGAGGCATACGATTATCTTGTGATCAACGACGTGCTGGAGGAATGCGTGCAAAATGTGCATTCGATCATTCAAAATGAGCATTACCGCGCAGCCAGAAATTTGGAGGCGATCAGCCGTATGAGAGAGGAATTAAAGGAGTTTGGGCGCCAATAAGCGCTAAATTGTGCAGAAAAGGAGAAAATTATGATCCATCCATCTTATGTAGAATTAATGAAGGTTGTCAACAATGATGTGGAAATCGGCGAGGAGCCTGTTGTAAACAGCCGTTATTCTCTTGTCATCGCGACTGCGAAGCGGGCGCGCCAGATCATTTCAGGAGCTCTTCCAATGGCAGACAAGGTCGTCTGCAACAAGCCTCTTTCCGTTGCCGTGGAGGAGGTCTATGAGGGAAAGGTAAAGATTCTTCCGGAAAATTTTGAGACAGAAGAATAAGCTGCCGCAAAGGACGGCAAAATAACGAGCCGTTACACTTTGTGAACGGCTCTTATGTTTTCGTAATACTGGAAGGAAAAGAAGAACGATGAAGCTATTATTTATTTCACTTGGTTGTGACAAGAATCTTGTAGATACAGAATTTATGCTCGGAATGCTGCGTGACGATGGCGCTGTGCTGACAGACGATGAATATGAAGCGGACGTCATCATCATCAACAGCTGCTGCTTTATCAACGATGCGAAGGAGGAGAGCATCAATACGATTTTAGAGATGGCAGAGCATAAAAAGGACGGCAGACTAAAGGCGCTGATCGTCACCGGCTGCCTCGCGCAGCGTTATCAGGAGGAGATCAAAAAAGAGATTCCCGAGGTGGATGCGATCCTTGGAACAAATTCCTATGAAGATATTGTAAATGCAGTACACCGGGCGATCGACGGAGATTTTTATCAAAATTATAAAACGCTGGAGGGACTTCCGAGCCTTCGCACGAAGCGAACCGTCACAACCGGCGGTCATTTTGCGTATCTAAAGATCGCAGAGGGCTGCAACAAGCGCTGTACTTACTGTATCATTCCTTATATCCGCGGCAATTACCGCAGTGTTCCGATGGAGGACCTTCTCGCGCAGGCAAGGGAGCTTGTGGAGGCAGGCGCAAAGGAGCTTATTTTAGTGGCGCAGGAGACAACGTTTTATGGGATCGACCTCTACGGGGAGAAATCTCTGCACCGTCTGTTGGATGAGTTGAATCAGATTCCGGGGCTTTTCTGGATCCGTATCATGTACTGTTATCCTGAGGAGATTTATGAGGGTCTGATCGATGCGATGATACGAAACGAAAAAGTCTGCCATTACCTGGATCTTCCGATCCAGCATGCGAACGATACGATGCTAAAGCGTATGGGAAGGCGGACCAATCATGACGACCTTGTGCGCATTATCAAGAATTTAAGGACCAGAATTCCTGATATTACGCTTCGTACAACGCTGATCTGCGGTTTTCCGGGTGAGACGCAGAAGATGCACGAGGAGCTGATGCAGTTTATCAATGACATGGAGTTTGACCGTCTTGGCGCGTTTACTTATTCTCCGGAGGAGGGAACGCCTGCGGCAGAATTTCCGGATCAGATTGACGAGGCGCAGAAAAAGGAATGGCAGGCGGACGTCATGGAGCTTCAGGAGGAAATCATTTTCGATAAAAATGAGCAGCTAAAGGGACAGGAGCTCTTTGTGTTTATTGAGGGCAGCGTCGCGGACGAAAATGCCTATATCGGGCGGACGTATCGTGATGCGCCCGACATAGACGGCTATATTTTCATCCATACGGATGAGGCGCTCGTCACCGGAGATATTGCAAGGGTGCGCGTGACCGGAGCGCATGAATATGATCTCATCGGGGAACTGGTGTAAAAGAATGGAGAATAACTATGAGTATGAATCTGCCAAATAAGCTTACGATCCTGCGTGTGATCATGATACCGTTTTTCGTATTTTTTATGCTCTCTCCCTATTTTCCGGGATACGGCAACTATATTGCGGCTGTCATTTTTGTTGTGGCAAGCCTCACAGATATGCTGGATGGAAAAATTGCAAGGAAATATCACCTTGTGACGAATTTCGGCAAATTTATGGACCCGCTGGCGGATAAGCTTTTGGTATGCGCCGCGATGATCTGTCTGGTCGAGACAGGACAGTTGGCGTCATGGATCGTAATCGTCATTATTTCCAGAGAGTTTATCATCAGCGGCTTTCGGCTGATTGCTTCCGACAATGGCGTGGTAATTGCGGCAAACTACTGGGGAAAGTTCAAAACCGTATTTCAGATGCTTATGGTCATCGTGCTGATCTTAAATTTCCCGCATCCCGCATTCCAGATGTTGGGGACAGCGCTGACTTATATCGCTCTGATCCTAACGGTAGTATCACTTGTTGATTATGTAATGAAAAATAAGGATGTATTAAAGGATCAAAAATAATGCAGAGAGAACCGTTGGAGCTTTCGATCTACAAATTATTAAAAAAAAATAACTGTAAGATGACGACGGCAGAATCGGCAACCGGCGGAATGATCGCTTCCACACTGATCAACGTACCGGGAATTTCGTCATTTTTTGAGCAGGGATATGTCACCTATTCCGATGCGGCAAAGGTTGCGATGATCGGTGTTTCGGCTGAGACGATCGCACGTTTTGGCGTGGTGAGCGCCGAGACTGCCGCCGATATGGCGCAGGCGGCAGCCCGCACGGCGGGCTGCGCGGCTGCCGTTTCCGTAACGGGTGTTGCAGGACCGGATGGCGGCACGAAGGAGTGTCCGGTGGGACTTGTCTATATCGGCTGTTTTTTTCGGGGAAAGGTCGTGACCGAGCGCCATTTATTTGACGGAAGCCGTATGCAGGTGCGTAAGGCTGCAGCGGAGGCGGCATTGTGTCTGCTCAAACGTATACTGGAAGAAGGAGAGTGCTTATGCGAATCATAGCGGGAACTGCGCGGAGTCTTCCGTTAAAATCGGTGGAGGGGCTTGAGACGAGACCTACGACAGACCGTATCAAGGAAACCTTATTTAACATACTGCAAAATGATGTGCCGGGAAGCTATTTCCTTGATCTGTTCGCCGGAAGCGGGCAGATTGGTCTTGAGGCGTTAAGCCGTGGCGCGCAATATGCTGTTTTTGTGGACAGCGGGAAAAAACAGGCCTCCTGTATCGAAGAAAATATCCGCTTTACAAAATTTGATCGGCAGAGCAGGGTCTATGCTGCAGATGTACTTGGCGCGCTTCGCGCAATGGAAGGAAGCTATCAGTTTGATCTCATTTTCATGGACCCGCCTTATGGCAAAAAGCTGGAGCAGGAGGCTCTTTGTTATCTGTCCCGTTCTTCCTTATTAAAGGAGGATGCGCAGATCATTGTGGAGGCTTCGCTTGACACGGAATTTGATTATCTGGAACAATATGGACTGACGCTTTTTAAGCAAAAGAACTATAAGACAAATACACATGCGTTTATCAGACGGCGTTAAGCCGGACGCAGGAGGTACCCTATGAAGAAAGCGATTTACCCCGGAAGCTTTGATCCGCTCACACTCGGACACGTTGATATTATTAGACGTTCCTCTGCGATCGTGGATGAACTTGTTGTCGGCGTACTCAATAACAGTGCAAAAAATTCGTTGTTTTCTCTTGAGGAACGTGTTAGTATGATAAAAGAGATGACAGGAGACATGCCAAATGTTACGGTTGCATCCTTTGACGGACTGTTAGTCGATTATATGGATGAGATCGGTGCGACGATCATTGTGCGTGGTCTCCGTGCGGTGACAGATTTTGAGTATGAGCTTCAGATCGCACAGACCAATCATGTGGAGAATCCAAATGTTGAGACAATTTTTCTGACGACAAGCCTGCAATACTCTTATCTTAGCTCCACGATCGTAAAGGAGTTTGCCTCCTACGGCGGCGATATTTCAAAGTTTGTTCCGTCTCAGTTTATGGATAGGATTTACGATAAGTATCAGAAATAAAGGAGAGTTTTATGGCAAGCAGAATCGAACAGATCATTGAGGAGATAGAAGAATATATTGATAATTGCAAGCCGCAGACCTTTTCCTCCTCCAAGATCATCGTCAATCGTGAAGAAATGGAGGAACTGCTCAATGAGCTTCGCGTCAAGACGCCAGAGGAGATCAAGCGCTACCAGAAGATCATCAGCAATAAAGAGGCGATTCTTGCGGATGCGCAGGCGAAGGCGGATGCCATCATTGCAAAGGCGCAGGTCAAGACGGACGAACTTGTGAGCGAGCATCAGATCATGCAGCAAGCCTATGCACAGGCAAATGAAGTTGTTATGATCGCGACAAAGCAGGCGCAGGAAATTCTGGACAACGCAACAAATGACGCCAACAATATCCGGATGGGTGCGATGCAGTATACGGATGATATTCTGCGCAATCTGGAAAATACGATTTCCCATTCGATGGAGACTGCAAAGGCGCGTCATGATTCCTATGTCAGCTCACTGAAAGGATTTTTGGATATTGTAACCGCCAACCGTGCAGAGCTCAATCCGACAGCGGACGAGCCCTCCGAGGGTGCGTCGTCAAAGACGGAGGAGCTTCCGAAGGTAGAGATCACTTCGGATATGCTGGGCTCCTAGCCTTACGGAAACGGCAGCCAGCGTGTCACAAGCCATGCGAGTGCGCCGGAGCAGAGCATCAGCTGGATTTTTAAACGGCAATAGGATCCAAGCGGGAGATTTGTATCCTGGATCATTGCACTTGTCTGTGCAATACCGGAAAGTCCGCCAAAGGCGGTAAATGCTATGGCGAGCACATAGGAGACGGCAGGATTTTCAATAGTTCCCGGCAGCAGACAGATACCGTTGGTAACTTCTGTAAGTCCGGTCAGAAGAAGCGTTCCCGAAGCCGGGAGCGGCAATTTCTGTACGAGAGAGCTGAGCATGGAAAACAGCATAATGTAACCGCCAAGTCTGGTCAAGGTTTCAAAACCGTTCATAATACCGGCGTCTATGATTTTGAAATTCATTTGAGATCTGGATGCCGGTCTTTTTACAGGAAGCGGCTTACCGCTTCTTTTCCCCGCAAGTGCAAGCCGCCCGTAGAGGAGTGGCGGCAGATAGAGGATCAGACAGCTGATGAGCGTATAGCCGGACAGTCCAAGCTGCTGTGTTAAGACAAAGCTGCTGATAAAAACAGGACTCATATTATTGGTGATCACAAAGAGAATATCGGCTTCTTTTTGTTCTAATTGTCCTGTCCTCAGCAGCTCGGCACAGTTTTTGCTGCCCATCGGAAAGCCGAACAAAAATCCTGACAGCAGCACGAACGCTCCGTTTTCGCTGACAGGATAAATGCGGCAGAGAATCGGTGCAAGCGGCCGGATCAGGTACTGCACATACCCCGATGCGATCAGAAGATTGGAAATGATCGAAAAGGGGAGCAGGGTCGGCAGAAGCTTTTGATACCAGAGCACCAGTCCGCCTGATGCAGCAGCGACGGCGTCCCTTGGGAAAATAAACAGGTAACCTAAAAATATTAAGAATGCTAAGAATATTAATTTCTTTTTCATACTACAATATATGAAAAACAGGAGGTAGGATATGAGTCAATTGACAGAGTTAAAAGAGAGAAAGCTAGCGTCACAGCGGGTGTTTGATTATTTTGAGGAAATCAGTGCGATTCCGCACGGTTCCAGAAATACAAAGCAGATCAGCGATTATCTCGCGGACTTTGCAAAAGCGCACGGCCTTGTTTACTATCAGGATGAGACGAATAATATCGTGATCATCAAGGAAGCCTCGGCAGGCTATGAGAATGCAGAGCCTGTGATCCTTCAGGGACACATGGATATGGTGTGTGAGAAGGAGAGCGGCTGTGACATTGATTTTGAAAAAGACGGTCTGCGCCTTTATGTGGACGGCGATTTTGTCCGGGCAAAAGGAACAACGCTGGGCGGTGATGACGGCATTGCAGTGGCATACGCGCTTGCGCTGCTGGAGTCCGATGAAATTTTGCATCCGCGTCTGGAGGTCATTGTCACGGTTGACGAGGAGATTGGTATGCTCGGCGCTGAGGCGATCGACCTGTCTATGTTAAAGGGACGGCGCATGTTAAACATCGACTCGGACGTTGAGGGACATTTTCTGACAAGCTGTGCCGGAGGTATGACGGTGGAGGCATCGATTCCCGTCACATGCATGACACAGAGCGGTCTTTTGATGGAGGTGACGGTCACGGGGCTTTCGGGAGGTCATTCCGGCGCTGAAATCGACAAGGAGCATGCCAATGCCAATCTTGTGATGGGCAGAGTGCTGAAGTATCTTTCTGACCAGATGGAGCTTGGAATCGTATCAATGAAGGGCGGCTTAAAGGACAATGCGATCCCGCGTGAGCATAAAGCCAAGCTTTTGATCCCTCCTGCAAAAAAAGCAGAGCTTCTTTCTTATCTGGAAGAATTAACAGCAATCCTCAAAAAGGAATATGCGGCTTCCGATGCGAATATCCATATTACGTCGGCAGACTTAGGCGAACAGGAGGCACAGATCTTGTCCTTCTCCTCGATGTCAAAGGTACTCTTTTATTTAAGACAGGTGCCGGACGGCGTACAGCACATGAGCCGTGTGATGCCGGGACTTGTGGAGACCTCCTTAAATATGGGAATTTTAACGCTGAAGGAGGATGGTCTTTTTACGACGACTTCGCTGCGCAGCAGCGTATCGACGCGTAAGGAGGAGCTGCTTGATAGGCTTGCGCATCTCGTTGAGTTTTTAGGCGGCGAGGTGGAAGCGAACGGTGATTATCCGGCATGGGAGTATCGGGCAGATTCCAAGCTCCGTGAGACGATCAGTGAGGTATATCGGGATCTGTTTGAAAAGGAGCCTGTATTTGAGGCGATTCATGCAGGTCTTGAGTGCGGTATTTTGTCCGGAAAAATCAGCGATCTAGACTGCGTGTCCTTTGGACCGGACAACTATGATATCCACACGCCAAACGAGCGCTTGAGCATTTCTTCCACAGAGCGTGTGTGGATATTATTAAAAGAATTTTTAAAAAGATGTAGATAAGAGGGCATATGAATTTAAGAAGCATCCGCATCTTACTTTTGTTTAGTATGGCAGTTCTGTGCAATGTTCTGTTGCTTGGACATATCGCAGAGAGGGTACTTCAGATAAATTGCTTTTCTTACGAGACTGCATGGCGCAATCTGCGCGATCACCAGATTCCTTTCGAGATTTTAGATGACTTTTTCGAGGAATCCGAAAACACGTCGCAGCTTGCAGAGCTGCTGACGATGTATTTCGCCGCAGACGGCGCCGTTTCCGATGTCAATATCCTCCGTGAGGATATTGCATTTGTGAAAAAATATAAAAAAGAAGATTTTGAAAAAATTTACCGTTATGTCTATGCCGCATGGAACGATCTGGAGCAATTTCCGGTAGGTAAGATTGCATCCCTGCCGGACGCAGGCGTTTCCTTTGCCGACAGCTGGATGCAGAGCCGGACGTTTGGCGGGGATCGCGGGCATGAGGGATGTGATATTATGGCGTCTGTCAACGAGCGCGGTATCTATCCCATTTACAGCATGACAGGCGGAACGATTGAAAATATCGGGTGGCTGCGTCTCGGCGGATACCGGATCGGCGTCCGCAGTGATTCAGGCGCTTATTTTTATTATGCGCATCTTGCGGAGTATGCGCGTGAATTTGAGCTCGGAGAGCGTGTGGAGGCGGGCACGTTTCTTGGTTTTATGGGAGATACCGGATACAGCGATACGCCGGGAACGACAGGAATGTTTGATGTGCATCTGCATCTTGGCATCTATTTAAACGATGAGAATGGCAGCGAATTTTCCATCAATTCCTATCCGATGGTACAGTATCTATATGAGAAATCTGAATGGAACGGGCAGAGAGCAAGCTAGGAGAAAAAGGAAAACGGGAGGCAGGAGGATGACGCTTCGTTTGGATAAATATCTCACAGAAGCGGGCGTCGGTACGCGCAGTGAGGTAAAAAAATTGATAAAGGCAAAGCAGATTACCGTTAATGGTGTGATCGTTACCCGGCCGGAAGCTAAGGTTGACGAAGGCGACGCCGTGTGCCTGCGCGGCGCGCGCGTGCAGTATGCAGCGTTTGAATACTACCTTTTTCATAAGCCGGCAGGCTGCGTCTCTGCAACAGAGGATCGTGACCATAAAACGGTGATGGATTATCTGACAGATACGATCAGAAGCGATCTTTTCCCGGTCGGACGCCTCGATATTGATACGGAAGGACTGCTTTTGATCACGAATGACGGCGCACTGGCGCATGAGCTGTTAAGTCCGGCAAGACATGTGGCGAAAACTTATTTTGCGCGGGTGCGTGGAATTGTCACGGATGCAGATGTCAACCTTTTTAAAAATGGAGTTGATATTGGAGAAAAGAAGCTGACAAAGCCGGCAGAGCTCGTGATTTTAAATACTTTTACACAGGAAGGAGAGGCTGCGTCTGCCTCTGAAATTTTGCTGACCATTACGGAGGGGAAATTTCATCAGGTAAAGCGGATGTTTGCTGCAGTCGGCAAGGAGGTTCTCTACCTAAAGCGTCTGTCTATGGGACCGCTTGGGCTGGATGAAAAGCTGCGTCCGGGTGAGTACCGCGCTCTGACAGAAGAAGAAATTGCGATGTTAAAAAACGGGAAATGGGAGGAAGCAGATGAGTAACGGATTTTTGCCAATCAGCAGAGCGGATATGGAGGAGCAGGGGATCGCCCAGCTTGATTTTGTCTATGTGTCGGGAGACGCTTATGTCGATCATCCCTCCTTTGGACATGCCATTATCACAAGACTTCTGCAGGCGCATGGCTATACGGTCGGCATCATCGCGCAGCCAGATTTTAGAACGGCGGAATCCATCAATATTCTGGGAGAGACGCGTCTTGGCTTTTTGGTGTCCGCCGGAAATATGGATTCGATGGTCAACCATTATTCCGTATCGAAAAAAAGACGGCAGACGGATGCGTTTACACCGGGCGGCGTGATGGGAAAGCGGCCGGATTATGCAACAATCGTTTATTGTAATCTGATCCGTCAGATTTATAAGCAGACGCCGATCATCCTTGGAGGGATCGAGGCGAGTCTGCGTCGGCTGGCACATTATGATTACTGGTCCGATAAGCTAAAGCGTTCCATTCTGCTTGATTCGGGGGCTGATCTTATTTCCTATGGAATGGGGGAGCACAGCATCATAGAGATTGCGGACGCCTTAAACAGCGGACTGTCGGTGCAAGACATCACGTTTATCGACGGAACCGTCTATAAGACAAGAAAGCGTGAGGATATTTACGACGCGATTGAGCTGCCGCATTATGAGACGCTTTTGGCAGATAAGCGGGAGTACGCCAAAAGCTTTTACACACAGTACTGCAATACCGATCCGTTTGTGGGAAAGCGTCTGTTTGAGACTTATGACAAAAAGCTCTTTGTCGTGCAGAATCCTCCGGCAAAGCCGCTTAGCCAAAGTGAGATGGATTTTGTCTACGCTCTGCCGTATCAGCGCACCTATCACCCCGTTTATGAGGAGGCAGGCGGTGTGCCTGCCATTTCCGAGGTTCGTTTTTCCCTCGTGAATAACCGCGGCTGTTATGGCGGCTGCAGCTTTTGCGCGCTGACCTTTCATCAGGGGCGAATCATTCAGACAAGAAGCCATGAATCGATTCTTGCGGAGGCGAACCAAATGGTATGGGAGCCCGACTTTAAGGGCTATATCCATGACGTTGGCGGCCCGACGGCAAATTTCCGTGCGCCGTCCTGCGACAAGCAGCTGACAAAGGGCGTCTGCCCACAGAAGCAGTGCCTGTTCCCAACGCCTTGTAGGAACCTTAAAGTAGATCATAAAGATTACTTGAAGCTCCTTAGAAAGCTGCGTGAACTGCCGAACGTGAAGAAGGTCTTTATCCGTTCGGGGATTCGCTTTGACTATCTCATCTATGATGAGGATCGCACCTTTTTGCGCGAGCTCTGCGAGCATCATGTCAGCGGTCAGCTTAAGGTTGCGCCGGAGCATATCTCAAACGAGGTGTTGGAAAAAATGGGGAAGCCTCCGGTTGAGGTTTACGAGAGGTTCACAAAAGCATATAAGGACATGAATCAAACCCTCGGCAAAAAGCAGTATCTCGTTCCATACTTAATGTCCTCACATCCGGGTTCTACCTTAAAGGAGGCAGTGGAATTGGCGGAGTTTTTAAGGGATCTTGGCTATATGCCGGAGCAAGTGCAGGATTTTTATCCGACGCCTTCCACAATCTCGACCTGCATGTACTATACAGGGCTTGATCCAAAGACCTTACAGCCTGTCTATGTGGCGGTCAATCCGCATGAAAAGGCAATGCAGCGCGCCCTGATCCAGTACCGCAATCCAAAGAATTATGAGCTTGTTGTGGAGGCGTTGACAAAGGCGGGGCGTACCGATCTGATCGGCTTTGACAAAAAATGCCTCGTTCGTCCAAGAGGCGGACAAGGCGTCGATCAAAAAGGTAAAAACGCGCCAAACGGCGGAGGGCGGGATAGGAATTTCGCACCGTCCGTGAAGCAAAGAAACAGCGGAAAGAAAAAGACGATCCGTCATGTACACAAAAAGAAAGCAGGAAAATAGGAGAGATGCGGGAATTTCAGATTAACGGAAACGAGGCGGGGCAGCGCTTGGACAAATACTTAAAAAAGCTTCTGGCACAGGCGCCTTCCAGCTTCATCTATAAGATGTTGAGAAAAAAGAATATTACCTTAAACGGAAAAAAGGCGTCCGGCGCCGAGCAGCTCTCTGTGGGCGACGACGTTATGCTGTTTCTCTCGGAGGAGACGTTTTTGAAGTTTGCAGAAAAGCAAAAATCCTCCGAAACATACGAGACGCTTCGGAGGTTAAAGCCCCTTCCGGTTATTTATGAGGATGATGATATTTTGATCGTCAATAAGCCTTCAGGATTGCTCTCGCAAAAGGCGTCGCCCTCCGATATTTCGGCAAATGAGCATATTTTAGGTTATCTGCTGCGTGAGCGGGCTCTCACGGAGGAGATGCTTGCCACCTTTCAGCCCTCGATCTGCAACCGCCTCGACCGGAATACTTCAGGTCTGCTGACTGCAGGAAAAACCTTAAAGGGACTTCAGGAGCTTTCTTTGGCATTTAAGGAGCGTACAGTTCAAAAGTATTACCGCTGTATCATTAAGGGGGAGTTAGGGGAGGGGGCGCACTTAAAGGGCTGGCTTTGGAAGGATGAGGACAAAAATCAGGTTGAGATTTTTGAGACAATGCCGGCGCATGAGGCGGGCGCGCGCATTCTGCCGATCGAGACGGAATACCTGCCGGTGAAAACGGCGGGGGGATATACGGAGCTTGAGGTTCATCTGATCACCGGACGTTCCCATCAGATTCGGGCGCATCTGGCATCGATCGGTCATCCGATCATCGGGGACAGTAAGTATGGAGACCGCAGATTAAATGCAAAGCTTGGGAAGGAGGCTTCCATTCATTCTCAGCTCCTTCATGCTTACTGTATGATATTTTGCGACGGCAAAAAAATAACCGCGCCCTGCGGCGCGGAATTTGAGCGTTTCTGGAATTATGTAGATCATAGTGTACTGTATCACTCACATTTCGTATAATGACTTGCCTGAATTTCCATCTGCTGCGTTGTCGTCAATCGACGATGC
>ERZ772969.1316-NODE-1316-length-19341-cov-3.001193_pt1 | contig 19341 bp, 16 predicted proteins | sample MGYA00511676_ERZ772969 | MGnify/ENA primary metagenome ERZ772969 (study PRJEB29015, sample SAMEA2737651) | human gut metagenome | biome: human gut; feature: human-associated habitat; material: faeces | place: China | collected 2012 ... | reverse complement strand
AAGGGTGATGGAATGCCAACACCAGGAATTCCAGAATCGTTGAACGTGCTGCTGCATGAATTGCGTGGACTCGGATTGAGCGTGAAACTCGATTAGTAATGAATAGATTGTTTTCACACAATAAAGATAAAGAACATGGCTTTTAAGAAAGATATAAAAGTAAAAAATAATTTTACGAAGATAACCATCAGCTTGGCTTCTCCTGAAGAGATTCTGGAGAATTCATACGGTGAGGTGACTAAACCAGAAACCATCAATTACCGTACGTACAAGCCCGAACGGGATGGCTTATTCTGTGAACGCATCTTTGGTCCTACAAAAGACTACGAGTGCGCTTGTGGTAAGTACAAGCGTATTCGTTACAAGGGAATTGTCTGCGACCGTTGTGGTGTTGAGGTCACAGAAAAGAAAGTACGTCGCGAGCGTTCCGGACATATTGAATTGGTGGTGCCTGTAGCGCATATATGGTACTTCCGCTCCTTGCCTAACAAGATTGGTTACTTGCTGGGTATGCCAACCAAGAAACTTGATTCGGTGATTTACTACGAGAAATATGTAGTGATCAAACCAGGGCTCATGGAAGGACGTAAAGATGCTGATGGGGCCGAAGTCAATGGATCACATGTCATGGATTTACTGACGGAAGATGAATATTTAGACATCATCGACCATCAACTGGATCCAAACAATGATCGCTTGGAGGACACGGATCCCAATAAGTTTATTGCCAAGATGGGTGCCGAGGCTGTCTATGATTTGCTGGCCAATCTGGATTTGGATTCTATCTCATACGAGTTGCGCGACCGTGCCAACAACGACTCGAGCCAACAGCGTAAGACTGAGGCTTTGAAGCGTTTGCAGGTTGTTGAAGCCTTCCGTACCAGTACGGATGTCAATCGCCCCGAGTGGATGATCCTGAAGATTGTACCAGTGATTCCTCCCGAGTTGCGTCCGCTCGTTCCATTGGATGGAGGTCGCTTCGCTACATCCGACTTGAATGATCTCTACCGTCGCGTCATTATTCGTAACAACCGTCTAAAACGCTTGATGGAAATCAAAGCACCTGAGGTTATTCTGCGTAATGAGAAGCGTATGCTCCAAGAGGCAGTCGACTCCTTGTTCGACAACTCACGCAAGAGCAGTGCAGTGAAGAGCGAGAGCAATCGTCCATTGAAGTCGTTGTCTGACTCTCTGAAAGGTAAGGCAGGACGTTTCCGTCAAAACCTCTTGGGTAAACGTGTTGACTATTCAGCTCGTTCGGTAATTGTCGTTGGACCTGAATTGAAGATGGGAGAGTGTGGCTTGCCTAAGTTGATGGCAGCTGAGCTCTACAAGCCCTTCATCATCCGCAAACTCATCGAACGCGGTATCGTCAAGACGGTGAAGAGCGCCAAGAAGATAGTCGACCGTCGTGAGCCTGTCATTTGGGACATCTTGGAGAACGTGATGAAGGGTCATCCGGTGCTTTTGAACCGTGCCCCTACACTTCACCGATTGGGTATCCAGGCTTTCCAGCCTAAACTGATTGAAGGCAAGGCTATTCAGCTGCATCCTTTGGCTTGTACTGCCTTCAATGCCGACTTTGATGGTGACCAGATGGCCGTTCACCTTCCTTTGAGTAATGAGGCCGTTCTTGAAGCTCAGATTTTGATGCTCCAGAGCCACAACATCTTGAACCCAGCCAATGGTGCTCCTATCACCGTTCCTTCTCAGGACATGGTGCTGGGCTTGTATTATGTAACCAAGATTCGCCCAGGAGCCAAGGGCGCTGGTCTTACTTTCTATGGTCCTGAAGAAGCCATCATCGCCTATAATGAAGGACGATGCGACTTACATGCCCCTGTGAAAGTGATTGTAAAGGATTTGGTCAACGGACAGTTGGAAGACCGCATGGTCGACACGTCAGTGGGTCGCGTCATCGTCAATGGCATCATCCCAGATGAAGTGGGCTATTTCAATGACATCATTTCTAAGAAAACCCTGCGCGGCATCATTTCGGATGTTATCAAGGTTGTAGGTATGGCTCGCGCATGTGAGTTCTTGGATGGAATCAAGAATTTGGGTTATCGAATGGCTTACTTGGCAGGTCTTTCCTTCAACTTGGATGATATCATCATTCCTGAAGAAAAGGCAACTATTGTGAAGAAAGGCCAGGACGAGGTAAATCAAATCAAGTCCAATTACGAGATGGGATTTATCACCGATACTGAACGTTACAATCAGGTCATCGATGCATGGACGCATGTCAACAATGAGCTGGGTGACGTCCTCATGAAGGAGATGACCGAGAACGACCAAGGATTCAATGCCGTGTACATGATGCTCGATTCTGGAGCCCGTGGTTCTAAGGATCAGATTAAGCAGCTCTCTGGTATGCGTGGTTTGATGGCCAAACCTCAGAAAGCAGGAGCTGAAGGACAACAGATTATTGAGAACCCTATTCTTTCTAACTTCAAGGAAGGTATGTCCGTGCTCGAGTACTTTATCTCCTCGCACGGTGCCCGAAAGGGTCTTGCCGATACGGCTATGAAGACTGCCGACGCTGGTTATTTGACACGTCGTTTGGTAGACGTTTCTCACGATGTCATCATCACCGAAGAAGATTGTGGTACTTTGCGTGGACTGGTCTGCACAGCACTGAAGAGTGGGGATGAGATTATTTCGACGCTTTACGAACGTATCTTGGGACGTGTTTCTGTGCATGACATCATTCATCCGACAACAGGCGAACTGATTGTAGCAGCTGGTGATGAAATTACAGAGGACAAAGCTCGACAGATTGATGAATCACCGATTGAGAGTGTTGAAATTCGTTCGGTGCTCACCTGTGAGAGCAAGCATGGTGTCTGCAAGAAATGTTACGGACGTAACCTTGCAACAGGCTCCCACGTTGGTATTGGAGAAGCAGTTGGTGTAATTGCTGCCCAATCAATTGGTGAACCGGGTACACAGCTAACCCTTCGTACTTTCCACGCTGGTGGTGTGGCTGGTAACGCGGCTGCCAATGCCAGCATCGTGGCAAAGAACGACTGTAAGATTGAGTTTGAAGAACTGCGTACCGTACCATTCGTTGAGAGTGACGGCGAGAAGGATGTTGAATGTATGAAAGTGGTGAGCCGTTTGGCTGAAATCCGTTTCATCGATCCCAATACCGACATCGTATTAAGTACACTGAATGTGCCTTATGGCAGCTCACTCTATTACAAACATGGTGACAAGGTGCAAAAAGGAAGCCTCATTGCTAAGTGGGATCCTTTCAACGCATTGATTGTTTCAGAATATTCCGGTACCTTGAAGTTTAATGGTGTTGTCGCTGGTAAGACCTACCATGCTGAAACTGACGAGACAACGGGTCTGACCGAAAAGATCATCAGTGACTCCAAGGATAAGTCATTGGTGCCTACCTGTGACATCATCGACAAGAATGGAGAAGTGTTGGGTACCTATAACTTCCCCGTAGGTGGACACGTTGTTGTTGATGACGGAGCAACCATCAAGTCGGGTCAAACTTTGGTGAAGATACCGCGTGCCGTAGGTGGTGCTGGTGATATCACTGGTGGTCTTCCGCGCGTTACCGAGTTGTTCGAGGCTCGTAACCCATCCAACCCCGCTGTGGTTTCTGAAATCGATGGAGAGGTAACCATGGGTAAGGTGAAGCGAGGCAACCGAGAAATCATCGTCACCTCAAGAACTGGTGAGCAAAAGAAGTATCTTGTTTCGTTGAGCAAGCAGATTCTTGTTCAAGAACACGATGCCGTTCGTGCTGGTACGCCGTTGTCAGATGGTGTCATCACACCCGATGACATCTTGGCCATCAAAGGTCCTACCGCTGTACAAGAGTACATTGTAAACGAGGTACAAGACGTATACCGTTTGCAAGGAGTGAAAATCAACGACAAGCACTTTGAAATCATCGTTCGCCAGATGATGCGTAAGGTTCAAATCAACGAGCCGGGTGATACTACGTTCTTGGAGCAAGAACTGGTAGACAAACTCGACTTTGCCGAGGAGAACGATCGTATCTGGGGTAAGAAGGTGGTTACCAAGGCTGGTGACAGCGAGGTGTTGAAAGTAGGACAGATTGTGACGGCGCGCAAGCTCCGTGATGAAAATTCGGCCTTGAAACGTCGCGATTTGCGACCCGTAGAGGTTCGTGATGCTCTTCCTGCTACGTCCACTCAGATACTTCAGGGTATCACTCGTGCCGCATTGCAAACCAAGAGTTTCATGAGTGCTGCTTCGTTCCAGGAAACGACAAAGGTTCTCAACGAGGCTGCCATCCGTGCGAAGGTAGACCATCTGGAGGGAATGAAGGAGAACGTGATTTGCGGTCACCTGATACCTGCCGGAACAGGACTTCGCCAGTGGGAGAAACTCATTGTAGGCTCGAAAGAAGAGTACGAGCGTATTGAGGCAAATCGCAAGAATGTACTTGATTTTGCTGACTGATAATTCATGAAATGAAAGTAAACGATGCCTAACTTCATCGTCTAACATCATCATAAGGGTGTGTCATTGATAATAGATGGCACACCCTTTTTCTGTTGACATACCACGTTCAGCCCTAGATTCACAACGCCCTATTCATTGCCAGCATAAAGCAAGCAGAAGATGGGAAAATCCAAAGTCTCTAATCTGATGACACCGTACAGAATGTGCATCATGAAGAAGAATTGTGATACACTACCTTTTTGGCATATTATACAATAATATTTACTATATTTGCATATCATCTTATCTTTATTTATGGAAAGTCCAACCAACAGAATAAAAGAGGTGTTGACCGAAAAAAGGATTAAGCAAAGATGGTTTACAAAAAAGCTGGGCGAGAGTTTTCAATAGAAAACTCTTACGTTTGCAATCGTCATCAGCCAGCCTTGAATTGCTATTCCAAATAACAGAGATCTTGCTGGTGAATCCAAAAGAATGTATGAATACTCCAGATGAATATTTTTTTTCCATTATGGCAAAACATAAAGAACAACATAAGAAATCAATTCGCTTCTTCAACGACCGTGAAGTACGTGCCGTATGGGATGAAGAGAACAACAAATGGTGGTTCTCAGTGCTTGATATTATTGCTGCCATCAACGAGCCAGATGATTACCAAAAGACGAGGAACTATTGGAAGTACCTTAAGACCAAACTAAGAAAAGAAAATAGTCAGTTGGTTAGTGCTACTAACCAACTGAAGTTAAAAGCCTCTGACGGAAAGTATTATAAGACAGATACACTTGATGCAGAGGGTGTAACTCTTTTGGCAAAGCAAATCAATAATACCAAGGCTATGAACTTTCTTGACTGGTTCCTCTATAGTGATAACACTATTGATGGACAGAGCAAGAAAAAGGCTTATCAGCTTTTTGAAAGTGGTATCTTAAAGACTGTAGACCCAGGTACAATCAAATGTTTACAACAAATACACGCTTATCTCTTTGGTGGTCTTTACGACTTTGCAGGGCAAATTCGCACAAAGAATATCTCCAAAGGTGGTTTTACCTTTGCTAATTGTATGCACTTCCCTGCTACGCTGCAAACGATTGAACGAATGCCAGAAACTACCTTTGATGAGATAATGGACAAATATATCGAAATGAATGTAGCCCATCCTTTTATGGAGGGTAATGGCCGCAGCACCCGTATTTGGCTCGACCTCATGCTAAAGCGTTCTCTCAAGCGGTGTGTGGATTGGAGCCAAATAGACAAAAACGATTATCTCAATGCCATGCGTGAGAGTGTTGCAGACAGCACGCACATCAAAGCCTTGGTACAACCTGCACTCACCACCAAGATCAATGATCGAGAAATGTTTATGAAGGGTATTGATTATTCATATTATTATGAACAGAACGATTAATCAATAGAATGAGAAGTAATCTGCTAAGGCATTGAGCTATTACATATAAGGAGGAGAGAAGGTAAAATAAAAATACAAACAACTATATATGAAAAAAGAAGTAATTCAAGAACTCTACAACGATTTTGAAGCCGCAGCTGCGGAATTAGAAGGAGTGGAGTGTTGGAGCGCACGTGAACTCCAAACTCTGTTAGGCTATTCCAAGTGGGAGAATTTTTCTAAAGTCATAGACAAAGCTAAAACAGCCTGCGACAAAGCAGGACAACAGATATCCGACCATTTTCCTGACGTCAAGAAAATGGTTAATCTCGGTTCTGGGTCAGAAAGAGAAATCAACGACATGCTATTAACTCGATACGCCTGTTATCTCATTGCACAAAATGGAGACCCACGTAAGGAACAAATTGCTTTTGCACAAACCTATTTTGCCATACAAACACGTAAAACCGAGCTAATAGAACAAAGATTACTGGAGATTGAACGCAACAAAGCTCGTACAAAACTACAAGAAACAGAAAAGCATCTTTCTGGAGTACTCTATGAAAGAGGTATCGACAATAAAGGTTTTGCCACAATTCGCTCTAAAGGAGATCAGGCTCTGTTTCGTTTGAATACGGCACAAATGAAAAGAAAGATGGGAGTACCAGTGAGCAGACCAATAGCCGACTTTTTGCCCACAATAAGTATCAAGGCGAAGGATTTTGCAGCAGAAATGACAAATGTCAATGTGCAACAAAAAGATTTATACGGAGAGGGTCAAATCAGCAAAGAACATATAGAGAACAATAAAGCAGTTCGGCAAATAATGATTCAACGAGGAATCATCCCCGAAAATCTCCCTCCCGCTGAGGATGTAAAAAAGGTTGAAAGGAGATTGGCGAGTGAGGAGAAAAAAGCACTGATCAACAAAACAAAAAAGAAATCATGATATATGAACAACATTTATCCTTCAACTTATCGTGACTGTGTGGATTGGAGCCAAATAGACAAAAACGATTATCTCAATGCCATGCGTGAGAGTGTTGCAGACAGCACGCACATTAAAGCCTTGGTACAACCTGCCCTCACCACCAAGATTGATGATCGAGAAATGTTTATGAAAGGTATTGATTATTCATATTGTTACGAACAAAATGATTAAATTTTATGGCTATATTGTTTTTTGAATCTTTGTTTTCATCACTTGCTTCTTGCTGTTGATTATCCTCTATTGGCAGCATCATTGCGACAAGAAAGTTTATGTGGACAAGCGTGTTCGCAGTGAACGGATGAGCCAAAAATAGAGCGGTTACAATAGAAAGGCTATGGCTTAAGATTGAAAAGAAGCTCGTCACATCTTAAATTGTGCAAAGCACAAGTTTTTTTTGAAATAAATTGTATCTTTGTCCTGCGATGGATGAGAATATGAAAAATTGAAGAGCTTTGCGCAACAGTAATATCCAAGAACAGCTCCTCAATGTCATCAGAGAGAATCTTTCTGTTACAAGGAAGAAACCTCAATCATTATAGGATACACCGAAGGAAAAATTAAATACCATATTGAGACACTTGCAACTCTTGGTATGAGCAAACACGAAGGCTCAATAAAAGCAAGAAAGCAGATAATCCTAAAACAATCATAAAATCAAGACAATGAATAAGACCTTATGGAATTACTATAAACAATCGGCCGATGGGAAGAAGAGTATAGATCTGTTTGATCCCGAACCTGACGATGCTTATCAGGCTGCTGAACGTATTGCAGAATTTCTGAAGAATTGGGACAAAGACATTAATCCACAACAATTTGGTGATGGCTTGTTGATATACGATGTAAACATGGCAGACCGTCATCTCTTAAACGGAGAGTCTTTCAGCCGTAAGAGTTTTGAGGCTTTTATTGAAACTTATGATCTGAAAGAATTCTACCTACAGGGAGAAAATGTAATTTGGTCAGAAGACCGCTATTTTATTCCTGCGGATAAATTCCGACAGAAAGCAGCAACTCTGAATGTACTGTCCATGTATTTGTATTATTGCGACTCTTATTTCAAACCCATCCTCCTTCCGCGACGCTTTGATATTATCCAAAGAAGTTGTGATGCGCTTGGAATAGAAGTGCCACCAATCCCTCATACAAAGAATTACAAAGAGTTCTTGATGTATTACTATGATTTATGTGGTGTGCTGAATGAATTTCAACAAGAAAATGAATTGACGGATGCAGAGTTTTGCGCTTGTCTATATGATTATGGGGCAAGAGTTCTATTAGATGACAACAGTCATGTTGATGACGAATTACCCCAGCCCACCAACGTATGGTTAACAGGTGCTTCAGTTAAAAATGACTTCAATTATCTTGACTCTTTAGGCAAACAACAAGATACAGAAACCTCTATTTGGGCCTGTAACGAAAGAACTCGTAAGGGGGATTTGGTCATCGTATATTGCACTTCTCCACGAAGCTACCTTCATTCAATATGGAGAGCTGCGTCAACTGGTATTTTCAATCCATTTGATTATTATCATTGCCGCACTACTGTTCGTGACGGTGTTAGACTTCCCGAAATTAGTTTTTCGGATTTAAAAGATGATCCTTACTTTTCACAATTACCTATTGTACGGCGAAATTTGCAGGGGGTAAATGGTATTGAGCTATCTGCCAAAGATTATTCCGAGTTATTGAAGTTAGCAGAAAGAAAGGGTGGAAATGCGACTGATTACCCTCCACTGTTTATTGGTGAGGCTGTTGATTTCGGAGAAATCAAACTTGAAAGGGATGTAGAAGAAAATATACTCATTCCTATACTGAAGCGAATAGGTTACAAAGATTCTGACTGGACGAGACAACTTCAATTAAAAGCTGGAAGAAAAGAAAAAGCGATACCTGATTTCGTATTTTTTCCACAAGGTGCCACCCACTTTGAAAGTGCACCTTTAGTGATTGAAGCTAAACTGGATATGTCCTCCATGGTTGAAGAGCAGAAAGCCTTTCGCCAAGCACTGTCATACGCACGCTTGCTGCGTTCCACGCTAATGGGAATTTGCGACAAGGAACGGCTTGTGATTTATGCTCTTGATTCTTCTGGTAGTTGTAACATTGAAAGACCATTGTTTGATAACCATTGGCAAGCCATCTATTCGGATGGAATCATTGGTGCGAAGTTAAATCAATTGATTGGAGCTGAAGTCATAAAAGAGGAATGCGGTGATATATAACTATTCAGCGTTAGATGCACAACACCCAGTCAATGCCAGCATAAAGCAAGCAGAAGATAGACAAAATCCAAAGTGGCTAATCTGATATAAACGAAAAGCTTATAGAAAGGCATTAGAATAAGATTACAATAAACTAATGATTAAAATTATGGGGAAGATTTATCATTACACAACAATAGAAACATTAGCCTTAATTCTAAAAAATAAGACTATACGATTTAGCCGATTAGATACTCTTAATGACTTGGAGGAAGGACATATTACTTCATGTGACATAGATGTTGGCAAACTTGCTTATGTGTCGTGTTGGACTGAAAATCCAAAAGAGGCAATTCCACTATGGAGAATATACGGCAAAGATAGTATGGGGGTTAGAATAGCTTTAGAGAAAGATATGTTCAAAGATTATGAGTGGACGGTCGAACATTGCCGAGAGAACAATTCTTTAAATATACCAGTTCATGGTAATGGTTCAGCGGGGAAATTTAAGATCCCCTTTAGTGATTGTTTAAACGATGGGTGCGTGATGATTCCCCCCACAACCACAAAGAGTTTCTATTTTCCTATGCATTATGTAGAGGATATTAAGCCTTATATTGAAGAGTCTGCTTCCATCACTCAAAAACACATTGAAAGCATTAATCTTTCAAATATTGGGCAATATAAACATGAACGGTGGGCATTTGAAGAAGAATCAAGATTTATTATTTATAAGCATCCTATTGATATTTTTGAATATTTAAAAGACTCTACTATGGAAACCCATTCAAGTGGATACATAAACAATAGGTTTGATGACTTAACATCTTATGACATGCATTTGAAAGATGATATATTCAATAGTTTAGAAGTTAGGTTATCTCCATCTGCTAATGAAAGCCATAAGATAATAGTAGATAGCCTTTTAAAGGAATATGCTCCGAAGGCAATTTGCGAAGAAAGCGAACTTAAAACTAAAATTAAATTTAAATAGAGATAACATCCAAGATATTTACTAATCAGTACTACTCCAATTGAGGAAACTTCTTTGCATTGCACAATCGTAAGCTATCGATAATCAATACATTATATATTTGAGGAGAAGAAGTAAGAACAAGACTAAACTAAACATTCTTGTTAAGGCATTACTAAATATTTCATGTAATAGAATCGTCATAACACTAACACTAAAAATTCAAAACACCATGGACAAAGGTTTATTGAAAAAACTAACTGCCGAACCAGGGAAGAAACACAAGGTGTCGGATTTCGACACGAACTACACGGCAGACCTGAACAAGAAAGAGGGTAAAAAACTATTGAAAGAAAACGTCAAGACGATGGCGGCTTTGCAAAACATGCTTTATGCACATAACCGGCATGCTGTGCTAATTATCTTTCAGGCCATGGATGCAGCGGGAAAAGACGGTACGATTAAACACGTTATGTCGGGCATCAACCCGCAGGGATGTCAGGTGTTTTCGTTCAAACAGCCCTCGGCTGTCGAACTTGACCACGGCTATCTGTGGCGCATCCAAAAGAATGTACCTGAACGGGGGCGCATCGGCATCTTCAACCGTTCACATTATGAAGACGTGTTGGTGGGAAGAGTTCATCCGGAGATTATCCTCGGAGGACAAATTCCGGGGATGAAAAAAGTGGATGATGTCAATGAGGACTTTTGGGAAAAGCGATACCAGCACATCAATGACTTCGAGCGTTATTTGACGGAAACAGGTACGACCGTGATCAAATTCTTCCTCAATGTTTCGAAAGAAGAGCAAAAAGAGCGTTTCCTGAAGCGACTGAACAACAAAGAAAAGAATTGGAAATTTTCTGCCAGTGATGTTGAGGAGCGCCAACATTGGGACGACTATATGGATGCTTATAGCAAGATGCTCACCAAAACGTCTACCGACTATGCTCCATGGTACGTCATTCCGGCTGACCATAAATGGTTTATGCGTTACGCCGTCGGTGAAATTATCAGTCAGCACTTGGACAAGTTGAAGATGTATTATCCGCAACTTACCAAAGAGGAGACGGAAAATTTACAGGTATATCGCAAGCTATTGGAGGAAGAGGGTAAAGCTGAAAAAAAGGATTGAATGCCAGCAAAACGTTGATATCCCTATGAAAAAGTAGCAAATCGTGAATTATTCATGACATTTTTAATAAATATTCGTAAAAATATACTGGTAATTCATTTGTTTTTATTATATTTGTATAGATAATTAACATATAAGTCCTACTGCCTCGATGGTTTGTAGGCATCACCCTTTAACACATAATAATATGAAAGAAGAAGTGAAAAAGACTGCTGAAGAAGTGAAGGATAAGGCAGAAAAACAAGCAAATAAAGTTGAAAAGAAAGTAGAAAAGACGGCTGAAAACATTGCCAAGAAGGCTGACGAAGCGAAAGATAAAGCTGAAAAGAAAGTAGAAAAGGCAGCAGAAAATATTGCCAAGAAGGCCGATGAAACGAAAGATAAAGCTGACAAAAAAGTAGAAAAGGCGGCTGACGACATCGCCAAGAAGGCTGATGAAGCAAAAGAAAAGGCTGACAAAGCCATTGACAAAGCCAAGGACAAGATTGAGAAAGGAATTGATGACTTGGAGAAAAACGAGCATGTACAGGATGCCAAGAAAAAGGTAGAGGAAGTGGTGAACGACCACAACAAAACCGAGTGCAAGAAAGAAACTGAAAAGAAAGTTGAGCAAGCAGCAAAAGACTTAAAAGAGAAAGCGAAAGAAACGGCTGACGATGTGAAGGAGAAGGTCAAAGATGCCGTTGAAAATACAAAGGAAGCTACTAAGGACGCGGTTGAAAATTTGCGAGATAAAGCAAAAGATATCACTGAAACTGTGAAAGAAAAGACGGATGAGGTTGCCGACAAGCTGAAAGAAAACGAGAAAGTGCAAAACGCAGCTAAGTTTGTAAAAGAGAAGAGCGATGACGTCTCTCAGGCTGTTGACGAGGCTGCTGACAAGGTAGAACGCTCTGGCTTTTGGCAGAAACTGAAAGACATCTTTGGGTTTAAATAAGCCGTAGGCGCGAATCATTCAATGATGGCAACATGCGTGCTGGGACGCACGCATTGTTATGTTTTTTGACCAATTATTGCCTCAAAAACGGCACCTGCAAACTTTCAAAATAGAAAAAAACGATAGGCAAGCAGGCTGCAAGGTGGGGATGATTTGGCTAGGAAAAGCAAATTTTAGCGGTAAAGCATTGACTTTACTGTTTAAACAGCATCACTTTGGTTGACAATCTGCATGACTTTGCTGCGCAAAAGCATGCAGATATTATCCTTGATGCAATGCTTTTGCCCTTCAAAAGGCTTGTCATGCGGGGCCAAAATCGTGCGATAGACGCTTAAATCGCTATATATTAACGATATACAAACATGCCGCATTTTGGGCGTATTCACGGCAAGAGGCAGGTTTGTTTGCAAATTCTTCAAGCATGAAGAGATAGGTTGTCAAAAAATATTCATGTCAATTGGTCGGCATACAGTCATTCGTAACTAAACCTTAGTTGCAAAGTTAGTAGGGAAGCACCAGTCGTGTTTCCCTATATTTTTCTCCCTAAAAAAGACATAGCGGTATGGATAGGCGAAACTCGTGAGGGCATGAGGACTCATGTTGCTATGCCATTTATCATTTTCTCCAATTGTTGTACAGCCTCAGCCATTTCACTTGCGAAAGTTTCTGATGGCTGCAAAAAGGATTCACGTCCCCTTGCCAGCAGGGCATACAATTCTTTGTTCATGCCATCCACATACGAACTGATGGCATATTCAATATCGTCTTTCTGCCACTGCATGGTTGAATAACGATACACCTGCCACTTTTGATGGAAAAAACTATAAGCTGTTTCTATGCTGTCTTTGGGAATCATGAGGTGAGTTGATGAGTTGGTAAGTTTATAAGTTTATGAGTTTGTGAGTTGATAAGTTGGTAAGATGATGAGCTTTTGAGTTAATAAGTTGGTAAGTTGGTGAGTTCTTGAGTTATTTCGTTGGTGAGTTAATAAGTTAAAAGTTTATGTATTAAGAACTTACCATATCAACGCATAACGTACCGTTGATGCAACATCAACCACTACCAAACCCTGTTAAGTTTGGCTGAATATTGAAATCCGCCAGCTGCCAGACGCTTTTCAAGATCAGCTCTATCAACATTGAAGTGATAACAGATTTGGTCGAGATTATCAAACTCCTCATCACGCAACAAAAAGTTGATGGCCGACACCAACATCGGCGTATCATGTAATGGCAAATGATCCATGTTTCTTTCTCCTATCAATTAATGAATGCAAGCAAAGTTACAACTGCCTACATCCATGTTCCCTGCGACCAAGAGCCTCAAACGGGCATGTCTTTTAGGGAGGACAAAGGTAATCAAAAAATTATCATCAATACTGATGTGCATCAAAAAACAAGCGAGGGTAAAAATAAAGATGGAGCCAAAGGGGCCGCATCCAACATTTTTACTAATTTTGCAACCAATATTCTTACAACTAATTCTTTAGTAACGCCTTCGAAGCAAGAAGGCAAGATGTTTTTTGTATTTATGAACATTTGGAAAAAATGTGTATTATGCTTGGCCGCCATATTGTGTCTTGCGGCCTCAGCCCAAAAGCGGTTCACCATCAGCGGATATGTCAAGGACATCCACTCCAGTGAAACGCTCCTCGGGGCAACTATCCAAGACACTAACAGCCACATGGGGACCACAACCAACTCGTATGGATTCTACACGCTGACGCTCCCCGCCGGACAGGTTCAGGTGAGCTATTCGTATATAGGCTACGCACGCATGAAGAAGTCATTTGTGCTGGACAAAGATACCGTCATCAACATCCAGCTGGCACCATCGGCTAACCTGCCCGAGGTAGTGGTGTCATCGGCGAAAGATAATGCGGGAATCCTCGCCACCGGCATGGGCGTGACAGACATTGGTGTAAGCCAGATAGAACACACGCCCTCACTACTTGGTGAGACGGATGTCATCAGAACCATTCAGCTCATGCCTGGCGTTCAGCCGGGATCAGATGGTGGATCGGTGCTCTATGTCAGGGGAGGCAATGGTGACGAGAACCTAATTTTGCTCGACGGCACGCCCATTTACAAGATTGATCACCTGTTTGGTTTCTTCTCGGTGTTCACACCAGAGGCTTTGAAGAAGGTCACCTTCTACAAAAGTTCTTATCCCGCACGCTACAATGGGCGGTTGTCATCAGTCATTGATGTTAGGACGAAGGATGGCGACATGAACCACTTTCACGGAACGGCATCGCTGGGTTTGCTCACCAGTAGGGTGCAGTTGGAAGGGCCTATCGTAAAGAATCGCACCTCATTCAACTTCTCGGCGCGCACCACCTACATCAACTGGGTGTTGCAACCGTTCATGAAGGACGACGAAAAGTTTGGCTATCAGTTCTATGACCTTCACTTCAAGCTCAACCACCGCTTCTCGCATACAGACCGATTGTATCTGAGTGTGTACCGAGGACACGACATGTTGAAAGAAGACTACAAGGATCGCTACAGCTCATCCAGCTTCGAAATCAATTCTGCCTACGGTGACGACATCAACTGGGGAAACACCATCGCCTCACTGCGATGGAACCACATCTTCAGTAACAACCTCTTTGCCAACATCACGGCGGCTTATAACCATTACAATATGCACCTGGACAGCTACGATCATTCATGGCGCACCGACGTTCTTGAGAAGAACAGCGCCAGCTACCGGTCGAAAATACGTGACTGGTCGGCCGCCATCGACTTTGATTACGAGCCGCTTCCCTCACATAGAATCAAGTTCGGGTCGTCCTACACCTATCATACCTTCAGCCCAGAGACCTCTGGAAGCAGCTTCACGGAAGAGGGAAAGGATGGAAAGGTGAACAGATCGGGCGAGTATTCTTCCCCCAGCAATCCCATCTACGCACACGAGGCCTTGGCTTATGCCGAGGACGACTGGCGGATTTTGCCATCTCTTACCCTCAATGCCGGTGGGTCTGTGTCGATGTTCCATGTCAGGAACAAGTCGTACTTCACGTTTCAACCGCGTGTTTCGCTGCGCTGGCAAGCCCTGCCCGACGTGGCACTAAAGGCATCGTACAGCGAGATGTCGCAATATATCCACCTGCTCACCTCGATGCCCATTGCTCTTCCCACCGACTTGTGGGTTCCTATCACCGACAACATCAAACCGGAAAGGTCAAGACAATATAGTGTTGGCGCCTACTACACAGGCTGGAAAGATTGGGAACTATCGGCTGAAGGCTATTACAAGCAGCTCGACAACGTGCTGGAATACAAGGACGGCATGAGCTTTATGGGATTCTCGGGCAACTGGGAACGTCTGGTCAGCATGGGTGAGGGACGTTCAAAAGGCATCGAACTGATGTTGCGACGCACCACAGGACGTGCAACAGGATGGCTATCTTACACGCTTTCCAAGAGTGACCGCAAGTTCAGCGAGGACAGTGGCGTGAATGGTGGAGAGCGATTCCCCTTCACCTACGACAGGCGGCACAATGTGAATATGGTGGCAAACTGGAAGATGACCAAGCGCATCGACTTAGATGCAACATGGTCTTTCTACTCTGGAGCAACCGCAACGATATCCTTGCAGAAAGGATACGAGATGAGTCCCGAAAGCATCGGAGAGAGTAGTTATGTATCAAGTCGCAACAATTACAGACTTCCGCCTACGCACCTGCTCTGCTTAGGCATCAACTTCCGCAAGACACTGAAACGGGGCGTTGAGCGAACATGGAACATCAGCGTGTACAATGCCTACAATGCAATGAACCCAAACTTCATACTGAGAAAGACTGACGAGTACGGTAAGGAAGTGCCGAACAAGCTGTCCAAATACACGTTGCTGCCCTGTCTGCCGTCGTTCACCCTCACCTATAAATTCTAATGACAATGAATAGAATGAAAACTTATATATATTGTTGTCTCTCAGTCATGCTCTTCGGTTTGTCAGCATGCGAGAACGAGTTGGAACTTGACACGAAGACGGCCAGCAAGCAACTATCGGTGAATGGATTCATCAATGCCGACAGCACCGTTAACAGGCTGTTGGTGTCGTTCACGGGTATTGACCATCCTACGATTGTCACCGATGCCACTATCAAAATATCGGTCAACGGGAACCTGCGCGAGACCGTTCATGAGCTTCCAGCGGGTTCGGAACAATACATTATCCATGGTCGTTTCAACCCAGGCGACCATGTGCGCATCGAGGTATCCACACCTGACAACAACTATCAGGCTACTATTGAGGAGACGGTGCCGCAGCCCATTGACAAGATTGAACACATCAGCACCGAGTTTATCAAGGACGTAAGCTATGTGGACGAATATGAAATGGCGCGGGTAGACAACCTGCAAAAAATCAATCTCTCATTTCAAGACAATGGAAAGCAGGCCGATTATTACCGTCTGACGCTGGCAGGATACCAGACTATCATGAACACACAGTTTAACTACACGCTGCGAAGAAAAGAGGCCACCTACCGATATTTCGTCAGCGACATGGGCAGTTCGTACATTGCCACGGGCGACCCAATCATCATGGAAGGCAGGGTCTGCACACCTTCAACAGACATGGGCTTTGCCTCACCCAACAATGTGGTGAACCAGATGGGCGTCTTTAACGACCTTTTGTTCAACGGACAGGAATGTTCCATCAGCGTATATTCCAAACTATACCTATTCAATAGGATATCTGATCCAGAGATGAAGACATCGCTTGACTTGGTGGCAACCATCTCATCGTACACATCAGCGGCCTATTACTATCTGAAAGCTATGAATTTGAAGAAGTCAACGTATTATGATGACTACAACGATTTGACCGGTCCCATCAAGATGCCATCCAATGTCAAGGGCGGAACAGGCTTGGTAGGATTCTACACATCGAAATCAATACCAGTTCATGTTTACGGAACTGATCGATATCCGCACCTATACGAGTGATAGGATAGGAAGACAAAACATGCGAAATGCCGTGTATCAATAGCGCAATTGGGGTATTGATACACGGCATTTTCGTAAGAATACACTTGTCACTCCACCAGTTTCTCGCACAACCTACGTTGCAGTACGCGGGCATCAAGGACAGACATCTCGCTGCTCATCACGGCAAATGCCAAGTCGTGTCCGTTGCTTCCACGGCAATATCCCGCCAGTGAGCTGATGCCATAAGGATGAGACAGAGTACCCGTTTTAGCGTGTATCTTGCCTCTTGTCTTGGGTCCTGTCATCTCATGTGCCAACGAACCATCTACGCCAGCTATCGCAAGGTTTTGCATAAGCATCGTATGAATACTCTTATCCTTATAGCCATACACGAGAATCGCTGTCAATGCTTTGGGAGAAAGATGATTGTGGGTACACAAACCACACCCATCGTGTACAACCAATGAGGTGTCGGTCATGCCGAGATCTTCCCTTAAAAACTTTCTAAGATATGCTACCCCTGTGGCTGTTGGGTCGGCTTGTGTGTTTATATGGTGGCCAATGGTGTACAGTAATGCGGTGGACTGGGTGTTGGAACTGTTCTTCCACATGCGCTTGACAATACGATGGATGGGGGTACCGTATCTGTAAATAGCCTTTGATCCAGCGGGCATTGTACCCAATACCACCTGACTGTCAGCGAAAGCGATACCTTGAGTGCGCATCACACTCTTCAAACTCCTCATCACTCGAGGCGCACCTTTGTAAAACAAGCCGTATCGACTGAAAGATAAATCCCACGGATACCAATGCTCTTCGCTTTTCACAGGCTCCTGAATCACAAGATCTACATAAATCTTGCCTGTCACCCTATTGATACCTCTCTTCTTTGCAGCCTGCCCAAATCGCACAAGCTCCTGTTCGTTGAGCTGTGGATCCAGGCTTCCCTTGAAGGTTAGGTCGCCTTGCAGGACGCCATCAGACACCTTTCCCCGCTGATACAGGCCCGTAATATACAGATAGTCGCTGCCCAAGAGGTGTAAACCCGCCACGCCACAGAGCAACTTCAGGCACGATGCCGAAGGCTGTGACAAGGTTTCTTGGTAACCATACACGGGCTTGTCCGCGGTTAGGTCGTACACATGAAAGGCGAACTTACCCTGCACCCTGGAGCCTTGTGCGAATACTACCAGGCGTGAACGCAAGCTATCGTCAATCGCTATATCAAGTTTCTTTCCTTTCGGTTCTTTCTGATGGGTATCACTACAGGCCGCGAACAGCAGCGCAACACTCATCAAAATCATCAACGAAGTTGGCGCAACCGCCATCGTTCTAAAGATTTTCCTCATAGGCTGCAAAGTTAATCATTTCTTTCCTAAACAACTTATCACAAAGGAAAGAATGAAAACCGCCCAGGTACTCATCTACTCAAACGTGATTTCACCAAAGAAATCGGGACGATGGAAATCGGGTTTCTTGATGTTGATAGGATTCCATGATAGGAAATGCGGCTTCTTCAGGGCGTCACCACACTTGTAGAAGTTGGCGCGGATGGTCTTACCACTCAGGGATTTGATGTCATGCATGAAGAAAGTCTTGAACGGAATGATGAAAGCCATCTGCCAATCATAAGGCCCTTTGAGTTCTTCAAAAGGTCTACGACCAAGCGATGACCAGCGGTCAACCTGGTCTAATACCGTCTGAGGGGCTAACGTTCTGCCTTCTCTTCCTTTGCCACATCCCACTAAGATGGTTCCTCCACAATTGCATTCTATATTATAATAGGTGCCATCATCGGCGGGCTGTGAGAAAAATTCGCAACAGGAGTCCTCCCAAACATGCCCATTATCATGAGGAGCCGCCGCGCGGATAGAGTCCTCTTTCACACGATAATGCAAGAAGATAGCGCGGTCACTATAAGCAATTCGAAAGACTACCTGTGGTGTATAGGGATATTTCTCGGCCCAGTTGGCATGATTAATGACATGATATTCCACCCCCTCCTCATCCATCATAGAAGGAATGATGGCTGCGGCATAAGGATGCTGCTTGAGTTTCTTAACTGTTAGTTTTTCCATGACAGATTTATTGATTCAGACAAGTATGAATGAAGGACACCATTTCGGGTTCATGAGCGCAAACACGACGGAACAAACACAACTGATTCTGCGCGCGCACCAAATTATGTTTGTCGTAGTTGATTTTATAATAGGTATCACCATTGATGTAATCGGCCAGGAACCTCACGCACTGCATGTACGGAAAGAGCTTGGCGGCATACGGCAGATTCTCTATTTCGATGGTAAGCACTAATCTTTCAGG
>ERZ772969.1312-NODE-1312-length-19382-cov-2.902313_pt1 | contig 19382 bp, 17 predicted proteins | sample MGYA00511676_ERZ772969 | MGnify/ENA primary metagenome ERZ772969 (study PRJEB29015, sample SAMEA2737651) | human gut metagenome | biome: human gut; feature: human-associated habitat; material: faeces | place: China | collected 2012 ... | reverse complement strand
GGTTTCAGGCAGTCCAGCAATATCTGTAAAATGATCAGATACCAGAAGGTATTTTTCGACATATTCTGTGCCAGTGGGCGCAGGATCGGCAAAATCGTAAGCACACCGAGATAACTGTATAAAAACCAGTACGGCAGATATACCAGATCCGTCGGCAGTGACAGCAGAAACGAAAACGGTGCAAAAGGACGTTCTCCTTTTAAAACCAGTTTCATATAATACAGGAACGAGAATATCACAATTACAAGAATCATGCGCAGAATTCTTTTTTGAAACAGATCTTTCCCACTTTCATTTTTTCCAAGCAACAGTGCTCCGGATACCATGAAAAACAAAGGCACCGCACCTTTGCATACCATGGAAAACAGAAACGATATTGCATATTCTACGCCACTTTGATTGGAAAATGACATAAATGTGCAGAATGGTTGTACATAACCATCAAAATTGCGAGAATACGGATGACCTCGAGGTAGTATTTCTTTTTCATAACTTTTTTCTCCTTTGTGTGTGAATATGAAACTTATCCGCAGGCCGAATCTATCGCCTGGCTCAGATAATAGCCTTCCCACAGTTTCGGTGCAACCGCAAGGGCTGCTTCTTTGAGTTTTTCATAATCTGCCGTATGAATTGCCTGATCCAGATCGCCAAGACGGTCAATCGTAATACCGCAGGCATGTTCCCTGACAAAATTTGCCATTCCCGACCGGCTCCATACAATGACCGGAATGCCGGACGCAAGGTATAATGCACATTTGTGTGAGTTATTATATCGAAGGTATTCGCCCAGGCCGCCTTCGATTTCATCCTTTCCACTGCCATCCCAGACTAATCCATAGTCCATTTCACCGACTGCAAACGGTATCTCATCGGAAGAGAGGATTCCATGATAATGGCATCCTTCTGCCAGTGTCTTTTCACGTTCCGGATCGAGTTTTCCCCATAATTCCATCCGGACATCGGAAGGGATCTCCATGGCAGACAAAAATTCTGATTTGTTGAGATTCCCTGCAAATGCAATTTTTACTGCATTTTCTTTTTTGTGTGCATGCGATATTTCTCGAATCTTAGCGATCTGTGTCTCATTCATCCGGTAATCCCAGATCCCGACCGGTATCATGTCTGAAGAAATACCGTTTTTCTTTAACATAGAAACAGTATTGACATTCGGTGCAAGGATTTTATCTGCCGCGGCAAGTGCCCTTACCTCACCGGGATCTCCATCGTTCTGTCCGTCATAGCGGAATGCGTTCAGATCATTGATAAAACAGATGATCCGGTACTTTTTCAGGAGCTGCAACCTTTTCAGCAGACGGATTTTTAAATGATTCTCCGGGATCGAATAAAATACGCTGTCGCTTTTTTTCACACAAAACAGCAAAAACAAAACCAGATAAGGCAGATCCAGCAGTTTTAAATATTTACTGCAATGTTTTGGTACGCTCCAGATGATCTTCGCCTTTTTGTCCGCAAGCACGGAAAATACGTCACGCATGGCTTTCCCCGCAGCATCAAATGTTTCATCCTGCCTCTGATTTAACACATAAATATTATTTTTCATGTTTTTCCTCCACTATGCCCGGATACAATAATATTCCGCACAGAAGTAAAAATATATTCATAAATCCGTTTAATACAAACTGCTCTAACACACCGTACAACGCCAGAGTACCAATCATCACAAGCTCTTTGTAACACTCCATCCGGTACAATCTTAACATGGTTTTTAAGATAATTACAAAGAAAAGCACTGCTACAAGGATGCCTGCATAAAAAGTCACATGCATGTAACTGTTATCGATCAGTCCATGATAACTTGTATAGAAAATCTCCTGTGTCCGCGGAAACAGCGATAGCCCCTGATCTTTATAATAGGTATTCATGATGTATACTCTTCCCGACACCAGATGATTAATCTTATAAAGCAGCGCATGATTTCCATTATAAAACAGTGTCGTAAACAGTGAAAATGCTGCACCGACCGGTACAGAGCACACCAGAACCGATTTTATTTTTTTACTTTTTACAACTTTATCAAATAAGATCAGCACCCAGCAGAAAAAGAATACAAGCACTCCCGTCCTGCAAAATGTCATCTTGTAAAAAACAAGTGCGATCAATGATGTCACTCCGCACCACAGGACATTTAATTTCTCATAATTATAGTATAATACTAAAAGTAACGCCAAAAATACCGTCAGAAATGCGGTATTAGGCTCTCCCATGGCAAACCCATATACATGCTGTTCCACATAGCCGGAATCGAGTTTTGTCTTTTCACCGATATCAAAAATTCCGATCAGGGAACCACCTGACAGTATCACCGCCGCCGCACAGCGGATCCAGACCGCGATCTGTGCAATCACCGAAAAACGGCAGTTCTTCATCGCCACTACCGTCATGATCGACAGCAGCCACATATTCTGTCTTGTGATCACAGAAAGCATCACTCCGATTCCCATCATAACTGCGATCCAGAATACTTCCCACATGGTGTAGGTCGTAAAAACCATTTTAATCCCCCAGAACAGGATCGCTATATAGAAAAACCATTTATAGATATTGTCCCCGTGATCATAGGAAAATGCCTTCATCAGAATGTTGATTGCAAAATATGCATAAAAAGAGACAACGCCGATTTTTTTAACGTCAGCATTTTTTAAAAATGTTCGTACCGTGTTCATATGTTATCCCTCAAAATTCCGTTCTTTTTTGCCGGACACCTGTACGCCCGCATAAACCGCTACTTCTACAATAACACCAAAAAATGCTCCCGCCACAGCTGCCTTGGCAATCTCCCGCTTAAACTCCTGTATCGTCGGAGCATAGGCGAGATACCTTTTTTGGGCATCTGCCACATACGGCTCATCTAACACATGCACTCCGTTTTTACCAATGCTCTCCCGTACGGTATCTTTGACTGCCTCCAACAGATAACCTGCAAATTCCAAAGCATCTTCTTCATTTTCCAGTGAGAATGTCCCATAAGTTCTCGGATATTTGACATGCACTGTCATCACATCCGAGGAAGTATTCTGCTCTAAGTCAAACATATCCTGATATGCCAGATATTCCATATCATATCCGCTTAGCTGCTTCATCTTCTCATAAGTGCTGCGGCTTTCTGCCACCGTGATCACCGTACCGACACGCTCTGCGGCACTCTCCCCGCTGTATTCTTCCACCATCAGAGAAGCCATGACGCGGTAATCATCCTCATAATTCTTCTCAGAAACAAAAGAACGGTTCGAGTAATATTTGTAGCCCCCTAAAAGCAGTGCTCCCGCCAATGCACCAAAAAGCATCAGCCACCATACCTTAAGATTTCCCTGCAGGATCTCCCATACCGTATATTCCCTGTCTGTTGCAACTTTCTTTTCTTCCACTGCATATTCTCCGTTTTTCATTCTATTATTTTCCTGCTGACTCGTGAGGTTTGTTTTTGACCACATATATTTTTCATTTTACCGCAAAACGCGCGATTTTAAAAGCCTAAATAACAATACAAAAAAAGATCCGCACTCCATTTCTGAAGCACAGATCTTTTTACGTTATCACTTTATTATTCAATTACAAGATCAAGCCAGTCATCCACCGGGACAAATCCTACATAAGTTTTGCCGGTATTAATCTTGATCTCATTGCCTGCTGCATCATAGTAGCGTGTCGGAGAAGTCATCTTCTCTTTCTTCCAGGTAACCGGAATCGCTTTTCCATTGGTCACATAATATCCACCGCCCTGGCTGACACAGTCGAAAATCAGATAACCGTGTTCATCATACTGGGTATATCCGCAGCTCTGGATCAGAAGATTCTTAAAGCAGAGCTGTTTGTTGTCGTTACCCGGATCTACATGTGCTTTACCATACTCTGAGTAGTAGTAAAGCTGGTCATCCGCATTGTACTCTAAATAAGAACCATTGTGTGGGAACGGAAGATCCACGGTATTGGCATCGATTGCATCGGATGCAGAAGAAAGATCTACCGGATTACTCTCACTTGCAAACTGGTAATGCGGTCCCTCATAATAAGAAGTATATTCTTTTGAAACACCACTGTTTTCGAAGTTCTTGTCTAAATCTCCCGGTAAGATATATTCGGTATATTCTCTTGATTTGCCGTTATCCACACGTGAGAATGTACCACTAAAATTATCCACACTCGGATCTGCCATATATTCATCAATATAGAATGGACCGCCATCATGACAGATGACTGCATTCCACTCGGATGCAATCAGGATATTCGTCGGACGCACACTTCGGATGCTTCCTAACTGTTTGATGTTTTCCCAGTCTTTGACAAGTACCATAAATCTGGTGATTCTGCCGTTTAATGTGCTGTTCATCATCTCATAGACAACGTCTGCCTGTGATAAACCGTAATGTGGCAGTGCAATAGACTCATTGTCCACCATAACTGCGATCGGTCTCTGATTTTTAAGACTCTCATCAATCAGCTCGTTTGTCAGCTCACTGCGGTACATTCCCTCCGGAAGTACTTCCTCACTCTCGGTTTCAGCCTCTGTTGACTCTGTTCCAGCCTCTGTCATGGCAACTTCTGTCGAATCAGCCGCCGTCTCGTCTGTTTTTTTGTCGCCGCATGCTGCCATAGATGCCGCCATTGCAAGCGCAGTCAGCATTAAAATTGCTCTTTTCTTCAAACTAAATACCTCTCAACGTAATTATTTTGTGCTCTTTTGCACCGTTTCTGTTATTATACCACTTTTTAAGACTTTTTTACCATCTTATTTTCACGTTTTAAGAAAACCTTAAGGTAAAAAGCTGTAATTCATAAATTACTTCTTTTTCCACTTTGCATACAGTGTCTTATTTCCGCTGCTTCCTTTATTGATGACAGTAACTTTCTTTTTAAATTTCTTATCTAAATACCATCCCTTAAATACATATCCTTTTCTTGTCGGATTTTTCAGTTTGATCGTCGAAGTCTTGTATGTATATGTAGTCGGATTCTTTTTGGCATTTTTTCCACCATTTAATTTATAGGTAATCTTATATTTCGTAAGTTTCCACTGTGCATACAGTGTAATGTTCTTCGTGAGCTTGATCTTTGCTTTGTTTTTATAAGACTTACCTTTTCCGTTTGCCTTGGTATTCCAGCCTGTAAACGTATAATATTTCTTCGAAAACTTATTTTTTGAGATCGCGGTGGAAACACCCTTTGCCATACTCTGCTTGCTCATGCTTCCCTTGCCGCCATTGCTCTTGAATGTGATCTTATAAGTTGTCAGCTTTGCGAGTTTCTTCGATGAAACACTGCTGTCCGCATATTTATTGCAGACTGCGACCGCCTTCACCGTCTTACCAGGTGAAACTGTAAATGCTCCCGTATAACGTGTGCCCTTTGAATATGCCGCATTTGGCTCACTTCCGTCTGTGGTATAATAAATAACTGCCCCAGATGTTTTCGATGTTATTTTTACTTTATAGGAGGTACCGCTTACCGACGCTGAAATAACTGGCTTTGCTACTGTCTGAGTGATTGTGGCAATCGTTCCCGGTGCTGTGGATGTCGCCCCGGAATCGATCGTACATGCCGGCAGGTAACCCTCCCAGATATCTTCTTCCGCATGGAAAACATAGGAACTATAATTTACTGTATCATAATAATTATCGCTTCTTTCAAAATAACCATAGTAAATGGTTCCGTCCGCATCATCCCATGTACAGTCTACATTGTACCAGGAATCGTTAAGGCGCACTTTATTCCACTCGTGATCTTTACTCGTTACCGCTACCGCGTCAATTCCAGAACCATTGCACATCATCTCAAATGCCTGTGAGTATCCCGCACATACCGTCAGATCCGTGCAGAATACACTGTATGCAGACTGGGAATATGCCGTATCCTCTGAAAAATCAGCATCATAAAAACTATTATTATACTCCACTTTATCAATGATCAGATCATGGATTATTTTTACCTTTTCCTCATCTGTGGAGCAGGCATCGATCTTCTTCTGCCAGGATGAAACCTGACTCTGCACTTTTTTCGTTGCAGCTGCACGTGCGGAACCATTTGCAAATGCAGGATAAACACAGCCTGCAATACCATAAGTTCTATTTTTTAAGTATGCACTCTTTAAGAAATAGTACTGTGGATTTGAATAACGGAAGATCTGATATACCTCCTCCATCTGCGATAATGACAGCGAACTGCTGCCTACTATATCAATATAATAGTAAGTTGTCCCACTGATATTGTATTTTGCTGCATCTGCCTGTGTTGTCATATACTTTAAACAAACTTTATTCAAAGCATCCCAGTATGTCTTTTCCTTACTGCTTAACTGATTATAAAAATAATAACTTCCATATTTTTCCCAGGTACTGTTATAATAAGCAGATGATTTTAAAATATTTTCTGCTTCTTCCTCTTCCGCAGTTTCGCCATCCAGTGTGATTTCACCAACTGCCTCAAACTGCATAAGACCTGTCGGCATTCCTGTAAGTGCACCCGCCCTGGTTTCCGCCTCCTCAGTTTCTTCGACCTCTTCGGTTTCCAGTATTTCTGTCTCCTCCACCGTCTGCGTTTCCAGTGTTTCTGTTTCCCCGGCCGTCTTAGTCTCCACTTCCTCAGTCTCCGCCGTTTCTGACACTTCAATTTCCGTTGCTTCACTCTGTGTCACACCGGCTTTCTGCTCCGTCTGACTCGCATTTTCTGTATCTTTGTCCTCTGCGTCAGCCTGCTCCGTCCCAGTTTCGGTTTCAGTTTCCTCACCCTGCACTTCTTTCTGAAGTTCTGTTTCCGTTTCCGGCGTAATCTCCTCCGTCTGCTCTTCTGTAATCTGTGCCGCATAAACAGAACCGGGCTCTGCCGGTGCAAGCACAGTCCCCACAGTGACTAATGCAGTCATAAACATTGCCAATACTCTTTTTTTCATACCTGACCTCCTGTTTCGTTTATACCTTATTTAACCTTTTCCATATCCTCACGGTTTGTGTCCGAAACGATATAGTGTGGTCTTTTTTTGACTTCCAGATATGTTTTTGCAATATACTGTCCCATAATTCCCATACAGAATAACTGTATGCCGCCGATCAGCGTAATAATACATACGGTTGATGCCCAGCCATCGACCGGATCACCAAAGATCAGTTTACGGATAATGATAAACACAACTGCGATAAATGAAACAAATGTCATAAACATTCCAAACCAGGATGCCACGGAAAGCGGTGCCTGTGAAAAGTTAATCACACCATCAATCGCATAGCGAAACAGTTTCCAGAAACTCCATTTTGTTTCCCCTGCCACACGGTTAACGTTCTCATATGGAAGCCAGTATGTCTTAAAACCGATCCACCCAAAAATTCCTTTTGAAAAACGGTTGTACTCTCCCATCTCGACGATCGCATCAACCATGCTGCGTTTCATCAGTCGGAAATCTCTCGCACCATCCACAATATCCGCATCTGAAATCTTATTGATCAGACGGTAAAATCTTCTTGCAAACCAGCTTCTTATCACCGGTTCTCCTTTTCTTGTAGCACGGCGCGTTGCCACGCTGTCATACCCCTGATTCTCTAATATATCAAGCATTTGTGGTAATAATGACGGAGGATCCTGCATATCCGCATCCATGACTGCCGCATAATCCCCGGTCACATTGCAAAAACCGGCATACATAGCCGCTTCCTTTCCAAAATTTCTGGAAAATCCGATATAGGTCACATGTGTATCTTCTTTTGCAAACTCTTTCAAAAGCTCCAGTGTTCCATCCTTTGACCCGTCATTGACAAAAATCATTTCATAATCACAGTCCATGGACTCCATAACTTTTTTGGTTTCCCGATAAAAGATCGGTAATGCTTCCTGCTCGTTATAGCATGGAACAATCAATGAAATCTTCATTTGTTTCTCTATTCTCCTTTTTCTTCATCCTCATTTTGTTTCGTCCAGGTACGCTCGCTGATGATATAGCGCGGCCTTGCCTTGACTTCCATGTAAATTTTTCCAATATATTCGCCCAGCACGCCAAGACAGACAAGCTGTACACCTCCCATAAAACAGATCACACAGACGGTACTTGCCCATCCGGTCACCGTTCTGCCGCAGATCTGTGTAATAACGGCCCATAAAACTCCAACAAAACTTAACACAGACACGCCAATTCCAAGACCTGAAATAAGACGGAGCGGTTTTACACTTAAGCTCGTGATCCCGTCAATCGCCAGATTGACCATCTTTGCGAGCGGATAATGCGATTCCCCTGCGATTCTCTCATGCCTCTCATAAAAAACACTCGTACTCTTGAATCCAACCAGCGGGATCATCCCGCGCAGAAATAAATTTACCTCTTTAAAACCTGCAAATTCCTTTAATACCCTCGCCGATATCAGCCGGTAATCTGCATGATTATAAACGGTTTCCACCCCCATCCGCATTAAGACCTTATAAAAAGCCTGTGCCGTAAATCGCTTAAAGAAGGTATCCGTATCACGGCTGCTTCTGACACCATAGACCACTTCCGCCCCGTCATAGTAAGCATCCACCATCGCTTCCATCGTTGCGATATCATCCTGCCCGTCACAATCGATCGATATCGTAATGTCACTGACATCTTTTGCCTCCATCAGTCCTGCAAGGACTGCATTCTGATGTCCTCTGTTGCGGCTCTGACAGATTCCAATAAAGTGGGGATTCTCCCTGGCAAGTCCTTCTATAATCTCCCATGTTCGGTCCTTACTCCCGTCATTGACAAAAAGGATGCGGCTCTCTTCACTTATCTTTTCTTTTTCGATCAGCAACTGTAATTCCTCTAAAAACAGACCAGAAGTTACCGGTAAAACTTCTTCCTCATTATAACACGGAATTACCATATATAAGACTGCCTTCATTTACTTTCTCCCTTTAATTCTGTTCAATTATGCCCTCAGGCTCTATCAACCCCCTGCCCGATACAACTTTTTATTTCCGGAAAACCCATAATTTACTGATCACATAATTCAATACGATCACAATGATCTGGGCTGCAATTTTTACCACCATGCTTCCAAATCCCAGTTTTGTGATAAACACGAAAAGAATCACTTCCTCAACAACTAACGTTGCAACTCTTCCACCGAAAAAGTTTATCATCTGTACAAAAAATTCTTTCGCGCCATTTGTCTTCCCGTCAAATACCCAGATACGGTTTGTAAAAAAAGCAAATAAAACCGCTAAAATCCATGAAAAAATGTTTGCGACAAGCTCGTTCATTCCCAGTGAAACATTAAAAAAGGCATATGTGATAACACTTATCACAAATGTCAATCCACCGAAAAACAGATATAAAAGCATTTCCTTATGTTTTTTATAAAACGGTTCAAAGATATTTAAAACCGGCAGATGCATCAGCTGGTCAAAAATATCCGGTTTCCTTGTATCCATAAATTTCTCCGTTCCTTTCTCTTTAACGTATCATAACGTTTCTATTATAGAGCACACGGGGTATACTGTCAATGAAACAGGAGCATCCGCAGGGATTTCGCTTTTAACTTTTTTATCTATGCATTTTTATAAATAATCCAGTTATCAGCATTCCATCTGCGGTTACCCTTCGTTCCTGGTCAATACGCGCAAAATTCCCCCTGCTTTTTCCCTATATATTTTTTCTGCTGATTTTCTATCCGCCTATCGTTCCTTCCCGGAATACCCGGTTACGTTTTATGATATCAATCATTTCTTCATGTATGCTGCGTATTTCATCCGGGTTTATTCTGGAGAGAAGGTCGCGGACTGCATCAACTTTTGGAATCCTTCCACTGATACAGTTTTTCAGTCTTTTCGACATGCTTTCAGGGGCTTTTATTTTTTAAAGTGAAATCTCTGTTCACGATGTTTGCATCTTGACTCTTCCGTCACTTTCGGCTAGGATAATCTTAATATATTTCCGGCATTTTGCGAACAATATGCCGATAAGTACACTAAAAACTGGAGGGTTGGATTTGAAAAAAATAAAACGTATTCTTGCCATTCTTGGCGCAATTATCTTAGCCGGTCTTTATATTTCCACCATCGTCTGTGCACTCTCTTCCAATGAGAACTATATGGATATGCTGATGGCCTCTGTTTATGCAACCGTGATCATCCCGGTGCTGATCTGGGCATATTCTTTTGTATATAAGATGGTCAAGAAAAATCATGAGCAGAAGGAAGATTAATTTTCCTCTGCTCATTTTTTTATCGCTCTTCTAACGGCACATATGCTTTCTCCGGCATGATGCTCCGGTATGCAGGACGAATGATTTTATCCATATTTACCAGCTCTTCCATGCGGTGCGCGCTCCATCCGACAATACGGGCGATCGCAAAGATCGGGGTATAAAGCTCTAACGGGATGTCTAACATACTGTATACAAATCCACTGTAAAAGTCCACATTGGCTGAAACCCCCTTATAGATATGGCGTTTTTCCGCGATCACTTCCGGTGCAAGATTTTCTACCATACTGTATAATGCAAAATCTTTTTCTCTTCCCTTCGCCACCGCGAGCCTTTCCACAAAGCTTTTGAATACGCGCGCTCTCGGATCGGAAAGAGAATAAACGGCATGACCCATACCATAGATCAGACCTTTGCGGTCAAATGCCTGTTTGTCGACAAGCTGTTCCAAATAGTTTTTTACTTCGTCTCTGTCTCCCCAGTCCTTCACATGATTTCTCATATCATCCATCATTTCCACTACTTTGATATTGGCGCCGCCGTGCTTTGGTCCTTTTAAGGAAGAAAGTGCCGCTGCCATGACAGAGTATGTATCGGATCCGGATGAGGTCACAACCCTTGTTGTAAACGTAGAGTTATTTCCACCACCGTGTTCCATATGAAGTACCAGCGCAATGTCAAGCACGCGCGCTTCCAGTTCCGTGTACGCCTTATCCGGGCGAAGCATAAGGAGCAGATTCTCTGCTGCGGACAATCCCTCCTGCGGACGGTGGATATAAAGGCTGTCATCACAGATATAATGGTTGTATGCATGGTAACCGTACACCGCAAGCATCGGGAATACACTAATCAGCTTGATGCACTGTTCTAACTGCGTATGCAGCTCCTGGTCAGCGATCGTCTCATCATAGGAAGCAAGTGTCAGCACGCTTCTCGTCAGCGAATTCATGATATCCTTGCTCGGTGCTTTCATAATGACATCTCTGGTAAAGTTTGTCGGAAGCTGTCTGCACTCTTCTAACATGCTCTTAAATGCCCCTAATTTTGCAGCATCCGGCAGTTCGCCAAACAAGAGCAGGTATGCCACTTCCTCGAATCCAAAACGTTTTCCCTCAAATCCATGGATCAGGTCGATCACATTGTAACCGCGGTACCAGAGCTGTCCGTCACACGGAACCTTTTTCCCATCCTCCGTTTTAAACGCATCGATCCTTGAAATATTACTGATCCCCGCAAGCACACCGGTTCCATCCACATCTCTCAAACCACGTTTTACACCGAACTCCTTAAACAGCTCCGGCGGGATTCTGTCATTACGTTCACATATTGTCATCAGTTCTTCCGTTTCTTTTCCAAAATCTCCATATTGGTTCATGTCCCATCCTCCTGTTCTGCCTGAATATTCTTCATGATCTTGCCCATTACCCGCTTTAAGCAGCTTCGTTCTTCTTCTGTCACGCCCGCAAACAGACGCTCTAAAATATCTGCCCGGATCTGTTCAAACTCTTCCAGCACAGGTTTTGCCTTACCAGTCATACGAATGTGTATTTTCCTGTGATCTGCCTCATCAGCAACCAGCTCAATATATCCATGCTGTTTTAAATTGTCCACCGATTTTGAAATATGGGCCTTGGACAAATGCTGTATCTCGATCAGATCCTTTGCGGTATCCTTCTGTTTCTCATGGGAAATCAGATAAAGGATATCCAGCTCCACATGGCGCAGTCCATAGGTCTCCATCAGCCGTTCACATGCCTGCTCGATCACTTTTCTCATCTGCTGGTTGGTTCCAAATATTTCATACTCACTGTACATCATCCCTGCTCCACATTCTTTTTTCTTCCGGTAAATAACTTTTTATTTCCTGCTTTGCGGTTCGAATTAGTTCGTTAATGAACTTTCTTACATTCATGTTACCTCTTTTTTCCAAAAGTGTCAAATTAAAAATTTATGAACTTAAAATACCGGACTGCACATATACAATCCGGTATTTTCATCTCTGTGATTCAGATTTGTCATTTCACTCTCTTACTTCGTTTCCGCTGTTTCAACGGCCTCTGTTTCATTCGGCACCACGGTCGCTGTCTCCGTTTCATCCACGGCCTCCGATGGCTCTTCTGCCTCAGTTTCCGTATCATCTGCTTTTGCGGTCAGATCTTCGACGCTCTTATCAAATCCGGTCGCTGGCGCGCTGTCCACAACATATATGGTATCACTGTCGCCCGTTTTCAGATAATACTCATTCGTGATCTCATTCTGGCTGCCAATGTAGATCGTCGTTAGCCCGGAATCCGTTTTTAACGTAACCGTATTAGCAGGATCATCCAGCCCAAAGTCCGCCAGGTCATCATACTCTGTAACCTCGTCTGATGCCGTGATCGCTGATGCCTTATTTAAAAGTGTCTCCAAAGCGCTCTCATCAATATCAACCGACTGATCCCCGTCATAGGTCCACTCTGTTCCATTTTTTGTAAAGGAAAGTGTTGTTCCATCCAGCACATAAGAAAACTGTGTGATATCAGAGACCTCAAGATCCGTCACCTGGATCTTTTCCGCCTCTTCTTTGGCATTTTCCTTTTCTTCCTGTTTTTTACTGTAAAAATGGACGCCTATATACGCAAGGATCAGCAGGATCAGCAAAATGACCAGAACGATCATCTGTTTTTTCTGTTTCTGCATTATTTTTTCCTCCTTACTGCCCAGATCACAACTCCGATAATAATCAGTACAACCGGTATAAAAATACTTGCTGCCAGTCCACCAATAATTGTAGAAATTGAAGTGATCGTGATCGTGCTCATCTTATAGTCTTTTACCGGAATAACGCTGGTATTATCATCCTCCCCGCCGGTCAGATTCGTCATGATATCAGTAAACATCGATACGTTGCTTCCCGATACGATCTGGTCTGTGGAATCCGTAAATAACTCCATAGAACCTGCCACAACGACCTGGGATGATGTATCATTTTCTGTCTTTGCCGCCGCAAGTGCGATCGTAAATGGTCCTTCAATATCTCCGTCTTCTTTTTCAGATGTTGCTGCATTATCTGCATCAATCTTTGATACCGCCTTATCGGTTGTCTGCAGCAATGCGGTATATGTCACATCATCGGAAGATCCGTCATAACTGAACGCTTCGCTGTACGGTGCAAAAATATATTTTCCGCTGACAGAAGAGGTGTAATCGCTGCTCTCTACTTCCGGAAGCAGATAGTATGGAATGTTATTGTAATAGTAGGAACTGTCATTCTCCATGACAATACCATCCACACGCTCAATGCCGTATGCTTTTAAAATACTTTCAAAGTTCGTCAGATCCTTGTACTGGAAATTGGTCGTAATCAGCGCTTTTCCGCCTTTTCCCAGATAATCGGTCACTTTCTTTGCATCATCTGCTGAGAAATCCGAAGTCGGTGCGTTGATAATGATTGCTGATGCATCATCCGGCACAGCCTCCTCTTTTAACAATGTCAGCTCCGTGAGTGTCATATTCGCCTTCTCGATTGCTTCCGAAAATCCGCCGGAAAGCGAAGTTTCCCCGTGTCCTGTGATCTCATAGACAACCGGCAGCTCGCTCGAATCTTTGGTCACATACTGGAGTGCACTTGTGATCTGTCCCTCGGCATCATATCCATCAAGGCTTCTTGAATAGGAAGAATAATCATAGGAGTACTCATAAATATCGTTATAATCGATCACTCTGGAGCGTGCATCACTCGCAACAATCAGACTGTTCGAAGTAGGTGCATCCGTCGTATACTTCTGGAAAAATGTCGGATTGGTCGACGGATTAACATAGCTTACTTTTACATGACCGGACAGATCCTCATATCGCTGTAATGTCTCTGAAAGCGTACTGTCCGCATTTTTCTCTGCTGCAAGCACATAAATATTGACATCCTGATCCAGTGTCTTTAAGTAATCTTTTGTCGTATCCGTGATGGAGTACAACTTTGTGGATGTCGCATCGATTGCTGTGACCGTGGACGGCAGCTCATTTGCCACCAGGTTCACAACAACCGCAATGGCAAAGGCGACAACGATCATTCCGATGGAAAATGCCCCCGAAGCGATCTTTTTGGTGCTAACCGAATATCTGCGTTTCTGGATCAGCTGGCAGCTCAAAAGCAGGCAGATTCCGATCACCGACAGAAAATAGATCACGCCTGTGAGGTCTAAGCAGCCATTCATAAATTTATCCAACGGTGTGTACAAATCATATGCGTTTAATATTTTTGTCAGAAGATTACCGCTCTGTGAGATCATGCTGGTAATACTCGACATCATGTAACCAAGAAACAGTGCTGCAAATCCAAGCACTGCTGCGATAACCTGACTTTCCGTTACCACTGACATCAGCATACCGATCGCAATACATGCGCAGCCATACAGCCAGAATCCCAAAACCGCCACATAGCTTTCTCCAAGCGGCACGGAACCATAAATGGATAAAAATAACGGTGTCAGCGCAACAACGATCATTGCAATGGAGAAAACTCCGACCATAGCAAGATATTTGCCAAACACGATCTTTCCAAGCGGAACCGGGGAAGTTAACATCAGCTGATCTGTCTTTGTATGCCGTTCCTCCGCAAAGCTCCGCATGGTAAGTACCGGTACCGCAATCATCACAATAAATGAAACTGCGGAAAGCGAATACGAAACATAAGGCGAACCGGACCTTAAGTTATAAGCATAAAAATACAATCCATATAAAGCGAGTACTGCTGCAATAAAAAGCCATCCCACCACAGTCTGGAAATAGGATCTGATCTCACGTTTAAAAATTGCAAACATTATTTTGTTCCTCCTTCCTGTGATGTGAGTTCAAGGAATACATCCTCTAAGGACTTCGATGCTGCCTTCATCTCTAAGATCGGCATATGGTGTTCCACGCAGGTGTGATAAATCGCCTCGCGTACATCCGCATCTTTTTTTGCCGTCACAAGAAGCTGTACCGCGCCATCCTCTTTCGACTCTGTTTTTTCACACCGCTCCACCTGTGCGATCTCACGGATCGCTGTTTCCGCAGTATCTTCCTCTGCTTTCACTAGCAGCTCGATCTCCTGTGCACCGGTCATCCGCTCTAACAGATTCTCCGTGGAATCACTGGCAACGAGTTTTCCGTGCGAAATAATAAATACATGATCACAGACAGCAGAGATTTCAGACAAAATATGGGAACTTAGTATGATCGTATGTTTCTTTCCAAGTTCCTTGATGAGATCCCTGATCTCTATGATCTGTTTCGGATCCAATCCTACGGTCGGCTCATCTAAGATCAGTATTTCCGGATATCCAAGTACTGCCTGCGCAAAACCGACTCTCTGGCGGTAACCTTTTGACAGGTTACGGATCAGTCTTCCCGATACTTCCTCTGTTTTTGTAATTTCCATGACTTCCTTCACATATCCTGCCCGCAGGCTTTTCTCTATCTTCTTTAATTCAGCCACAAAATCCAGATATTCTTTTACCGTCATATCCATATAAAGAGGCGGCAGTTCCGGCAGATACCCCACACACTTTTTTGCTTCCTCCGGCTGTTTTAACACATCAAATCCGTTGATCTTTACCTCACCAGATGTCGCTGCAAGGTAGCCGGTAATAATGTTCATCGTTGTTGATTTTCCGGCTCCGTTCGGGCCCAGAAAACCATAGATTTTACCCGGCTCTACCGTGAGCGACAGATCATCAACAGCAACATGACTGCCATATTTTTTTACCAGATGATTGATCTCAATCACGTTTCTCTCCTCCTTATTTCATTCTCAATATATGCCACTATCCGCACTTATCGTGTGACCAGTAACCAAATTATTACTTTATAAGAGTAACGTGTAATTGTGTTTAAAGGAGGATGAATCTGTGATAAAAGTGTGAACATATACAATAGAATGCACACCCTGCGAGCATTCTATTGTCATGAATAATAGAATGCACACTCTGCGAGCATTCTATTATCATAAATAAAAGCAGCCTCCACATCCGTGAAAACTGCTCTTATCCTGTATCTCTTCCTGTGATACGATTTTATGCAGTCATGTACCATTCCCTACATAACACCATATGTTTTTAATTTTTCCAAAGCATCCTGATACGTCGTAAACAACACGGTATGAATACCCTGTGTTTCCGCTGCTTCGATATTCTCCCTACGGTCATCTAAAAATACACATTCATCTGCCACAAGGTTAAATTTGTCTAACAGTGTCCGATAGATCTCCGGTTCCGGCTTGATCTGATGAACTTCAAAGGAAAATACCTGTCCGTCCACATCCGAAAGAAATGAAAGAGCTTCCGCTGTATGTTCATAAGTCCATTTTCCGTAATTGGAAAGGATATACACATGGTAACCTTTCTGTTTCAGCTCCCGGATCCATGCGCGCGAATAATCGTACTGATAAATTGCCCGTGCAACATTTTCCCAGAACAGGCGGATCTCTTTTTCATATTCCGGTGCATTTTGGACAAATACAGCAAGCTGCTCCTCTGCATCCAGAACACTGCGGTCTGATTCATTCCAGGCATCAGAGTAAACGGTCGCATTTCCAACCGCCTCCTCTGTCTTTTCATCAAAACCTAACTCCTGAAACGCCGCATGCGGATCCCAGTTGACTAACACCATTCCTACGTCAAAAATAATATTTTTTATCATATCGGATAGTCCTTTTTCCTATTTGGTACGGTAAATGATATCGTCTCTTCCCGGTCCGTTTGAAACCATTGTGATCGGGTAGCCGATCTGTTCCTCGATGAACTCTACATATTTTCTGCAGTTTTCCGGAAGATCCTCATATTTCCTGATTCCACGGATATCACATTTCCATCCCGGAAGGTTCTTTAATTCCCGTTTTGCTTTCTCTAATTTTGCTGTGGTCGGGAAATCTGTTGTCACTTCACCGTCGATCTCATATCCAACACATACCGGGATCTCATCTAAGTAGCCAAGTACATCGAGTACGGTAAATGCAACATCTGTGGTTCCCTGCAGACGGCAGCCATATTTACTTGCTACACAGTCGAACCATCCCATACGTCTCGGGCGTCCTGTGGTTGCACCGAACTCACCGCCGTCACCACCGCGTCTTCTGAGTTCATCTGCCTCATCACCGAAGATCTCGCTGACAAATGCACCTGCTCCTACTGCGGAAGAGTATGCTTTACATACAGTCACGATCTGTTTGATCTCATATGGCGGGATACCTGCACCGATTGCACCATACGCTGCCAGTGTAGAGGAAGATGTAACCATCGGATAGATTCCGTGATCCGGATCTTTTAAAGTTCCAAGCTGTCCCTCTAATAAAATAGTCTTTCCTTCTTTGATTGCCTGATCCAGATAAGAAGAAACATCACATACATAAGGTGCGATGGTATCGCGGTACTCATGTAATGTCTCTAATAATTCATCCGGGTTGATCAGTGGTTTATGATATAAATGCTCTAAGAGTACATTCTTTGTCTCTGCAATACGGACAACTTTTTCTTTTAACAGCTCCTCGTCAAATAACTCGCTGACCTGGAAACCGATCTTTGCGTATTTATCAGAGTAAAATGGTGCGATACCTGACTTTGTGGAACCGAAAGATTTTCCGCCTAAACGCTCCTCCTCATACTGGTCAAACAGAATGTGGTAAGGCATAACCATCTGTGCACGGTCTGAAACTAAAATCTTTGGCTTCGGAACGCCTCGCTCCACGATAGACTGGATCTCTTTCATAAGTACCGGAATATTTAAAGCGACACCATTGCCGATCACGCTTGTGGTGTGTCCGTAAAATACACCTGACGGTAATGTGTGAAGTGCAAACTTTCCGTAATCATTTACGATCGTATGACCTGCATTTGCACCACCCTGGAAACGTACGATAATATCTGCTTCCTTCGCAAGCATATCTGTGATCTTTCCTTTTCCTTCATCGCCCCAGTTGGCTCCAACGACTGCTTTTACCATTTGAATATCCTCCTAGTTTCTCTATGCTATTCCTGTTTACTTACTGATTATACATGATGTTTCTCTATAAGTAAAATTAATATTCTTTATATCTGATATAATCATTCATTATGTGAATTTATAAAAGTCCTTTTAAAAGCTTTGCCGCAGCCGCAGACATCGGGATCCTCTCATTTAATACGATACAGAATTTTCGTGCCGGAATTTCTTTTTCAAACTGCAGCTTAAAAAGCCTGCCATCCTCCTCATACTCTTTTGCAAACTCTTCCATCACACTTGCGATCCCAAGATTGCGGAGCGCAAACTGAATCAGCATATCACTGGTGGCAAGTTCAAATTCCGGGGACACCGTCACACCTTCTTCTTCTAAAAATGCCTCCACATAATGTCTCGTCGAGGTGCTTCCCTCTAAACACATCAGCGGATATTCCGAAAGTTCTTTGTATTGCATCTTTCTCCCACAGAGCTCTTTGTATTTTTTCCCTGCCACAAAAACGTCGCGGATCTCTTTGACCGGGATGATCTTAAGCCATCCCTGCGGCTCCACCGGAGAGCTCACGATTCCAAAATCGATCCTGCCATCCGCAAGATGCTGTAAAGTTTCCGGTGTCGGCGCATTGGTCACGGTCACGCGGATATTGGGATATTTTTCATGAAACCGCTCTAAATATGGAAGCAGATAATATTTTAATGTCATATCACTTGCACCGATGCAGATTTCTCCCTTTTCAAGGTTTAGCATCTCAAGAAGTCTTTTTTCTCCGGAAAGAATCGCCTCATAGCCGCGTTCCACATAGGAAAAAAGCATCTCACCCTCCTTGGTCAGACGTACTCCCTTTGCCGTTCTTACAAACAATGCACAGCCAAGATCCTTCTCTAAATGCTTGATCGCCTGGCTGACTGCCGGCTGTGAGATTGACAGTTTTTCTGCCGCTAACGTAACACTTTTCTGCTTTGCCGTATAATAAAATATCTTATAGTATTCCAAATTAATGTCCATCTGATTCTCCCTTAAAAAAATTAGAAAAAAAGTCTTATTTTCCGCTTGTATTTCTGATTTTTGTGACGTATACTAAGCCTTACATGTTTATTACATTATACTGCATATATGTGCACTGAATAATTACATCATACCAAAGTTTGAAAGGAGTTTCCAGTAGCATGACAAAAGATATGACCACCGGCAGTTCATTAAAAATCATACTGCTTTTTTCCATTCCGGTTTTATTAGGAAATCTGTTCCAGCAATTGTATAATATG
>ERZ772969.1310-NODE-1310-length-19414-cov-11.709799_pt1 | contig 19414 bp, 18 predicted proteins | sample MGYA00511676_ERZ772969 | MGnify/ENA primary metagenome ERZ772969 (study PRJEB29015, sample SAMEA2737651) | human gut metagenome | biome: human gut; feature: human-associated habitat; material: faeces | place: China | collected 2012 ... | reverse complement strand
GTTTCGTGATGATGTCTGACGAAGAAGCACGTCGCTGGCAGCCTAAAGTCGCCTACTTCGAAGGCGACAATGACATGAAGCGCACCGCAAAGGCGATTCCGGTTCAGGTGGCGTAAAGCTAATTCACTCATCGAAATGCTTTTTCGGTGAGTGAATCCCCCCATCTATCCTATTAAAATATTCCCGCCATAATTATATTCATAACGATATACATCCATAAATAACATTCATACACGTAATATTATTAGTATATCTACAAACATCTTATAAACTTCATAAAACCACCCCTATTTATTTCCCTCCAGCAAGCATTTAAACTCCGCACCGAAATAACATTATTTCAAATGACAAGGTTTATTATAGATAAATATAATTTGCCCTGTTGATATCGAAAACTTATAGATATGGATAATCAAATGTCTTTCAAAAAATATGGCATGGCAGCAGCTGTAGCAATGGTTCTGAGCGCGGGTTCCGCAATGGCAGCTAATGATACGGGTACCATTACCTTCCACGGTATGGTTTCTAACAACACTTGCCAGGTTTCTCTTGACCAGAAGATAGATCAGAACGGTAACGATTTTGACGTGAACCTGGACACCGTATTTGTGCGCGATTTCGCTAACGCACTGGGTACCACCAGCACCCTGGGTGAAAAGAAATTCACCCTGTCCCTGACGGGTTGTGATACTGCTACTGCGAAGAAAGCGTCTGCACAGTTCTCTTCATGGGCTGGCTCTTCTTCTACCGAAGGCGGCCTGCTGGTTCCACCAAGCAACGCTCAGGGCGCAGCTAAGAACGTCAACCTGGTTCTGTCAAACGACGGTAACTCCGCTACCGATCAAATTAAGATTGACCAGACTAACAATACCCAGAAAGCAACAATCGATACTACTACTGGCGCAGGTAACCTGTACTACCGTGTAGCTTACACCCAAGGTCAGGGTTGGGATGCCGCGTCTAACCCAGTATCTGCGGGTACCGTGCAGGCACAGGTTGCCTTCACTATGATTTACGAATAAGAGATTCGTAAATTAAAAATAATTTAACAATCCCTCATTATTAATGAGGGATTGTTTCTGTAATTCCAAAAGGAAGTGGAAAATGTCTCGTTTAGTATTCGGTAAAGGTCTGAAGGCCACATTACTCGCAACCGCTTTTTTGTGCGCATCAAATGCCAAGGCGGATATCGTTATATCCGGCACGCGTATTGTATACACGCAGTCTTCCAAAGATGTCGTGGTAAATCTCGATAACCATGGCACTAAACCCCTTCTGGTTCAGACCTGGCTTGACGATGGTCGCGATGGTGTAAACCCGCAAGAGCTTAAGCTCCCATTTATCATTCCCCCGCCAGTATCACGTATTGATCCGAAAAAAGGGCAGTCCGTGCGAATTACCTACACGGGTACACCGTTACCTCAGGATCGTGAATCCCTGTTCTGGTTCAACGTTCTGGAAATTCCGCCAAAATCCAAAAATGTGGATAAAGAAAACCTTAACCAGCTTCAGCTGGCATTCAGAACGCGTATTAAATTCTTCTTCCGTCCAGACGGATTAAAAGGCACTCCAGGTGATGCTGCTAAAGGTTTAACCTGGACGCAGAAGAAAGATGGAAATGCAATTAAACTCGTTGCACACAATAGCTCACCATATAACATCTCTGTTTCAACGGTGACCTTTAAAACCGGGCCAAAAACGTATGAGGTCATTCATCAGGCAGTGGCACCTTTCAGCGATGCTGTGATGACGATAAAAGGTTTAGCTTCCGTGGAAAATGGCAGCGTAGAGTATGACGCCATTAATGACTATGGTGGAACAGACCATTACGAAACCGGACTTAAATAAATAGAAAACTCTAATCCCTATAAAAATTGATAGCATTAGCTCTGCAGAGAGATCGCTCTCTGCACTGATCAAGCGGGTCTGCCATGTTATTTAAACGTTCTCTTTTATGCCTTGCTATAAGCGCAGCATTACCCTTTTATGCTTGTGCAGAAAATATCGCATCAGCAGATACGCAGCCTGATGATGAAGAAGCGATTGAATTTAACGATCAGTTTCTTTTAAATGGCAGCTCAAATATTGATATTAACCGTTTTGCACATGGCAACCCGGTATTACCGGGTACTTATCGCACAAAGATTAACCTTAACGGTAAATTAAAATCTACCGTGGATGTAACGTTTAAAGATAACGGAACACCGCGCGCGGCGCCATGCCTGACGAAACTGCTGTTGGCACAATCAGGTATAGATACCAAGACGCTGGATAAAGTACAGGAAGATGATGCGTCATGCATAGATATTAAAAAGGCCTTTCCCGGCGCAACGGTAAGTTATGACAGCGGTAAACAGGCGCTGGATCTTAATTTCCCGCAGGTCTATGTCCTGAAACGCCCGGCAGGTTATGTCGATCCGTCTCTTTGGGAAAACGGTATTCCTGCCGCCCTGCTCTCTTATGATATGAACGCATGGCATAGCGAGAGCAATGGCAGTACATCAGAAAGCGCCTATATGGGTTTACGTTACGGGATCAATATGGGCCCGTGGCGGTTACGTTCTCGCGGTAATCTTAACTGGGACAAAGATAACGGTACCAAGTATTCCAGCCAGGATATCTATTTACAGCGGGATATTACGCCACTCAATGCACAATTCGTCGTAGGTGACTCCTATACTCGCGGTGACGCGTTTGACTCAATAAGCCTACGCGGTACCCGAATGTACAGCGATGACCGCATGCTGCCGATGGGCTCTACTGGCTATGCGCCGGTGATCCGCGGGACAGCAAACAGTAACGCGAAAGTCAGCGTCACGCAGAGCGGCAATAAGATCTATGAAACCTCGGTGCCACCAGGGGCATTTGAAATTAATGACCTAAGCACAACGGGCTATGGCAATGATTTACTGGTCACCATCGAAGAAGCAGATGGCAGCAAACGCTCCTTTACCGTGCCTTTTTCATCCGTTACCCAAATGCTTCGCCCGGGCGCGACGCGCTGGGACGTGGGTCTTGGTGAATTAAACGACGATTCCCTGATTGACGCACCAAAAGTCGGTTATGGCACGCTTTACTATGGCCTGAATAATACCTTCACGGGTTATATTGGCGCGCAATACAGCGACATGGATTTTTATGCGGGTATTCTGGGCCTCGCGATGAACACCTCAATTGGTGCGTTCGCACTTGATGCCACCCAGTCCCATGCGAATATTGAAGGCCTTAATACGCTAAGCGGTCAAAGTTATCGCCTTACCTTCAGCAAAATGATTGAGGCGACAGATACGTCCTTCAACGTGGCGGCCTATCGTTTCTCAACAGAGGATTACCTCAGTCTTAACGATGCGGCACAGCTCCAGGACAGTATCACGCGACAGAAATATTCTAACCGCAGCTATGCCTCAAACGACGCGCTATACGCCGACTATCAGCGAACCAAAAATCAGGTGCAAATCAGTCTTAATCAGCCCTTGAATTCGGGTGAAAATAGCTTTGGTTCTCTGTACGTCAGCGGTACATGGCAGGATTACTGGAATGCCACCGGGTCAACGTCCAACTACAACATTGGATATAACAATAGCTTCACCTATGGCAGTTACAGTCTGTCATTACAACGAACCTATGACCAGTATGGGAAAAAAGATGACAGCGTTTATTTGAGTTTGAGTATTCCACTAAACGTGTTTTCACATGACGGTTCGCGTTCAGGTGGTTTCTCTAACGTTAATATGGGGTTGCGTTCCGATCTTAAAGGTGGCACGAGCGTTAACACTTCTGCGGGTGGCAACACGCAAGATAATAAGATCAGCTATTCCGTCAGCGCCGCCTCTAACAGCGGTAATTACGGTAATCTGAATCAAATAAGTGGCTATGGTTCATTAAATAGCGCATACGGTCCTCTTGGATTATCGGCTTCATTCGGCGATGACAACAGCAAGCAATATTCCGCATCCTATAGCGGGGGCATGGTATTGCATTCCGGGGGCATTGCATTCGCACCGGGAAGTATTGGTGACAGCGATGCACTGGCGCTGGTAAAAGCCAGCGGTGCGAAAGGAGCAGGTATTGGCTTCGGCAGTAGTGAAATTGGTGATTCCGGTTACGGCATTTTACCTTATATGTCGGCTTATCGTGAAAACCGTGTTTATCTGGATATCAGCACCCTGGAAAACGACGTTGAAATTACAAACACCAGTGAAATTACTGTTCCTCGTAGCGGTTCTGTGGTGCTGGTTAATTTTGAAACGAACGAAGGTCGTTCACTGATATTAGAGCTCCAGCGAACCGATAAAGGGTTTATTCCTCTGGGTGCAGATGTATTAAATGAGAAAAATGAATCTGTCGGCACCGTCGGTCAGGCGGGTCAAGCTTATGTCCGTGGCGTAGAGGATCAAGGCGTACTGCACGTGGTCTGGGGAAATGATAAGGACAGTAAATGTGACGTCCGTTATCAGGTTTTACAAAACGCTCAAAAAGTAGGACTTACAACGGTACTTAATAACCAACAGTGCCAAATGTAATTATTCAGGAAAATAGATGAGAGTGAGTATGAAAAAAAATCTTAAGCTGTCGGTCGTTGCCATGACGATGCTTGCGTTATCAGGTTCAGCGCTTGCCAACGGCACCAATCTGGATGTGAACTTCACCGCCAATATTCGCGAAACCACTTGCGATATGAAACTGGTTGGCGGTACGGGCTCCGATACGCAACAAACGCTGACTATTGGTAGCAATAGCCAGGTGCGTATTGACGATGTGAAGGCCGGTACTGCGAATGCCAATTTCAAAATCGTGATCGTTGAATGTCCGGCATCCCTGACCTCGCTGAAAACCACGGTAAAAGGGTCACCATCGGGTTATTTGACCACGGGGCTAGTCAACCAGATCACTAAAGCAAACGGTGGTGCAGATTATTCTGCGGTCGAAATTGCCAGAGCAGATACACCGCTGGCTCCATTCACTATTAACTCTACCGTTGATACAGAGCGCCTGGTCTGGACTGCAACAGAAATCCAAAACAAGGAAGTACCTTTAGTTGCCACACTACGTGAAACCCAAACAAACAAAATGACCATTGGCGATTTTCAGGCTGTGGCGACATTTGAATTTAGCTACGAGTAATTGGTGCAGGAAACCGGAGCAACATTATGAAATTTAAATCCACTTTTATCGCCCTGTCCGTTTCTACCCTTCTGTTCTCTGGAATGGCAAGTGCAGCAATTACAGGTACCAGCAGCGTCGAAATGACGATTAAAACCAAAGTTGTATCAGGCACATGTACTGCAAAAGTGCTTAACGATGCCGGTACTGCAGCCACTGAAATTGCTTTTGGCGAAGTATATAAATCCGATCTGGTGAACAAAACCCGCGTTAAGCCGCTCAAGATTGCCTTCACCAACTGTTCTGGTGTAACGAAGGCAACAGTAGCAGCCGCAAAAGGCGCTGGTGGGGAGTGCAGTGGCACAGGTAAGAACGGTGACTCCTACTCAGGTGGCTTAGCAACAGGCTTTGAAATCTGGTCAGGCGTTGTCGATACTGGGCTACTCATGAGCTGCAACACCCCTCCAGCAGCACAGGAAGTCACCATTTCTAATGGCATCGGTGAATTTCCAATGACTTCCCGCATCGTAGTAGGCCAGGGTCAAACCATTGCTGATGTTGGCACAGGTGCCGTTAGTGCACCGGTCACGTTCACCATCGCCTATCAATAATTCCAGGGACCACTATGCAACAATCACCGTTTACTTTACACCAGCCCGGTCTGATGTTGCTTATCGGTCTGGCTGGTAGCACTCTGCCTGGCTTAAGCCAGGCAGGTTCAGGTATGGATGTAAACCTGACGGCAAACATTGTTAACAATACATGCCAGCTCAGCGTCGAAAACGGCGGGGAAATCTATTTGCCCACCGTTGCCCGAGACTGGTTTTATAACAGAGATAAGAGCGACCGTTTAACGCCGACCGATGATGAAGCAGGCACGCCCTTCACCATTCACGTAAATAACTGCTATGCGGGCGGTGGAGAGGGTGCAGATATTAACCAACTGAAATTTAGTTTTTCACCGCAGAATGGTTTCTGGAGTAACCAAAACCAGGTGTTTAAAAACGATGCGACAGCCGGCGCAGCTGAAAATGTGGGTATCGTTATTTTCTCTGAAAAATACAAAACGAACGTTTGAAAAGTGACGGTACGTCTAACGTTATTTACGACGTTGCTGGAAGCAGTGAGAGCTATATAAAGGATTATGGATTTTACGCACGCTATCAGAACGTAGGAACCGTCACCAGCGGCACGGTGATGAGCAGCGTTCTGGTGAATGTGAGCTACGAATAAAGGGATTTATGATGAAGAAACTACTGACTCTATTAGAGTTTATGGCGCTCGGGATTTCTGGCGCAACGCATGCGTACGAGTGCAAATTTTACGCCGGAGCAGACGATGTGTTAATTATGTCCCCGGGTACACAACCGGTGATTACCCCCCTGCCCGTGGGCACGGTAACCGCCCCAACGCAGATCAGCTCCACGATCATTATGGAGACAACACCGACGTTAAGATCGCACTGCTCAGGCGGCGATGACGGCGGAGATGTTTATCAGTTAACCGATAATGCAATGGAGGAGGCGAGCATTGATGGCAAAGCCGCTTTTCGTACAAACATCCCAGGGATTTACTACACGCTGGCGTTTTTCCCGGATGGTAATGGCGTAACGGCATGGTTCCCCCCAAACGCGAACGAATTTTATCGGACAGGTATCATCGGGTATGACTATGGGCTTCTTGATGAGAAAAACTGGCACGTTCGTATGGAAATTTGGCAGACAAATGGGTTCACAGGTGTACCCACAGATGAGAATTTCCTGACCGCGAGCAGTGGCCCTATCGGTCAAATTATTATTGGTAACCCTAATGGGACAACAAAAGATGACCATCCACGTCCGCTGGTGAATATGTCCCAGATGTCATTCAGTATTCCCTTAAACCGTCCAACGTGCGCATTACGCGCCCCGACAACGGTGAATCTGGGGGACTGGTATCCTGCAGAAGTCGAAAACGGTAATACCACTAAAGTCGGGTTTCAGATTACGGGGACATGTATAAATACAGTGAAGGTTGAATATACATTATCATCCACTCATACCACCTCAGATAAAAAGTATTTTACTAACAACGTTGAAGGTAATAGTGGAGTAACCGCGGCAGGAGGCGTCGGCGTCAGGATTCTCGATAATCAGGGTGATAACTATCCTGTTCCAGCTGATAGCTATGCGCGAACCCTTGCTGTGGGCGAAGTGATTGGGGTGGACCCGGTGAATTTTGTAGACAGAACCCTTTGGGCTCAACTGGTTAAAATCGGCAGCGAACCTGTGACCGTCGGGACTTTCGGTACCTCTGTTACCTTCCAGATAACCTACGAGTAAACTACCCCTGCGGCTGATTGCTGATCAGCCGCGACATCGTCTCCAGCGAATCCGTTCTTAAGATGTACAGGCGTTTCAGTAAGAACGGATTATCCCCCGGCTTCACCTTTCCTTTCACCGTCGTCACCGCCAGATGGAAACCGGCATCATTCGCCGCCTTTATCGCTTTATTGTCGTAGCCGCCGAAGGGGTAAGAGACATACAGCACGCGCGGGTTAAACTGCGCCAGCGCGCGACGCGAGCGTTCAAAATCAAACAAAATCACGTGATAGCTGCGGCTCAGTAAAATCGGATGCTTATTGGCATCCACGCGGTGCAGGAAGTGGGTATGAGACTGAATATCGAACACATCCTGAATCCCCTTAATCTCCTGCACGCTCATAAACTGCAGGGATTTAGGATCCCACTTCTGCGGATGGCCTTTTATGCGGGAAGAGATAATAAACGCGGTAGCCTTGAAGCCGTACTCTTTCAGCACAGGATAAGCATAGCGGCTGACAGATTTCAGGCCATCGTCAAAGGTTATCACCACCGATTTCGCAGGCAGGTTCATTTTGTTACGCACGTACCCTTCCAGCTGGTACATCGTCAGGGTGGTATAGCCCTGATCGCGAAGCCATGCCATCTGGTTATTGAACGCACGTACGCTGGTCGTTGTGGACGTATGTCGAAAGCGCGTGTTTTCTTCATCACGCAAAATATGATGGTAGGTCAGAACAGGAAGGCCGTTATCTTCCTGCGCATCCAGGCTGCTGATCCACGCCAGACGATTACCGATGCGGATCTGAAACCAGGTCTGGTTTAAACGGTCTTTAAGTTTGTTCAGGATCGGATAGCGAAGATTGGCGCTTAAGGTGCCGAAGGGTGCGCTGCCGTTGTTCGGGGCGTTATAAACGGGCGTGTCTTTCCACGTTATCAGGTTTTGATTGCTCAGCGGTTTATTCAAATCCCCCAGGCCATCCTCGACGCGCTGTTTGCCCTGAACCGGCTCCAGATGCCCCTTGTCGATAAAGCCCGTGCCAAATCCGAAGCGAAATTCATAGTAGTCCGCCGCCGCAGGCACCACCGCGAGGATCTGCCCTGCCCGCACGTTGCCAACGTTAATGACGCTGTTGCCGATCTGCGCCCAAATCGCCGCATCTTCGGTGGTTTGCATATATTGAGCAGGCAGTCTTTGCTGACTTAATAAACTGGCAGAAACAGTGCCGGACACGAACATCAATAGCAGGAAAACAATACGCGTGAACATGAGGGTCTTATTCGAAGCGGAAATACTTACGCCATTGTAGCAAAAGCGACATCAATACCAATGTTTAATTCTTATACAGGTCATGCAGCAGGACAAAGGGAGGATTTTTTTGCTGTTGATGCCACAAGCTGCTGACGCCCGGGGTACCCAGCGAAACGATAGCGTTACGGAACGCTGCGCTGGTTAAGGTCTCGCGATGGGGATACATCATTTCAAGCAGTGGAAAGCTAATACCGGAGATCACCTCGCAGCAGTCGTGCTTATGGCTCATCAGGGCCGCAGCACGGTACGGCGCCGCGCCGGATTTATCGGTAAGGAAAATCACGCCGTCTCCGGTGTCGGTTTCATGAAGGGCATCGCACATCATCCGGCCAAGCATGTTGGTACTCAAGCCGCGCCAGTAGTTAACCGCGCGACACTGTGGCAGCGGACCAAACCTGGCTTCCAGCTTCAGCAGCATGTCCTGCGCCCGTTCATCGTGGCAGGTGATAACCCATCCCAGCATAACTCTCTCCTTAGCAGGCAAGTAGTTTAGCGGAGTGAAGGTTAGCTTTCGGTGATAACTGTCAAAGAAAGTGCCCGGCAGACAGAATGTCGCCGGGCTGAGGGCTAGCTGCGCAGACCGCGTCCGCGCTGGATCAGATACCAGCACAGCAGGTAGAAGACGATGATGAACACCACCAGCACCGCCACCGTGGTAAACAGCGGCACATCGGTGATGCCGAGGAAGCCAAAGCGGAAACCGCTGATCATGTAGACGATCGGGTTCAGGTGCGACAGCGCCTGCCAGAACGGCGGCAGCAGCGTCAGGGAGTAGAACACCCCGCCGAGATAGGTCAGCGGCGTCAGCACGAAGGTCGGGATCAGGCTGATGTCGTCAAACGTTTTGGCAAACACGGCGTTCAGCAGACCGGCCAGCGAGAAGAGGATCGCCGTCAGGAGCAGGGTCAGGGCCACGAAAAGCCAGGAGTGCACCTGGAACGGCACGAAGAACAGCGAGATGGCCGTCACCAGGATCCCAACACACAGACCGCGCGCCACGCCGCCACCGACGTAACCGGCAATGATCACATGCGTTGGCACCGGTGCCACCAGCAGCTCCTCAATATTGCGCTGGAACTTGGCGCTAAAGAAGGACGACGCCACGTTGGCATAGGCGTTGGTGATCACCGCCATCATGATCAGGCCAGGCACGATAAACTGCATATAGGTAAAGCCGTGCATCTCACCAATCCGGGAACCAATCAGGTTACCGAAGATGATGAAATAGAGCGTCATCGTGATGACTGGCGGCACCAGGGTTTGCACCCAGATGCGCATAAAACGGTTAATCTCTTTCGCCCAGATACTTTTCAGCGCGACCCAGTAAAGATGCGTCATGCCTTGTCTCCTTGTTTATCCTGCACCAGAGAGACAAACAGCTCTTCCAGTCGGTTCGCTTTGTTACGCATACTTAAAACCTGAATACCCTGCGCGCTCAGCTGGGAGAACACGCTGTTAATCCCCTGCTCGCGCAGCACTTCCACTTCCAGCGTTGAGGTATCCACCAGACGATACTGGTACCCTTCAAGCTTCGGTAGCGGGCTCTTTGCCGCCAGATCGAGAATAAAGGTTTCTGATTTCAGCTTGGAGAGCAGGTTCTTCATCGAGGTGTTTTCCACCAGCTCGCCGTGCTGAATGATGCCGATGTTGCGGCACAGCATTTCCGCCTCTTCCAGGTAGTGGGTAGTCAGAATGATGGTGGTGCCTTTGTCATTGAGGTCTTTCAGGAAGCCCCACATGGAGCGGCGCAGCTCAATGTCTACGCCCGCCGTCGGCTCATCGAGGATCAGCAGCTTTGGCTCGTGCATCAGCGCACGGGCAATCATCAGGCGGCGCTTCATCCCGCCGGATAACATCCGGGCGCGTTCGTTACGCTTTTCCCACAGATCGAGCTGCTTGAGGTATTTTTCGCTCCGCTCCAGGGCCTCTTTACGCTCAACGCCGTAATAACCCGCCTGGTTAACGACGATCTGCTGCACCGTCTCAAACGGGTTGAAGTTGAATTCCTGCGGTACCAGACCCAGCTGGCGCTTGGCGTTGACCACATCTTTTTGCAGGTCGTATCCGAACACGCTGACGCGGCCGGAGGTTTTGTTCACCAGCGAGCTAATGATGCCGATGGTAGTCGATTTCCCCGCCCCGTTCGGCCCCAGAAGCGCGTAAAAATCACCGGCCTCTACTTTAAGATCTATTCCGCGCAGCGCCTGAACGCCGCCCGGATAGGTTTTTTTAAGCTGCTCAAGCTCCAGTGCAATTGCCATGAAATTAACTTACCTTCAGTTCTGACACACGTTGTGTGGTTTCATTAAAAGTCGGGTTACCCTATAGTAGCGCAACGCAATTACTCGGTTACAGGTCGCTAACCTCCATGAACAACATAGATACACTCATCAGCAACAATGCACTATGGTCAAAAATGCTGGTGGAGGAAGACCCCGGATTTTTTGGAAAACTCGCGCAGGCGCAAAACCCACGCTTTCTCTGGATTGGATGCTCCGACAGCCGCGTACCGGCGGAGCGCCTGACCGGCCTCGAGCCCGGCGAACTGTTTGTTCACCGCAACGTTGCCAACCTGGTGATTCACACCGATCTCAACTGTCTTTCTGTTGTTCAGTATGCCGTTGACGTTCTGCAAGTCGAGCACATCATCATCTGCGGCCACTACGGCTGCGGCGGCGTGCAGGCGGCGGTTGAAAACACGGAGCTGGGGCTCATTGATAACTGGCTGCTCCACATCCGCGATATCTGGTTCAAACATAGCTCACTGCTGGGCGAAATGCCGCAGGAGCGCCGCATGGATACCCTGTGCGAACTCAACGTGATGGAGCAGGTGTATAACCTGGGCCACTCAACGATCATGCAATCGGCGTGGAAGCGCGGGCAGAAGGTCTCGATCCACGGCTGGGCGTACGGTATTCACGATGGTCTGCTGCGCAACCTGGAAGTGACCGCCACCAACCGCGAAACGCTGGAGCAGCGTTACCGTTCGGGAATTGCCAACCTTCAGCTTAAGCACGTAAACCATAAATAAACAAAGCCGGGTGGCGGCTGCGCCTTACCCGGCCTACATGTGCCCATTCGTAGGCCCGGTAAGCGCAGCGCCACCGGGCAACAAACCGCAATTACTCGTCCAGCAATACCACTTTCCCAACATACGGCAGATGACGATAACGCTGTGCGTAGTCAATACCGTAACCGACGACGAACTCGTCCGGGATAGAGAAACCGACGAACTCCACCGGCACCTGCACTTCACGGCGGTCAGGCTTATCCAGCAGGGTGCAAATCGCCAGCGATTTTGGCTCACGCAGGCTCAGGATCTCGCGCACTTTTGACAGCGTGTTGCCGGAGTCGATGATGTCCTCAACGATCAACACATCTTTGCCACGAATATCTTCATCCAGATCTTTCAGGATTTTCACATCACGGGTGGTGGACATGCCGCTGCCGTAGCTGGAGGCGGTCATAAAATCGACCTCATGGGGCACATGCACCTCACGGCACAGGTCTGCCATGAACATGAAAGAGCCGCGCAACAGACCGACCAGCACCATTTCGCTGCCGCTGTCCTTGTAATGTTCGGTGATTTGACGACCCAGTTCGGCGATACGCGCTTTGATCTCGGCTTCCGGGATCATCACTTCAACAGTATGTTTCATATTACTAACCAAATGATTTTAATGAAAATCTCTCAATACGGATGAGTTAATATCCAGCACTGATACGCAAGCCAGCCATTATATCAGCAAATGGATAACCCTGGCGTATGAGTTATAAAAAGCAAATATTGTGATTCCGATCACACTTGTTAATACCTATAATTAGTTGCTAGCAAATTATTAACAAAAACTGACGAGTACACTTTCTATGGCTGAAACAAACTCTAAACAGCCGCGTCTACTGGTGACATTAACAGCGCTATTCGCCGCCTTCTGCGGCCTGTACCTGTTAATCGGTGGCGTCTGGCTGGTCGCGATCGGCGGCTCCTGGTACTACCCGATTGCGGGCCTGGTTATGCTTGGCGTAACCGTCCTGCTCTGGCGTAGAAAACAATCTGCACTGTGGCTGTATGCCGCACTCCTTCTTGCCACCATGATCTGGGGCGTCTGGGAAGTCGGCTTTGACTTCTGGGCGCTGACGCCGCGCAGTGACATCCTGGTCTTCTTCGGCATCTGGCTGATCCTGCCGTTCGTCTGGCGTCGCCTGATCGTGCCGTCCAGCGGTGCGGTCGCGGCGCTGGTGGTAGCGTTGTTAATCAGCGGCGGTATCCTGACCTGGGCTGGCTTCAACGATCCGCAGGAGATCAACGGTACGCTGAACGCAGAATCGACGCCTGCGGCGGCGATCTCTCAGGTTGCTGACGGCGACTGGCCTGCCTATGGCCGTAACCAGGAAGGTCAGCGCTACTCTCCGCTGAAGCAGATCAACGCGGACAACGTTAAAAACCTGAAAGAAGCCTGGGTATTCCGTACCGGCGATCTGAAGATGCCGAACGATCCGGGTGAACTGACCAACGAAGTGACGCCAATTAAAGTCGGCGATATGCTTTATCTGTGTACGGCGCACCAGCGTCTGTTCGCGCTCGACGCGGCCACCGGTAAAGAGAAATGGCACTTCGATCCGCAGCTGAACTCCAACCCGTCCTTCCAGCACGTGACCTGCCGTGGCGTCTCTTATCACGAAGCGCGCCCGGATAATGCGAGCCCGGAAGTCATTGCCGACTGTCCTCGCCGCATCATGCTGCCGGTGAACGATGGTCGTCTGTTCGCCATCAATGCCGAAACGGGCAAGCTGTGCGAAACCTTTGCCAACAAAGGTATCCTGAATCTGCAGACCAATATGCCGGACACCACGCCGGGTCTGTATGAGCCGACCTCCCCGCCCATCATCACCGATAAAACCATCGTGATTGCCGGTTCGGTAACGGATAACTTCTCCACCCGCGAAACCTCCGGCGTTATCCGTGGTTTCGACGTGAACACCGGTAAACTGCTGTGGGCCTTCGACCCGGGCGCGAAAGATCCGAACGCGATCCCGTCGGACGAACACACCTTTACCTTTAACTCGCCAAACTCCTGGGCGCCAGCGGCGTATGACGCGAAGCTGGACCTGGTCTACCTGCCGATGGGCGTTACTACGCCAGATATCTGGGGCGGTAACCGCACGCCGGAGCAGGAACGTTATGCCAGCGCTATCGTGGCATTGAACGCGACCACCGGTAAGCTGGCCTGGAGCTACCAGACCGTTCACCACGATCTGTGGGATATGGATATGCCGTCCCAGCCGACGCTGGCGGACATCACCGTTGACGGCAAAACCGTACCGGTGATTTACGCTCCAGCGAAAACCGGCAACATCTTCGTGCTGGATCGCAGCAACGGCAAGCTGGTTGTGCCTGCACCGGAAAAACCGGTTCCGCAGGGTGCGGCGAAAGGCGATTACGTCAGCAAAACCCAGCCGTTCTCCGATCTGAGCTTCCGTCCGAAGAAAGACCTCAGCGGGGCAGACATGTGGGGTGCCACGATGTTTGACCAGCTGGTGTGCCGCGTGATGTTCCATCAGCTGCGCTATGAAGGCATCTTCACGCCGCCTTCTGAGCAGGGCACGCTGGTCTTCCCGGGTAACCTGGGGATGTTCGAGTGGGGTGGGATCTCCGTTGACCCTAACCGTCAGGTCGCGATTGCCAACCCAATGGCGCTGCCGTTCGTTTCCCGTCTGATCCCACGCGGTCCGGGCAACCCAATGGAGCAGCCGAAAGACGCGAAAGGCAGCGGTACCGAAGCCGGTATTCAGCCGCAGTATGGCGTACCGTTCGGCGTGACGCTGAACCCGTTCCTGTCGCCGTTCGGTCTGCCGTGTAAACAGCCTGCCTGGGGTTATATCTCCGGTCTGGATCTGAAAACTAACCAGATCGTATGGAAAAAACGTATTGGTACGCCACAGGACAGCATGCCGTTCCCAATGCCGGTTCCGGTGCCGTTCAATATGGGTATGCCAATGCTGGGTGGCCCAATCTCCACCGCCGGTAACGTGCTGTTCATCGCGGCAACCGCAGATAACTACCTGCGCGCGTACAACATGACCAACGGTGAAAAACTGTGGCAAGGCCGTCTGCCAGCGGGTGGACAAGCTACGCCGATGACCTATGAAGTGAATGGCAAGCAGTACGTTGTCATCTCCGCGGGTGGTCACGGTTCGTTTGGCACGAAGATGGGCGACTATATTGTCGCGTATGCACTGCCTGACGAAAACAAGTAACTGAAAAGCCCGGTGGCGCTTACGCTTACCGGGCCTATGGATACGCTATGTAGGCCGGGTAAGGCGAAGCCGCCACCCGGCTTTTTTTATACGGTAAAGCCCAGCATCATCCCCGTATCTTCATGCTCCAGCAGATGGCAGTGCGCCATGTAGGCAAACTCCTTCGGCGCATCGTGGTCAAACTTCACCAGCACCTCGCTGACGCCGCCTTCCACCTTCACCGTATCCTTCCAGCCCGCGCGATGCGCGTCCGGGGCTTTGCCGTTCTCAGAGAGAATGCGGAACTGCGTGCCGTGGATATGGAACGGGTGCAGCATCATGTCCCCTTCACCTGAAATCACCCAGCGCTCAAGCTGCCCTTTTGTCGCAGCAAACATCGGCGTGTTCATGTCGAACGCTTTGCCGTTGATCATGTTGGCGTTGTGGAAATCAAAGCCATGGTCGCCGTGATTCATGTTCCCCATGCCGCCCATGTTGCCGTGGTCCATGTTCATGTGACCCATCATCTGCCCGTGATGCATCCCCGCCATCGCCTTATCGCCATATTTCGCCATCAGCGCCTGCATGCCCATCATATCGAGCATCGGGTTCATGGAGAGCTGCAGTTTCCGTTGCGTAAGCCCATCCAGCGACGGAAGTGCCGGCAGCGTGGTTAACGTATCAGGGAGCGTGCCGGAAGCGGTCACCCGTAACGGCTGGATACGCAGCACCGGATGCGGCTTGTCAAACGGCGCGACCGCCATCCCCATCTGGCTAACCGGCAGGGTCACAAGATCGAACGGCTTGCCGTCGCTGATATCCACCAGCACCTCAAAGCGCTCCCCCATCAGCATCGGCAGTTCGTTGACCTTCACCGGCTCAGGCAGCAGCCCGCCGTCGCTGGCGACCACGTACAGCGGACGCTTATCGCTGGTGGCGAAGTTGAGGGAACGCGCGTTACAGCCGTTAAGCAGACGCAGGCGCAGCCAGCCTTTCGGCGCGGCGTGCTGAGGATAAATGGCGCCGTTGGTCAGCAGCGTGTCGCCAAACCAGCCGACCGCCGCGCTCATCACATCCAGCTGGTAGTCGATTTGCCCGTCAGCGGTGAATTTCTTGTCCTGCACAATCACCGGCACATCGTCGATGCCCCACTGCTTCGGCAGGCGCAGCAGGCGGCTTTCGTCGTCTTCAATCAGCACCAGCCCCGCCAGCCCCATCGCTACCTGATGGCCCGTTTTGCCATGCTGATGCGGATGGAACCAGCAGGTCGCGGCGCGCTGGTTGGGCGTAAAGGTGACGCTGCGCGTGCCGCCCGCTTTGATGATGCCCTGCGGCCCGCCGTCTACCTCGCCCGGCACTTCCAGTCCGTGCCAGTGCACCGTCGTCTCTTCAGCAAGCGTATTGTGGATATCCACCGTCACCGCTTTACCTTTGCGCAGCTGTAGCGCAGGACCGAGAAGATTGCCGTTATAGCCCCAGGTTGTCGCGTTGTGCGCACCGAACAGCGTGTTACCGGACTGAACGACAAGCTGGATACGGCTGCGGGCGTCAGCGGTCAGCAAATCAGGGATGGGTAAGGCAGGCCTGTCAGCCGCGAAAACCGCACGGCTCCAGAGGGGTAAGGCGCTGGCAGCCCCCAGCGCCACGGAATATTTTAAAAAATCACGACGTTGCATGTTCATTTCCTTATTTCCAGCAGGCGATCTTTTGAGCATAAACCCTCCCCTTACCGGAAGGTCAAGTAAAGCGGCAATAATAAAGATCGTCGCACTGGCATCAAGTATGCTAACGTTAATTTTCCGTGAAGAAGTGGTAGAAGCAATGAAGACGTTTTTCAGGACAATTTTGTTCGGTAGCCTGATGGCAATGTGTGCGAACAGCTATGCGCTCAGTGAAAATGAAGCGGAAGATATGGCCGATTTAACGGCGGTTTTTGTATTCCTGAAAAATGATTGTGGCTACCAGAATTTACCCAACGGGCAAATTCGCCGCGCGCTGGTCTTTTTTGCCCAGCAGAACCAGTGGGATCTCAGCAACTACGACAGCTTTGACATGAAGGCGCTCGGCGAAGACAGCTACCGTGACCTAAGCGGTATTGGCATTCCCACGGCTAAAAAATGCAAAGCGCTGGCTCGCGATTCGCTCAGCCTGCTCGCCTACGTCAAATAACCTTCCCGACGCCTCCTGTTAAACCTATAGCCGTGCAACCACGGTTATAGTTAGCTATCATGTTTCGCTCATTTTTTGTGAGCGTAACGGATGTTAACAAAGGAGGAGTCCGCGTATGGCCGACCACACGTTGTGGCATGAAACACTGCATGACCAGTTTGGTCAGTACTTTGCCGTTGATAACGTGCTCTATCATGAAAAAACCGATCACCAGGATCTCATCATCTTCGAGAATGCTGCCTTTGGCCGCGTCATGGCCCTGGACGGCGTCGTGCAAACGACCGAGCGAGATGAGTTTATCTATCATGAGATGATGACCCACGTCCCGCTGCTGGCGCACGGCCATGCAAAGCATGTCCTGATTATCGGCGGTGGCGACGGTGCAATGCTGCGTGAAGTTTCCCGCCATCGCTCGATTGAAACCATCACCATGGTGGAAATCGATGCGGGCGTCGTCTCGTTCTGCCGCCAGTACCTGCCCAACCACAATGCCGGTAGCTATGACGATCCGCGTTTTAATCTGGTGATTGATGACGGGGTTAACTTTGTTAACCAGACAACCCAGACCTTTGACGTCATTATCTCCGACTGCACCGATCCTATCGGCCCTGGCGCGTCGCTGTTTACCTCCTCGTTCTACGAAGGCTGCAAGCGTTGCCTGAACCCGGGCGGGATCTTCGTCGCCCAAAACGGCGTCTGCTTCCTGCAACAGGATGAAGCGCTGGATAGCCATCGCAAGCTCAGCACCTATTTCGAGGATGTCAGCTTCTATCAGGCGGCCATTCCGACGTACTACGGCGGGATCATGACCTTTGCCTGGGCGACGGATAACGACGTATTACGTCATCTTTCCACCGAAATTATTCAGGCCCGCTTCCATCAGGCCGGTCTACAGTGCCGATACTACAATCCGGCTATTCATACCGCAGCGTTTGCTCTGCCGCAGTACCTGCAAGACGCATTATCCACTAAGGGGGTGAGCTAATTGAAAAAGCTTAAACTGCATGGCTTTAACAATCTGACCAAAAGCCTGAGTTTTTGTATTTACGATATCTGCTATGCCAAAACAGCGGAAGAACGCGATGGTTACATCGCCTATATCGACGAACTCTACAACGCCAACCGTCTGACCGAGATCCTGTCAGAAACCTGTTCCATTATCGGCGCCAACATCCTGAATATTGCCCGACAGGATTATGAACCCCAGGGCGCCAGCGTGACCATACTGGTCAGCGAAGAGCCGGTCGATCCGAAGCTTATCGACAAAACGGAACATCCGGGCCCGCTGCCGGAAGTAGTGGTTGCTCACCTGGATAAAAGCCATATCTGCGTCCATACCTACCCGGAGAGTCACCCGGAAGGCGGGCTGTGTACGTTCCGCGCCGATATTGAAGTGTCGACCTGCGGCGTGATTTCCCCGCTGAACGCACTGAACTATCTCATCCACCAGCTGGAATCGGATATCGTCACGATTGATTACCGCGTGCGCGGTTTTACCCGTGACGTCAACGGCATGAAGCACTTCATCGACCACGAGATCAACTCTATTCAGAACTTTATGTCCGAGGACATGAAGTCGCTGTACGACATGATGGACGTGAACGTGTATCAGGAAAACATCTTCCATACCAAGATGTTACTTAAGGAGTTCGACCTTAAGCACTATATGTTCCACACGAAGCCGGAAGATTTAAGCGAAGAAGAGCGTAAGGCGATTACTGACCTGCTCTGGAAAGAGATGCGCGAGATCTACTACGGCCGCAACATTCCGGCCGTGTAAGTGTTGCCCGGAGCAGGGATGCTTCGGGAAATTACCGCTGTTTCATGAACTCGCGGTAGGCATTCACCACCTGAAGGAAGTCTTCTACGCCGCACAGCGACAGGCTTTCTTCGTCATAGTAGCTCATCCCCTCTTCCATCTCGTCGCCTGAAAACTCGAGCTGGTTGGCACGCACCATGACCTCTTCACCGTCCATCCACAGCGTGTATTCGTGCCCGGCGCGTTGCCAGGAGCGCTCACTGCCTTTCACCGTCTTTGCCGCCTGTTCAACCTCATCAAGAAGGGAGAGATTTTCTTTCACCTCTTCGTTAAACCAGTGTCCAACGGCTTCGTGGCCCATCGACATACGCACTTTCACCACTCCGGTGATGTCGCGCAGAAATTCGTAATCCATAGTGTTTTCCTCTGCAAAGCCATTAAGGTAATTATCGCAGCAGCGAGGAAGAAAAAAAGCGTGGGAGGTGGGAGGAATGAAAATAAAAAGGTGAGAGCAAGACCCTGCGGCCTGATGCC
>ERZ772969.1298-NODE-1298-length-19571-cov-4.846126_pt1 | contig 19571 bp, 17 predicted proteins | sample MGYA00511676_ERZ772969 | MGnify/ENA primary metagenome ERZ772969 (study PRJEB29015, sample SAMEA2737651) | human gut metagenome | biome: human gut; feature: human-associated habitat; material: faeces | place: China | collected 2012 ... | reverse complement strand
TGTCCAGCAATTCAAAGTTCTGGAATAGATAACCAACTTTTTTGCCACGGTACTCGGCAAGAGCCTTTTCCTTGAGGGATTGCAGAGTATCTCCCTCCACCTGAATGCTTCCACCTGTAGGCTGAATCACAGTTGCAATACAGTTGAGAAGCGTGGATTTGCCGGAACCACTGCTTCCCATAATACCGAGAAACTCTCCCGGCATGACCTGAAAAGTGATTCCGTTCAGTGCTCTCGTCTGGTTTGGCAACGTCCCATAGACTTTGGTAAGATTTTCAATATTCAAAATTGGTTTCATGTGAATGCCTCCTATCCATTTCTGGGTAAATGATAGCACAGAAGCACAATAAATAACACTTACAGTCGCTGTAAGGATTCTGTTCCTGTTTTCAGAACAAGAATGACGCATCAAGCGGAATAAGTATATGTTTTGTAAAAACGTCGGGTGACAATGAAAAAATATGCTGGACTACCGGATTGGCTAACTTGCATTTCTTTGTCAATTCTGGTAACCGCTTCAAACATGGAAGTTTCTGTTCTTACTTTTATTATACTCAATCAATAAAATCAACACGGTTCAGCAAATTTTAATTATTTCCAATATGACAAAATTGCTTCCTGTTATATTTATCTATTTCTTTATTTCTCTATTATTCCGATCCGGTCTTCCAAAGGTATAAATAAGGTGTAAATTATTCGTCAATCATCAAAAAATCCTTTAAAGCCTAGGCTTTCACAGCATCCATTAAACACTGCCGTGGCATAAAAATAAAATTTTTATCATATGATTTTCTCCTTGTGTTATTGAAAGATTGTGTAATTCGAACCCTCTATGTTCTCAATCACTTAATGATATATTTTGTTCCTCTGCCTTTTCCTTCAACTGCAATCACACCCTTTTTCTCCATAGCTTTCAGTAATTGTGTTGTTTTTGATTTGCCAAATCGGACATATGGTGCAATTTCACTTATTGGTTTCAGCATCGTCTTACTTAAAAATTTGTAAATCACTTTTTCGTCTTCGGTTAAATTGACATTCGTTTCAAATATCGGTAGTACAATTTTTATAGCATTTTCTGACACTTCAAATTCTGGTTTTATCAAACTCTCTGCATACAGTTGTTTGATTCGTGTAATTCCTGTTCCAAATATCTCTACTAATCCCAGTCTGTAAAATACATTTGCAAGATTTCTATTTCTTAAAATAGATAGTTTACCTGATAAATATTCTTCTGCCGTTATTCCAGCCGGCAATCCACCAGGAGACACTACTTCTATTCTATCATCAAACATAGAAACTCTGATGTGTGAATTAATATCCCATACCCTATGAATCAAAGCATTTGCAATTGCTTCTCCGAAAGCTGCTTCCGGTATTTTCTCTACCATCTTTCTGTCAGCCCCCTGTATTACTTCATATTGGTAATAATCTCTAAATACAGCAAGTGCTTTTTCATATATTTCTAAAACCGATATATGTTCAAACGTTACTCTTTTTTGAATAATACTGATATTCTCACCGAACTTAACAATATCAATTCCTGAAAAATGATTTTTATCTGCCAAAAGTCCCGCTGCATTATTATAACCATTTATATTGTCATACAGGTTCAATGTCTTTAAAGTATCTTGATTAAAAGTTTCAATGTAAATATTTTCTTTCAGTTTACACTGTAAAATTTTAAAAGATAGCTCCTGATCTTTACAAGGTAATTCTTCGAAGCTAATATTTTTTCCATCTAATACAAGCCTTGAAAATCCCAATGTATCTACCTCTATCGTTGCTGTATCATTTCGTTTGTATGCTTTTGATTTATATAAATACGGTTTTTGAAGACCACTTTTTACAGTAAGTTTTATCGTCTGGTCATTATTCTGTATTTCAAGTGTATAGTTTGGTTGAGGTGATATACTGTCATTGATTTTATTTTCGATATCCAGACAGACCTGTTTTACATCTGGCAATCCTTTCACATTTCCATTATCATCAACCCCAAAAAGAATTGTTCCACCATTGTAATTCGAAAAGGCACTAACTGTTTTCAAAAAAGTATTCGTAAGCGTTTCCTTGAATTCTAATATTCTTGTTTCACGCATAGTAATCGTTCCTTTTCCAACCATAATGATTATATTATATGCAAAAATGCGCAAAAAAATCAATCGTATTTTTTTACGATTGATTTTTTAATTGATTTTGAGTGTAGTATTATTTTTTAACCAACTGAATTATGACAACTTTTTTAATTATTCCGATTCGGTCTTCCAAAGGTATAAATAAGGTGTAAATTATTTGTTTCTATCTAGAAAATCCTACAAAATCAAGTCTTTCTCGCCATACTTTAAATGTTGCCGTGGCAGATGAATAGTACTTTTATCATATATCTAAAACTCCTTGAAATTCCTGATTTTCCTTGATTTTACGCCACTTTTCGGCATTTCTACGACAGAAGCTTAACAACCATAACTTGGTATAACTACGCTTATTTTAGCTTGTTTTTGCCATCATTTGTCATAAATTCTGTCGTAAATTCAAAAGATTTACGACACGCACCTTTTCCGGTGCGTTGTCGATTTCTTTGAAGCAATCTCTGTGATCTTCTGCATTTCTTCTTCCGCATCTTCATATCCCAGATGCGTATAAGTGTTCAAAGTAACACCAATCTCACTATGCCCCATAATATATTGAAGCGTCTTCGGATTCATTCCTGACTTCGCCATATTGGAACAGAAGGTGTGTCTGCAAACATGAGAAGTAACCTTCGGCATCTGTACCTTATAAATCTTGTTGTACTTCTCCCGGATATGCTGAAAATACTTCTCCCAGTGAAGTGCCACCATCGGTCTGCCATTCTTATCCAAAAACAGGAATCCGCTATACCCATCTATCATAGGCTCAATCTTAGGTTTCTTCCTGTTGGCAAGGATACGCTGAAAAGCTGCCTTTACTTCCGGCGTCATCGGCACCATGCGTTCGCCACTCTCTGTCTTGGTATCCTCGATCACATACTCCATATCTCTGGTTCTCTGAATCTGATGATCTACAATGATTCTGTTGTTCTCAAAATCAAGGTTCTTACTTGTTAATCCCACAAATTCAGAGATACGAAGTCCTGTCTTAAACAGAATATAGATGCCGTCATAGTACTTACAGAAATGCTTGTCATTCTTCACAAACTCCAAGAAATCTCTTTCCTGCTGTCGTGTAATAGCTTCTCTTGTAACGCTATCGTTCACAACAACAGTGTTCAGCTGAAATTCAAACGGATTTTTTACCAGCAAGTCATCATCCACTGCCATCTGGAAAGCAGGTCTTACAACACCACGGATCGTGTGAATAGAACTGTAGCCACGCCCATCCATCTGCTGCATTTTAATCAGCCATTCTTTGGCATCAGACACCTTGATCTTGTCAATGCGTTTCTGCCCAAAATCTTCTTTCTTAATTACATTGACTACAAAGTTGTAATTTGACCTTGTGTTATGACGGACACCGGTTTTCTGTGAAATATACTTTTCTACCAGTTCCAAAACTGTAAACTTACCGCCATCCGGTGTAATGTTGCTGTTTAAATCCTTTTGAATCTGCTTGATCTTTTCTCTCAGGGAAATATCATCACGCTTTCCTACCGGAACTCGGTCAACCGGAGTCAGCTTCCAGCTGTACACCGTCTTTCTCTTGCCCCATGCATCTTGATACTTGTACTCATATTTCCCGTCTTTACGCTGGCTCTCTCCATTAAATAACTTGCGACCTTTACTGTCTCGTCTTACTTCTGACATTCAGTTTCTCCTTTCTATCAACCTAACTGTCATAGAAAAGAGCCAAGCTATGATACCTCTATAATATCATAAACTTGGCTCTGAATCTATCGGGATTTGCCCTTTTTATATAGCAGATAATTTTTCGTCTACAAATTGTTCAAATACTTTACGCTTGATCTGCAGTCTTGATCCATTCCAGAGAATAAACTCTGCATCCGGATTTTCGTCAATCAATTTTCGCAGCTTCTTATCTCCGATATGAAAATACTTAGCTGCCTCCTGCACACTTAAAGTGTACTTTCTCCAGACAGGAATCTCATATTTTTCACCATTCTGTTCTTTTACCATAGGCACTTACCCTCTCTTTTTCCAAATGATCTCGTATCCCAGCACATCTGCCAGTTCCACGGCTTCCTTATATCGCAATGTTTCCCGATGGAGTTTTCCTGACAGGTTTGAAATGCTTCTGCTCCATTCATACTGATGTTCCAATTTTCCCAACACCTCCTGCATGGTCACTCCCTCGCATACAAGATGTGATTTTACTTCATTTCGTACATTCATTTTCGCTCACCTCCATAAAAAAGAGCCTTGCAAGGGAAGTGACAATGAAGTTCGACAACCGACCTTAACAAACTGTCAAATATCCATACAAAGCTCTGCTGCTATATTTCTATTCTTTTTATACTTATAAGTTGTTTTTGTTGTCAGAGAGGAAAATCTCTTGAAAAATAAGGATTTTTCAAGGCAACTGAAACGACAACCCGACGGCATTTCAACTGACAATTTACCCGTTTTTTCCAAAAGGCAGTTCCATCTGTTTGATTTCATCCTCCGTCAATTCCACAAAACCATCGAAAGGATTCGTGCCGGTTTCCACAGGCTTGTTGTCACACTCCCAGCCTTTCTGTCTGCCATATCCTGCAAAATGCCTTGGATTCGTAAACTGCTTCCAACCCTCTACGGAGTTATTCATAATATCGTTGATTTCACGGATTTCCCATTGTTTAGGTTCGTCAAAATCATGATTCAATGCTTCCTTATAGAGCGCTTTGGAGCAGACCATATTTCCCTTGTAGCTATCCAAGAATCCCTGAATCATCCCCGCTTTCGTATCTTCCGGCATGAACTGCTTCTGGAACTCTTTCAAGTACTGATCCATTTCTTTTGAAAGAGACAGCTGATACTTTTTGCTTCGATAAATTACCATGGCTTCTGCCCACATCTGCTCGATATAGGCTCTGGATCTCTTTTCATCTTCCATAATGTGTGTCTCTGCTTTTTCCAGATAAACCATGATAGGAAGAAATCTTCGATTTCCGGTGCGGTCAAGTGGCAAAAAATCCAAGGTGTTGGAAGTACCTCCAAGCACGCACTGACGAAGCCTGTCATCCGGCTGCTTATCATAGGGAATTTTATAAGTTTCCTTTTGACGGCTGAGGAACGATTTAATATCTTCAATGCTTTTTGCATTGGCTGTAGCAATCATCTCCGACATCTCCACAATCCAATGTCCCTGCATCTTACGAAACACATTGTCATCATCCAACTTTTTCAGATCATCTGTAAACCATTCATCTTTGATTGCCAGAAATCGAAAAAATGTGGACTTACCGGCACCTTGTCCCCCTACAAGGCAAAGCATCATTTCAAATTTACATCCCGGATGAAAGATTCTGTGAATAGCACCCAACATAAACAACTGCATAGCAGCACAGGTGTATTCGTTCTTCTCCACTCCAAGGAAATGGGGAAAGGCATTTTCAATACGCTTCTCTCCATCCCAAACTAAATTTTTCAGATACTCCTGAATTGGATGATACTTATTTTTATCGGCAATGATTGAAATCGCTCTCGAAATCTTTGATTCCACACTCAGACCGTAGGTTTCCTCCAGATAAAGCATCAGATAATTTACATCCGTTTCATTCAGCACCGGACCTCTCTTATGCCACCATAACGTTTTCACAATATCGGTTTTCTCTGTAAAAAGATTGTAGCGTATGCTTTTGTGAAGTACTTCGTCCAAACGGAATACAGTAAGACAATTTTTAATGCTGTTCTTCACACCACCGTTTTCTGTTCGGTCTAAGCGTTCCCTGATCTCGGCAGGACTGCACGGCTTCTCCATATCACTGGCTGCTTCTAAAACCATTTTCTGCGTCTGTGCAGGTAAATTTTGAAATTCGTTGTTCAAGTGATGCCACCTCCTTCCCATATTCCATTACAAGCAATGCTTTTTCCTCTATTTCTCCAAACAACAAAATATCCAAGAGATATTCCAGATACAATTTTTTCTGCAATGCTTCCACAAACAGCGGATGCCAAGTTTCATCTTCCATGTCAGGTGCATAATCAATTTCCCATTTTTTCAGGAGATGGTAGCAATCTGACAAAACTCGAAAGCAACGCTGCTCGGCTTCTTCATAAATCTGTGCATCCGATTTTTTACGGACTGCTTTCTTCGGCTTTGTTATCACAGGCTTGCTATCATAGGATATTCCAAAATCTGAAGCTGTTTTTCGTGCAGCTTCCAGACTGCTGATCCCATAAAACCTTGATACAAAATCAATCACGTCTCCATCTGCTCCGCACCCAAAACAATGAAAACGCTTGTCCACTTTCATGCTTGGAGTTCTGTCATTGTGAAAAGGACAGGATACCATGTTATTTCTGCCGACTTTCACTCCGTACATTTCCGCAGCCTGTCTGGTCGTGACAGACTGCTTCACTGCATCAAATACATTCATAGATCAACCCTCCCATAGAAAAAGCACCTGACATTTCCAACGAAAATAACAAGTGCCTGTTAGCGTTCCATATTCTTTTGTTTGATTTTTTATCCGAATCACCATCCTTTTTCAAAAATTCTTTATTGATCTGCAATTTTGCAAGCAGCGATTCTTTTGCTTTTTCCTTTACCACAGACTTGTTCTTTTCTTTGACAGTCGGCAGCTTCAATGCAGTTAAAACTTTATTCAGAATCTTATCTGTAGTTCTCTCCATTTTGTTTTGCAAGGCATCCAGAGATTTACTGACAGCAGATTTTTTATCAGCAGGAATATTGCTTTCTTCTGTAATCCACTTCTGATAATTTTCTATAATCTCCAAATCCTGCTTCTGTGTTTCTACAAAAACTGTTTCTGCAATGACCTCACAGGCTTTGTCATAGGCAGTATCTGCAATTTCTTCCACCAGAGATTCTGCCTCCTCCAACTTCATTGTAATTTCAGAAAGTGCCTGTTCCTTTTCTGCCATAACCTGCTTCTGCTTTTCGATGATATAATCATTTTTCTCCAGATAGACTTTTCCACCGTATATTGGCTCACGATCAAGTTGCAGACCATAGCGTTCACAAATCTGAAACAACATTTCTCTGCACATGGCATCAAAAGTCTGTTTACGATTATTGTGTCTGCCTTTCGGTTTGGTCGGATCGGGAAGTGGTATCCCCAATTCCTCCAGTGCTTTTTCCTGTTGTGGGCAAAGCTCGCCGTATTGATTTTTACAATCAAATACATGACGTTCCTGAATGTGAGGCGTTCCCTCATCCAGGTGCAATGCCCAGTTCAGAATGTGAACGTGAGTACCAAATCTGCTTTCCATTTCCCCAAAGAAATCATTAGCTATCTGCAACAAAATTTCCGGCGATACAGATTCTTCTACTGTGCCGATTTGATAAATCGTTTCTTCCGGACAGGTCTTTTTATTTTTCAACAAATCTTCCACAGTCCTGTTTCTCTCCGGATGTCTGTTCTTTATATTTCTCTCATTCTGAAAGAAAATGAAATCGCCATATTGGGCGGTGTAGTACATCTGCTCAACTTTTTCAAAAGAGAAATCCTGTTCGGCATCTGCATTACGGTTATCAGAAGTTGTAATCCCACGATAACAGTCCCAATAAATATTCTTTTTGGCTCGCTCCGCATCAATGTGTTCACTGTTCTCCAAATCAAACCTACGGTCATTATGCTTTGGATTGTAAGCACCATTTTTACCGGAACGACCATTGTGTCGTGTCAACCTCAAAGGCTTTTCCTCCATTTCTTTTTGCGTGTGGTCAAGAAAATCGAAGCAGCTTTGCTGCTGTCCTGCTTCATTTATGCGCAGGTAATACCCAGTACTAAGTGGCGAAACGCCACTGACTGGGCAAGGCTGCCGCCCTTGACCCGCACAAAGGACTGCGTCCTCTGTACTCCTGCCGGATAATCTGTTTCAAACCACCGGCCAGTTGGTTCTCACAGCTTCTCCGTTTTCCTCAGAACGCTCCGCCGGAGCCTCCTGAGAAAATTTCAGGCGATGACCATTCACATAGATCGTGAACGATCACCGCCTATTCTCGTATGCCGGTACCTGCATACTCAATTTGTAAATTGTCATGGCAATTTAATTTTGCAAATGAGCAAAACAAAAACGACCAACTTTTTACGGTTGATCGCCTTTGGCTTGGTCATTATTCTATTCTTTCACTGAAGAATCATCCAAAATACTTTTCTACCAGTTCATTTAGTGTTCCGTCTTTTGCCGCCTGTGCTGCATCTGCCTGAACAAAATGAGTGGTTTCAATCTTCAGCCTCTCGTCAAATCCCAAGATGTAATTGGTAGCAATTAGATAAATAATTCTGGTCGGTGCCATACCATAGACCTGATTTTTTAAAATATATCGGATACGTTCTTTATCATCCGGAAACTGCTTTTTCATTTCATCTGAACGAAACAGTCGCTTTACTATTTCCGTAATATAAAGACCAGACTTCATGTAGAGATCAGCAAATGTTTTTGTCGGATTGTCAAAACACCCCGGATTATTTTGTTCCAGTTCATCCACCATTTTTTCTACTACCCACCGAGGCGTAAAAATCTGGTTTGTTTTCTGTGGCGGGATATAATCAAAAATATCCTCCGTCTGCATTTCATCAAAATAATCTGCTAACTCCTGTTTCTTTTTCCAGAATTCTTCTATGGAATCATCAAACACAGGTTCGTCAAACAGATGTCCTGAAAAATATTGTCTGGTTCCTGTTTCCGGATCGTCATATTCGCCGCCATCTCGCAAGAAACGAAAATCATCTACCGTAATCCCAGTCACTTCCTCGAATACGTCTGCTTCTGTATATTCATCAAAGTTTTGAAGCGTAAGACTTCCATCCCCATATGCCATAATAAAACTTGGGATTGTCCTTGCAAAACCACGGAAATGTGATCGAACAGAGTCCTCTACCGACTTCTTTTCTTCCTCTGCTTTCTGCTTCTCCATCCGTTCTATCAATTCGGTTGGTTTATTCTGCACCGTATCCTGAACAGCATTGTGAGCAGCTTCTGTTAAGGCTCGCAAGGCTTCATTCATACTACTTTGATAGGCTTCTTCTGCTGCTTTTACATCACTTTGTGTTTCCGCTGTCTTCTGTCTCTGCTCTAATTCTGCTTTTGCAATATTAGCTTGCTGAACATAATCGCCATGAATCTGTTCAAACTTACGTTCAATCTCAGATTCGACCTGACGTTCCATACGTTTTTGCACACCTTTTTTCATTTCATACGCATCTGCAACTGGAATAACAACTTCCTGTTTGATTTTTTCCTTTACAGTATCAACCAGATTTTGCATAGACTGTTCCACTTCTGCATATCCGTTACTTTCGACAATATGGGAAATCTGTGGTTCAAAACTGTCTGCTATCTCTTCATAACGTTTTCCGCCAAATACACCTTGTGCCTTTCCTATGATGATTTCATTTGGAATATCCACTTCTCCATTTTCATCCACAGACACATCTGTAATATGCTGTAAATTTTTCTGATCCTGTTTTTTCGGATCTTCATGGGCGGGTGTAAGTTTTTCAACAATCTCCTTCACAATACCCGGTGCACCAAACACATTACTGATATTTTGGAACAGGAAATTTGACATGAATCCATGTCGTACCACTTCCTGACTTTTAAGCTTCCTTGGAATAGAAAGTACCTGTGCAGCATTCAGTTCCACCATACGTCCCTCATCGTCTTCTCCAAGAACAGGAAAGAAATTGAGCAATCGTTTGATATTGTCTTTTCGGTCATCTCCTGTCCCTTTTCCATCTGCGGTATCAGGAGATAAATTATTTGCAAATTCATCAAAAATGATCAATGTCCTTGCAGGATCAAAGTCGAATACATAAGCTGTTTCTTTTCGCATCCTCTGTCCATTTTTTGTAATAACGCAAGGATTTTGTGCCCGGAATGCTGCCTGCATATAGGAAGACGGACTTTGCAGATTACACAGCATTAACACACCACTCCATTCAGGAATCGTCACACCCACTGTTAACTGACCGACACTAAGAGTAATCGTCTTATCGTTCGTAGCAATCGCATTTTTTACCCGATCAAATGCTTCGTCAACAGTATCCTCCTCATCCAATCTGCCATCACCGGCTGCAAGAACAATCTCATAATCACAGAACACCGGATCTTTTTTTAATAACTTTGCCAAAGCCTTCGCACTGGCTACTCGATTCAATAACCACAAAGTATGTGATAGTTCCTCTCGCAATTCCGGTGTTGAATATGGATATTTCTCATTTGTGGATAAGGCATAAAGAAACTTCTTAATTTCAGCTTCATGTACAAAATTTCCAGCTTCATTTGTAAGGAAAAATTCATTCAAGTCAAAAGCATAATCCACACTGTCATCTTCACCGGATAAATCCAACCCTTTCTGTATCTGCTCTTGGATCATATTGGAAAGCTGATAGGTGTACATTGCAAGTCTCGGAAGCGGTTCATATGGATTGTATTCGTCTTTATCCCAACTTTCCCTTGCTTCCTGTTCATCCGCATAAGACCAGTTAAAAATCTGCTCTTTAGAAAACTGTTCACTTGCCAGTGCTTTAAACGGTGTACCGGACAAATATAATGTGTGTTTTCTACTGATATTCCGAAAGGCTCGGTCGGTACGCATCGTATCCACACCTTCCTGCGCTTCATCCACAATCAACAGATCAAAATCAATTCCCTGTTTTTTCTTCCCATCTGTGTCAGTATATTCCTTTGCAATCCATCCAAATTTCCGCACAGCATTTTTACTACTGCTAAAATACACAGAACTTTTCAGTCCCTGCAAAGATTCAAACGCTACCATACCGAGCTCTGAATTTTCATTTTCCAATACAGTTTTCAAATAGTTTTCCCTGCTAAAAACTCCCTTTTTCCCTCTGAGTGCATCGGTTTCCGACACGAAAGCAAGTTCTCCACGCCAGCCAATAAACTTATGAAAATCATCTGCCCATGAATTGGCAATGCTTGGACGATTGGTAACAATCAATACTTTTGTAAATCCCATTTGGCGAATCAAATCGTAAGAAGTCAGTGTTTTTCCAAAACGAGGCTTTGCATTCCATAAAAACTCTGTACCTCCATTCTGAAAATATTCCATCGTCATTTTTATAGCTTCCTGCTGCTCTTTACGGAGATCATAAGTGCATCGTTCTTCAGATTTTGTCAATGTCCGACTTGCAAACGCATTAAAATATTCCAGCAATCTTCCACCATCGGCATGAAACCACTCCGTTCCCGGTTCTCTCTGTACCAACTCTGTTTCCAGATAATCATGAAAATCATGGTCAGTAAAATATTCGCCGGAACCATCCTTATACATCGCATTATCTTTCCATGCCAACTCCCAACGAATATCTGCGGTGTGAGTCTGCTGCCGGATACGCTGTTGCACTGACTGTCGTTCTGTATAGCCTACCTTTGTCCATCCGTCATGATAGGAGACACCCGGCGTATTATAGGCATAAATCATCGGAACGACACGCTGAAAACTTTGAATCTTAACTGCCATATTACACCATCTCCTTTACATGAGTTTCAATAAACTCTATTTCGGCATCATCCAAACCATATTTTTTATAAAGTTGACGGTCAATGTCTGAAATAGACTGCGACCAGTCAATGTCTGAGGCAAGAGTAAAATCTTGAAGTGGAACCATATTCCAAACGCTTTTAGGATTATCCTGAGTTACCTTCTTTACCCCCAATAAAGCTCTAAACATTTTTGTTTTTATATATTTTTGTAAATTTTCTGCCTCTATACGAGTCAGGAAAGTACCTATACTAATAAATGTGTCTGTTGCACCCATGTTTGGCGAAAGAATTTCCGTAGCAGTTAATACCTCTCCAAACACACCATTTCCATTTGATTTTGGACATGCCACATTATAATTATCAAGGAAATCATTATCTCTGATATACTTTCTTTCAATATAGCAAACTGTTCTACTATTATTTATCCGACATAGCATTCCTACATAATCAGCATTATTAGTATCTTCATCTGTATAACATTCTGGTATTTTTTCAAAAAAATTGGAGGCAATCATATTTCCAGTTCCTTTACCTAATCGTACCAGTGCATCCGGATAATCTTTTGCAAATATCTCTGTTGTCCGATAATTTCCACGTGATGATATTATAGAATCCATAAAATTTTCTACTGAAGTTTTACTACAGATTTTACGGATAACATCATTCATTTCCATAAAAGAAGTAAATGTATGAATCGCTCCATATTCTTTTGTCACATCATGAATTGTAATGGCAACTCCACCTTTTATTTCTGTATTCACAAATATTTTTGAAGCATCTGGTTCATACATTAAAACCTTAAAATGGACGTTATCTAACATTTTTCTGTTCCAAACTTTAGGTGTTTGTCCAGCATCAAATAAAAATCTTGCTGGTGTAATTAATTCAACCACATCTGCAAGTTTAAAAGATTCATCCATAAAAAGATGATATATTGGAGGTTTTCTTCCATTGTTGGTATTTTCCTCTTGATATGGTGGATTTCCTATCACAAAATCAAACTTCATATTTCTTTTTTCCCCTTTGTTTACATTGAGATATTCCAAACTATTTCCTCGCCGCCAGTCATAAATCCGACAATGTGGCTGCTGTTTTACCTTCTCCTGATATGCCTCGTTGTCAAACCACTCAAACAGACTAAACTGATGATATTCTTCCTCTGGCTTACAGTAGGGAATTGTGCCTGACAGTCCATCCATCTGCCAAAGATTCCAGACAATCGTCTTGATAATTTCTCGATACTCTTTTGCAGTCGGCTTACGTTTCCACCTTGCTTGCAGATATTCTTCAAATGTCATCAACAAATTGACTCTTGCAATCAATAGATTATCGCCCTGAAATTCGTATCCATAGGTTGCTTGAAACGCTCTTAATGCCCATTTAATCCAATCTGATTCATCTACAGTATTTTCATTGACAATACGTAATTTTCTATCTAAAACACCCTGACGTTCCTGTAACGATATGATTTCTCCTGTAGAAACGTCATAACGATTTACCAGATACGGAGCCTCTCCGCTGGTAATTTCCAGTCTTCGTGCATCCACATATTGTTGCCACTTACGCTGCTTTGGAAATAACACATGTTCTGTCAAATTATCTTTGTCTATAAAAGCATCCGCTTTACCAAACCATACAGAATCAGCATAACTGACCATCTTTCGGCAAACCCACAGTGGTGTGAACACTTCTGCATGCTTACGTGTCCGCTCTGATTGCTGTTCCATTGCTTTCCGGGCACGATTTTTAATTACATCCGAATTTTGACCGGTTATGAGATGTATCTGTATTTCCTTATCTCGCTGGTATTCTGTTCCCAGTTCCCCATAGGCATCCGTTGCCCAAATGATATTTGTCTTTGTGGTTTTATCAACGAGGAGTTTTTTCAAGAGACCCCTGGAATGAAGCCTCAAAATTTCATCCTGTATTCCAACAAGCAAAATTACTCCTCCTTTTGAAACGAGCAATTTTGCTGCAGAAATCGTCGGCAAAATAGTGTACTTTTCTGCCAGGTCATTTTGAAGTCTCCTAAAAGGAGATTTTCATATTGGAAACAGTGTATTTTTGTGCTATCATTAAAGGCAGAAAAACAGAGCGGGCATTAGCAGAAAAGTACACATTTCTGCTAAAACCAGCTCTTACAAAAAAATGGATTTTTCGTAAATTTTCGCTTTATAACGAAATGTTGACAATGCCATATTGCACTCCTTTGCTGCTACCGTTGCAGTAATCTTTCCTGCCTTCCAGCGTTGATACACACCATGGAAGTTCTCTGGCAATGGACTTGGAGGCCTTCCAAAGCGAACACCTCTCATTTTCGCAGCAGCAATCCCTTCTGCTTGCCTCTGTCTGATATTGGTTCGTTCATTCTCCGCAACAAAAGATAACACCTGCAAAACAATATCACTCAAGAAAGTTCCCATAAGATCTTTTCCTCGGCGTGTATCCAACAAAGGCATATCCAAAACCACAATGTCAATTCCTTTTTCTTTTGTAAGGATTCGCCATTGTTCCAAAATCTCCGCATAATTTCTTCCAAGTCGATCTATGCTTTTCACATAAAGCAAATCATCTTTTTTTATTTTTCTTAACATTCGTTTGTACATCGGACGCTTGAAATCCTTACCGGATTGCTTATCTACAAAGATATTTTTCTCAGGAATAGACATTTCTTGTAATGCGATAAGCTGTCTGTCTTCGTTCTGATCCTTTGTACTGACACGAACATAGCCATATACATTTCCCATTGTTCCTCCTTCGTACAGGCAATCTGCCAACTCCAGACCGCACTATTTGATTTGTCGAATTACACCTGATATTTTATCTCACCATAGTGTAAGCACTTCAAAAAGCCAGCTTTGAAACTGATTTTTTAAAAGAATACCGCCCGTAAAACAACATTAAATTGTACTTAGCTCTATAAGTTTTCTTCTGGCATTCATGCCATATTTTTTGCCACATTCACTGCATACTTTTCGTCTTTCCTCAGAAAGTGGTGGAAGTAAACGGATAGATACTCTGGATTTATCCAGAACATAAGTTACACTACCTTTGGCTGTCCATCTATCCAACTTTGCAAACTGCGGATACTTCTCGGCATATTCAGCCAATCTGCGTTTTAATGATGAGTTAAAAGTGTAAATCTTGATGGTATCATCACCTTCACTGGTCAAAATAATTGTTTCTTTCTCATACTTTGATAATCTCATCTGATTTCTCCTTGTTTTTTGTATTTAGAGATTCCAACAATCTCTATGTAAAGCAGAATTGCAATCTGATTCTCAATTCTGCCGATAATCATTTGCCGTTCTCCCCTTAATGTTTCCTTGGAGGCATATCCCCTTTTCGGTGCTGTCCAGTCTTCCTTACGAAAGCGCTCCCTTTGCGATCATGGCGGTTTATCTCATCTCGGACGGTCATTCAGTTTTTCGTTCATCTCTGAACTGGCTACATCATACACCGAAAAATCGAATTTCTCGGATTATTTCCAAGGTCGAAAATTCACGCAAAAATGCCCTATTTTTTCCACTTAAGAGAAATAGGGCATACTGTCATTTTCTATACAATTATGTTAAAATATCAGCATCGGGAGGATGCCTATGAAAAATCAATTATCAATACAAGAAAAATTAGAAGATTTAAGAAGAGAACGTGACCTGACTCAAGACACCGTTGCTTCTGCCGTCGGAATAACAGGACCTACTTTAAGTAAATATGAAAATAAAGAGAACAAAGAATATAACATTGCCACACTCAATAAGCTGGCTGACTATTATGGAGTTTCTTTAGAATGGCTCGTTGGTAATACAGAAATACGAGAATCAACCAATTCTCCCATAGATGAATTGCTGCTAGATGATGAAACAATAGAACTTCTCAAAAGCGGTCGTTTCAACAATCGCCTTCTCTGTGAAATTATCAAGCATCCAGATTTCATAAAACTCATGACCGATACCGAAATCTATGTTGATGGCATCGCCACTATGCAGATTAAAAATATGAATGACTGGCTGGATGCCGTCCGTCTACAGATTATTCAGCAGAAGAATCCGGATTCCAACGACCTGTATCTGAAAGTTCTGGAAAGCTCGCATATTCAGGAAGAAGAATACTTTTTCCATACCATTCACAACGATTGGGACAATATCATCCGCACCATTCGTGAGAACCACGAACACGCTGCCGAATCTGCACCTATTGAAAGGCCAATGTCCAACGACAAAAAGGTACAGCGATTCTTGCAAACCCTCAAATTCAAAAGCAATCCCATTGAGGAATTCTGGCGATTCTTCTGCGAGGAGATGCAGATTCCGTTTGAGCAGCTGTCTGTGGATGAGCATAAGGTTATGAAAGATGTGTTCAAGAGATCTAAGCTGCTGAAAGCCATGCCGAATCATAAAAAGAGGAAAAATTAGTTTTTTATTGAAAAATAAAAATATTTAGCATATAATCAAGTTTTAGAAAAGGAGGGTTATCAATGAGTAAAAGAGTTTATATCAGTGCAGACTATTCTGAAAATGATGGGGATCGTGATGTGATTAACGAACTTCATACATGGGGTTAAGACAATAAGCATAAAGTAGATTATGTGGATACCGCACAAGTTGCTTCGGGAAGTATCTCTGATGATGAAGATTGTCGTCCATGTGATTTAAAAAAAGAATTTAATGCACAAATTTGTGCCTCTTCAGCAGTTATTTTTGTTGTTGGTGACAAAACAGCTTCTCGTACAGCAGGTAGTTCTTGTAAGAGAAATAGTAATGGTGAAGGATGTGATTGTACACCCTATAAACAAAATGCAAACGGAACGAACATCTGTAAAATATATGGTAAAACATCAACACCCGGACCAAATGATGATGTAGGGATAATCAATTCATATTCCTATCTTAAACATGAATTTATGCAAGCAAAAAAGAAAAATAAAACAATTATCATAGTTTATAATTCACTGAATAAACAATCGAATTGGCTTCCTTCATATATGAGTGAATATGAAGAAGATGCTCATCCATTTTGGAAAAAGAATGATGCCGGGAAAAAAGTTGGAGATTATCAATACATAAAGAAAGCTCTTGGATATGAATAGAAAAATAGCAGTTTTTTGTGACCAAGTAAAGGTATGGATTAAATGCTTGATGTCTGAAAAAAATTCCCTCGCTGCAGTGTGGAAGTTATCATACACAGCAATAGGTTATATTTCATCCGTTTTTACTTTTTCTATTTTATTGAAAGATTTAATAGGATTTAATAAGGCTGAAACTTTTTGCAAAAATCATTGGATTATCCTGATATTGATAGGTATTATAGCATCATTTATCAAAAATCATGAAAAAGTGTCTTACAAAGGAATGGTAAAAGACGATGACCTTCAAATTGAAGTTAAAGTAAGCGATTTGTTTTCTATAAAAGCATCCAGCTATGTGATACCCACTAATACATATTTCCGTACAGTTATGGATGGAGAATATATTAGTCCTAATAGTGTGCAAGGGGCATTTCAAATCAAGTATTTCAAAAGAAATAGAAGTGCATTAGATAAATTAATTGCGAGCAGTCTTGCACAACAGGGAATTAAAGGTAAAGATAGTTCAGATATACACGGTTCGGTAAAAAAATATCCCGTGGGAACAGTAGCAAAAGTTGATGTAACAGGGAAGCACTTTTATTTTGTTGCTGTAAATGATGTAAATAAATACGGGAAGCCAATAAATCAGCAATACAACAATGTTAATACTGCATTGAAAGGATTATTCGAAGCGATACTCCTTTTTGGTCACTGTGATGATATTGCTATGCCCTTAATTGGCACTGGAAAAGCTGCGATCCGTGAAGCAACATTGGAAAATGTTGTTGAGAACACTATTAATAGTTTTGTTAATTCTCAAGATAAGATTGCCCGGAAATTAACTGTCTGCATTAGACCAAAGGATTATCTGGAAGAAAAATTAGACCTGAAACGAGTTGGGAAATACATTGATTATAAATGTGAATTCAAATAATTTGTGAACTTCCAATATCACTCAATAAACTTGACGCTTTCTAAGAAATGGCGGAGTGCTTATCGTAACACTCCGCCGGAAGCCTAATCGGTTTGAGCAAAATTTGCTTGATTAGGTCTGTACTCCTATTGTATGCAATATGGTTAATTTTAAACACTTAAATGTACTTTCCAATCTGCCGGAAAATTCATAGCTGCCAAACTGATAACACTACTATTCTCCCGGAACAAAGTCTCCATCTCAGCTACAAAGCTTGTCCACTCCTCATCTGATGATCTCAGATATTTCATAGCCAACAAAATCTGATATAATCCATTATGTGCCGGCGAAGGTGTTACTTTATCGGCATCCAGAATTTCCGGTGTCGTATGTATTGTGCGATTGTAAATTCTGGAATTATGAGCACACATATTTCTTAATATGGAAACACCCTGCACCCATGAAGTAAACATTTTCTGCGATGGATTGGCTAAATTGCCTTTCTTAGATGTATATTGATAATTCGCTGCTAAAATCGAATATGCACTACCTATCCCTGTTTTCAGATTTTTTATTATCTTCGACAAAGTTCCGAAGGAAAGAACTTCTACAACTGCCCATACCGGCACTTCGCCTTCATGATTTTCAAAATTATGCTTAATAAACACATCATTAGAACGGGCAATTTCAGATGCTATCATAGACATATTCTGCCAATACATCTTCTTTTCTTTAAAAATGGATGAATCCTGCAAAATCAAGGCATCTCCGTGTATAAGCAATGCTTCCACTAATCGTACTCTCAAAGCCACTTCAATCTTGGAAAGCATTGAAAAAATCAACGCAGATAATTCCTGATCAAATTGATACAGCTTTAAAATATCTTCAAACTTTGTTCCCGGAACATACTTCTTTGAAGTATTATCATATAAATGGAACGAATATCCACGCAAACGATAAAATCCAACTGACTTTAATGCCTTTTCTACGTCCGCACGAGAAGTAATTACTATTCCCGCATCAATATATGATTGCACCTGCTGTGCTATTGTTAATATTTGTTTTGGATATTGATACATAAAACACCCCATAAATGAAAAAGTCCCACCGGGTTGCGCATGAAAAATCAGAGGCGTGGTGGGTTCTGTTACTATCATTATACAACTTTTATTGCGGCTGTCAAGCTTCCTTTTCAAAAAAGAATACAAGCTTCCACTATTTCCTATGGTACATACCTGTTACACGCAGTGTAACAGGTATGTACCATATTGTCAATTATCTATAAATCAATTCATACAACACAATTTCTTCTGCACGATTGTAGATGCTTCCCATTCTCCGAATCCATTCCCACTGATTATCCTCTTTCATTTTCTCAGTTATAGGCTCAGCTTCTTGCATCTGACCGATGATGATCTGTAATCTCTCCTGCGCCTGCTCGTTTATCTCTGCAAGATAAGTCCAGAGCTGGCAACTCAGCACCAAGTCATTAAACAACATTAGATTATTCTCCCTTAAATACTCTCGGTGCATACGCCCATACTTTCCGATAGGACGTTCTTCCTCCGGTAACTTCAAATCCGGTATGTAATAATCCCCAATCAGTACATAATCAATTCCGTTCTTCGTAATTCTTTCTTTCATCGTATTTGACCTCTTTCACAACGTATTTATCATAGCTTGACTTCATCTGTCGTAAAAGTGTCGTAAATTCAGGTCGGATTTTAAAGAAATCCTTGATTTTCAAAGGTTTTCAGCACTATTTTCGTCACTTGCCGTGGCAAATGAAAAGTACTTTTATCATCTTTTTATATCTCCATTTAAGTCTTGTATTTCTTCTCAAACGCTTGATATTTCAGGGTTTTCCGACTTTTGAGTTTTCCTTTCTTTTCAAGGTATCTTCTCAAATCTTCTCGTATTTTCTTGTGTTTTTCCCTGCAATCTTGGTAAATCCGTTGGTAAAGCAAGCGTCCTTACCAAC
>ERZ772969.1297-NODE-1297-length-19577-cov-2.906003_pt1 | contig 19577 bp, 19 predicted proteins | sample MGYA00511676_ERZ772969 | MGnify/ENA primary metagenome ERZ772969 (study PRJEB29015, sample SAMEA2737651) | human gut metagenome | biome: human gut; feature: human-associated habitat; material: faeces | place: China | collected 2012 ... | reverse complement strand
TCACATACATACTTTTTCATAATCTTGTTTTTTAATAAGTGAATAAATTAATTTTATTTTCTGTTTTTATGTATAACTTCATCAACTTTATTGATGATTTGTTCTGGTTTTATTTCATTTAAGCAAGCATAGTCATTCCTCCAGCACGGTTTATTGCCATAAATGGAACACGGGCGACACGTTAAGTCGGTCTGAACTGCAAGGTCTGCGCTTTGATTCCACCCCATAAATCCCGCAAAGGGATGTGTGGCACCCCAAACGCTGATGACGGGTGTGTTAACCAATGATGCCAGATGCATGTTGGCACTGTCCATACTAATCATCACATCCAAATGGTACATCAAAAGCAGTTCTTCCTGCAACGTGTTTAATAGCGTAGGTACACTGACACATCTTTCATATTTTTTTGCCCACAAAGATAGTTGCTCCTTTTCTTCCTTTCTGCCCCCAAATAGGAAAATTCGTGTATTTTCATACTTGGTTTGTATCATTTCAATTGTTTTTTCCATTTTTTCCAATGGATAAACTTTACCCTTGTGTGCTGCGAAAGGCGCTATGCCAATCCACCGTTCTTCCTTGTTTTTCGCTTCGATGCCTTTTGGTAAGACAGGCATGGTACCGTCTTGACGTGGAAAGATGGATGTAAAATCTATCTCAATAGGGTAACCTAACTTTGCTAAAACATCCGCATAGTTTTGGAAAGACGTTTGTAGTGGCGTCAATACCTTATTCCCTTTAGCGGTTAGCCTACGTCTGTCGGCCCGATGTTTGTCGATATGGGCAACTTTGAACCTGTCTAACGAAAATCTGGTGCGTAGATATTTCGAGCGCAGCGTATCATGAAAATCGGCTATGGCGGTGAATCGTTTGGCCGTCAGTCTGCGGTAAAGTTTATTCAGTCCGCGCAGATTCTTATATTCATTGTTCAGGTCGGCAGACATAAAGTCCACGTTTGGTGCCAATTTGTCAAAGAAATTCGCTGCAAAGGGTCGGCTCAACACGCTGATGCGAATATTGGGATATTGTTTTGCCAATGAGTACACTACCGGAACCATCATGGCTACGTCACCCATAGCCGAGAACCGTATGATGAGCAGATGTTCGGTCTTCATTTATTTTTTGTAGAGAACCGGGTTGGTTGACGGATCATTGTACATCTTCATCTGTCGGTACACTTTCATGTATTTTCGTCCCTCTTGGATGTCTTCCAGCAGCTGATCGATGGCTGTTCCCAAGTCTTTTTGTTGTTCCAGCAGCACATTTAGCTTGGCCGTACATGTATCTTTGTGCTCTTTTGAAGCATCTTGTCGTTCGACTTGCTCGCGCATGTGATAAATCTTCAGTGCCAGTATGGAAAGTCTGTCTATTGCCCATGCCGGACTTTCGGTGTTGATGCGTGCGTCGGGCAGCACTTTCACCTCACTATATTTCTGCCTGAAATAGCTGTCTATCTGTTCAACAAGATCAGTACGGTCTTGATTCGAGCGGTCAATGCGTCGCTTTAAGGCCAACGCTTCTATGGGATCAATATTTGGGTCTCTGATGATATCTTCAAAATGCCATTGAACAGTGTCAATCCAGCACTTCAGATACAACCGGTTTTCGATGGTTCCATCGTCGTAGGGATTATTGATTGGTGTGTCAATATCATCATGGACGTGATAATCATCAATAGCTTGTTGAAAGATTTTATTACATTGTTCACTAAATGACATGTTGCGTTTTCTTTTGGTTACTTATGCAAATATAAATAATAAAAGGTAATAGTCAAAACAAAATCAAGGTTTTTTAGTACATTGTAACAAAGTATGCGTTGTTTAATTTGATTTTTATCGTTTTAGACGTTATTGTCTTTCCGCTGTTTTGAACAATCAGAATAAATACCGAAAGCTATGCGAATTTTCTTGACAAGCAACCCTTTTATTTTGAGCGTATTTGTAAGCAACTCTTCATCCGTTTGCAAATACGCCAAATATGCGTTGATTTTGTATATAATTGACACATAATAAAATACAGCTTTCAACCATGGTTAGACTACTTCATTTTTGCTTTTTTCAGGGTAAACGCATTGCTTTTACCCTTCAATATGTATGCTTTTGGTGCGTTATGTCATGTAAATTGGGCAGCAAAGTCGTATATATTGCAACTTAAACGCATTGCTGTTGTCTTAAAATCTCATTTTTCTTGCCTCATGATAGCTTGTTTGCTCCCTCTAAGCATAGTGAATTTTTCCAGATTGGAAGTTTTCAAGTGCTGTTTTAGGGGTATTATTTGGTTAAAAATTTCTACATTTTTTAAGGTAATGATGTCATTCCTGGCATTTCGTAATGACGTAGAGGTGCGAATCATCACGCCCCTAACGATTTATTGATGTCTTTTTTCTATTATTAGCAGTTTCTACCTATTTATAACTCTATAAATCCCAGTATTTTTCAATAAAATAAGCCATTTAATTGCACAATATATGGTATAGTGTGCAATATGAGGTACTTTTTTCGATAAAACATTTGTAGATGTGAATAAAAATTTGTTCCTTTGCATCCGTATTTTTGATAATGAATCACTTATAAACATTTTAAAAAAGTTACAATTATGTCAGAAATTGAAAGCAAAGTAAAGGCTATTATCGTAGATAAGTTGGGTGTTGATGAGGCAGAAGTAAAGCCAGAAGCCAGTTTCACCAATGATCTGGGTGCCGATTCATTGGACACTGTAGAGTTGATCATGGAATTCGAGAAAGAATTCGGCATCTCTATTCCAGACGATAAAGCTGAGAAAATTGCAACGGTAGGTGATGCCATTTCTTATATAGAAGAAAATGCAAAATAATTAAAAGCAAACGATTTGGGTTGAGCTGGGAGATTTCTTTCAGCTCAATTTCAATTTGCTTTTAGGCTGGTTCTATAAATTAGCTTTGTTAGATTTTGAGCTTATTTTTGAGGTCAAAATGCAAGAGAGTGAAGGAGTGTAGCGAGCTACACGACTGAACGAACTTACATTTTGAACCAAAAACGGAGCAAGCCGAATGCAATCAAACTTGTTTGAATTGTTGAGGCGCAGCCTGTTTTATATAAAAAGAAGCCAAAAGATAACAAAACGTATTTCATAAACATTTAATGACTATGTGCGGTGGTAATTTATAGAAACAGCCTTTAAATCACGCCGTACCGTTCGAGTGCGTTCTTCACGCCATCTTCGTCCACCGACGTGGTGACGTAGTCAGCCACTTTCTTCAATTCAGGCACACTATTGCCCATCGCCACGCCAACGGCGGCTTGCTCGATGATGGAGATGTCATTGCCACCATCACCAAACGCCATCGTCTCTTCCATCGAGAAGTCCAGGTGACGGGCCATGGCATGCAGCCCCTGTCCTTTGTCGGCCCATCGTGAAGTGACGTCAGTAAACTCCGGATGCCAACGGCCGGAGAGGCATCCAGTGAGTTTTTGCATGAGTGCTTCTTCTTGCTGCGGCGTGATGAACGGACTCATTTGCAGGATGGGTTCTTTGAGAATCTTGTCGAGTGTGACCCCTTGCTCAAAGGCTTTCACTTGCAGCATGTCCTCGAAGATGCGTCGAAACTTCTCGTCCGGCTGGTAAATACACAGGTTCTTAGTACCCACCAGCACGCAAGAAAAATGTTGTCGGGTGGCTTCTTCCACCATCGTTTTAACATTGTTCGCGGGGATGGCGTGCAGACAAACGTCCTCGTTGTGGGCAAAACAGTAGGCTCCATTGGACGTAATGTAGCCGTCTATCAAATGTTCAATGTCGCCCAAAACGGTGATGAGCGGTGTTGGACGACCCGTAGAGATGTATATTTCCACGCCGTTTGCCTTTGCTTTTTCCAGCGCTTCGGTGGTTGACACGGGAATCTTATGGGTCTGAAAACTCACCAACGTACCGTCGATGTCAAAAAATAACGCTTTTATTTTGGGTTGTTTCATCAAAAATCAATATTAAACAGTGGGAAAATAGATCACGACACATACATTAGTCGTATATCCATGACAGTCTATTTGCAAAGGTACTGTTTTCCAAAAACTATCCGAAAAATATTTCGTTAACATTCAATAATCGACCAACTTACATGATTTTTGCAAGGAAAAACGTATCTTTGCATAAAATAGACTGCGCCTCAACAAAGCAAACAAGTTTCCTTTGTCTTCGGCTTGCACTATTTTTTCCAAAAACACAACATAAGAAAAAACTATGAAACAGATTATCAGTCACCTCACCGACAACGACGCTTATACCTTCAGTTGTCAATATTACGTCCTGCAGAAGTATCCTCGCGCAGAGGTAGAGTACACCTTCTTTGACCGCAACGACACCGTTTATCCGAAGGGATTCACCGCCCTGGTGGAAGAACAATTGGGCTACATGCCACAGGTGATGATTACCTCGGAGGAGATAGAGTTCATGAAGAAAAAGATGTATTACCTTCCAAAATGGTATTTCACCTTCCTTCGTGGCTATCGCTTCAATCCCCACGAGGTTACCGTGTCGCAGGATGAACAGGGACATTTGGATATTATGGTGCGCGGCAAGTGGTATTCGGCCATCATGTGGGAGATGCCTATCCTCGCCATCGTGTCCGAGTTGATGCACAATCTGCGTGGAGAACGTGACGCATACGACCCAAAACGCGAGGCTGAGCGCACCCGACAGAAGGCGGTTGAGATTCTCAAGAATGGCCTGGTGCTGGGCGATATGGGCACGCGCCGGCGCTTTTCGTTCGATCATCACGACATGGTGTTGCGCGTGATGAAAGAGGTGTACGAGCAAGGTGGCTACGATGATGACGACGGACACCACCGCTGGTCGGGCAGATTCACGGGAACCAGCAACGTCTACCTGGCCATGAAGCACCATCTCACGCCCATTGGCACCATGAGTCACCAGCTCATCCAGTTTGAAGAGAATGTCAGTGGGGTCTTTGAGTGCAACTTCAACGTGATGAAAAAGTTCAGTGACGTGTACGATGGCGACAATGGCATCTATCTGTACGACTGCTTCGGCGACAAAGTGTTCTTCAATAACCTGTCCAAGCGCATGGCGATGATGTTCGTAGGGCTGCGCGTAGACAGTGGCGATGAGAATGAACAGACTGACAAAATCATTGAGAAATATGAGAGCCTGGGCATCAATCCGGCAACCAAACAGGTGGTGTACAGCAACGGACTGGACATTGAGAAGGCCATCCGAATACACAAATACGTCAATGGGCGCATGCAAGACAGCTATGGCGTGGGCACCTTTTTGACCTGTGACGTAGCGAATGCCGAACCCATGAACATCGTCGTGAAACTCACGCGCAGCCGAATCACGGAGAAACGCGAATGGCACGATTGCGTCAAGCTGTCGTGCGACAAGGGCAAAACCACAGGGGATGCTGAAAAGTGCGCCTATCTCTTGCGACAGATAGGATAGCTCTTCTTGCCTGACGAATAAAGAAACCCATATAAAATGAGGTGTGTCAAATGGCTGATACACCTTTTTTGTTTTGCGACAGATGACAGCTGACACCAGCAATATTTTTCCACTGGAGAAGTGAACTGGGTAGAGTGCAATCAGCTGCATATCAAAATATTATAATTAGCAAGAGTGTTTGTTGCAGACATGAAAATACATGGGCATCCAATCTCATTGAGTTTGAGCACCAAAGGCAATGGGTTTGGACTCCAAAGTCAATGAGTTTGGCTGGCAAAGTCAATGGGTTTGGAATGTTGAGGAATATCAAAGGTTCCTACGTTTGAAATCAACAACGAAATAAACAGAAAACACGAAAATGAGTGTGTGATATAAAGAAGCCAAAGAACGTAAACGTTCTGACGAAAAGAACGAAATGGAATGAGTTGCACCCTCTCTTTAAATCTTTTATGAAGAGCGAAAGACTGCAACAGTGTTTTTCGTTTCTTTAGATAGAACGGGACGTTCTTCCGTATAATGTCTTTTGCGGCAGCATCTTTTGTTTCTTTCGGGTTTTTCGTTGTTTAAAATGAGATGTTACGATGCTTCTCTATTGGTAAACAAGATGTTACATTTATTATATTTGCATTTTTTGTTACATATCAAATCTAAGGACGACAGATTTGTTTACACCGAGTTTTATATTTAAATGGAAGAGCCGTGGCACAATAGGCCGTTTTTTATCCGAACAAGCTGATTATTCGGAAAAATTGTCTAATTTTGCAGCGTAATTACAATTTTTCAATGAGCATTCTGATCACTGGTGCATCGGGTTTTGTCGGCAGTCATCTTGTAGACGAAGCCTTACAACGGGGTATGGAGGTTTGGGCGGCTGTCAGGCCATCCAGTTCACGTCGATATCTCCAGGATGAGCGCATTCACTTCATCGAACTTGACTTTTCATCGGAAGAGAGATTGGTTCAACAGCTCGAGGGGCATGCTTTCGACTATGTCGTTCATGCTGCCGGTGTCACCAAATGTGTTCATCCGGACGATTTTCACCGTGTCAACACCGAAGGAACCCAGCACTTGGTGAATGCCATTCTGAAGCTGAAGATGCCCATCAAGCGGTTCATCTACATCAGTACGCTGGGTGTGTTTGGCGCCATCAGGGAACAGAAACCGTTTACCGAAATCAACGAGCACGACACTCCCCTACCCAATACGGCGTATGGCAAAAGCAAATTGGAGGCCGAACGCTACCTCGATGCCATTGGAAACGACTTTCCTTACATCATTCTTCGGCCGACAGGCATCTACGGTCCACGCGAAAAGGACTATTTCCTGATGGTTAAAAGCATTGCGCGTCATCTGGATTTCGCAGCCGGATACAGTCGGCAAGACATCACCTTCGTGTACATCCTCGATGTGGTTCAGGCCGTATTTTTGGCCATCGACCGCGGCATGAGCGGTCGCAAATACTTCCTCACCGATGGAGGCGTATACCAATCAGACACGTTCAGCGACCTCATTCGCCAAGAGTTGGGCAATCCCTGGTGCGTGCGCCTGAAAGCACCGCTGTGGCTCTTGCGCATTATCACGGCGTGTAGCGAACTCATAGGCAGAAAAACGGGAAAGGCCATCGCGCTGAACAACGATAAATACAACATTCTACGGCAACGAAACTGGCGCTGCAACATCGAGCCAACCATGGACGAACTGGGATATCATCCACACTACAACTTGGAACAAGGTGTGAAAGAAACGGTTAAATGGTATTGCGAAAATCACTGGCTTTCCAGCAAAGCAGCCCCTAAAAACTAATGAACTCATTCTGATGAAATATTTCTTTTCTGAACTATTCTCCATCGAGAAGAAACCCAAGCGTGGGCTCTTACCCATTGAGTGGGCCATGTTTGCCTACATGGGGTTCACCTTTTTGATGATATTCTTCACCTACACCAAGCTGGTTAACCCACATTCGATGATTATCGGGCGCATACAAGTGGCCGCCATGACATTGGCTTTGTGGGGAGTGTACCGTCTGCTGCCTTGCCGCCTGACCCTCTCCGCCCGCATCTTCGCACAGATGGGACTGCTGGCATGGTGGTATCCAGACACCTACGAGCTGAACCGGGTGCTGCCCAATCTTGACCATATTTTCGCCAGTTGCGAGCAAGCCATCTTTGGTATGCAGCCGGCATTGGTCTTTTCCCAGGCGTTTTCGTCGCCCATCTTCAGCGAACTGATTGATCTTGGCTATGCCTCTTACTACCCAATGATAGCCCTCACCGCTCTTTATTACTTTGTGTGCCGCCAGAAAGAATTTCAGCGTTGCACCTGGGTCCTCGTCGCATCATTTTTCGCTTACTATGCTATCTACGATTTATTGCCCGTCGTTGGACCCACGTTTTACTTCAAGGCTATCGGACTGGAGAATGCGGCGAAAGGAATATTCCCAAGCGTGAACGACTATTTCAACTATCATCAAGAATGCTTGGTTAGTCCCGGGTATCAAGAAGGGCTGTTCTATCATTTGGTAGAAGATGCCAAAGCGGCAGGCGAACGACCTACGGCAGCCTTCCCAAGTTCACATGTAGGCATCGCCACGGTATGCATGTTGTTGATTGGACACACGCGCAACCACAAGTTACTCTGGCTGTTGGTGCCCTTCTATGTATTTCTATGTCTCGCTACAGTGTACATCCAAGCCCATTATGTGATAGACGCCATTGCCGGATTCGTATCGGGCGTTGCCTTTTACTTTCTTTTCATGTTCTTGGGAAAGAAAGTAAAGTGACGAATAGAACCCTACAAAATAAGCATAAAAGGCGAAGAGGCAAGGTGCGAACAATCTCGCGCACCTTGCCTCTTCGCTTATAGATTAAGGCCGTATTGCCTTAGTAGGTGATGATTCCCAGCCAGCGCAATACGTCATTGAGGTTGGCCACTACCATCAAAAGCAGCAAGATACCAATGCCGATATATTCGGCACGAATCATGAAAGTTTCACTGGGTTTGCGGCGAGTAATCATTTCGTACAGCAGGAAGAGCACGTGTCCACCATCCAAGGCGGGGATAGGAAGAATGTTCATGAAGGCCAGGATGATGCTGAGGAAGGCCGTCATGAGCCAGAACATGTGCCAATCCCATACGGGTGGGAACAGACTTCCGATAGCACCGAAGCCTCCTAACGACTTGGCACCATCAGCAGTAAACACATATTTCATGTCGCCTACATATCCTGCCAGCACATGCCAACCGTATTTGGCACCTGCCGGGAAGCTCTCGAAGAAGCCGTATTCTTTCATGGTGGGTTGATAATACGAGTAAATGCTCGTCATACCCACGCCCAAGAGCAAATCTTTACTCAGCACAACCTGCGCCGTATCGGCTTTTGAGGCGCCCGGATGCATGAACGCGATGGATGCCGTTCGAATCTTCATGCTGTCTTTCGGGGTCTTAGCGGCCATGAGTTGATCGTTCAATACGCCCACCTCGTCTTGGAAAGCGTTCCAAGAGTCAACCGGCTTGCCATTGATGGCGACGATGCGATCACCCTTTTTGACACCGGCTTTAGCCGCTGCTCCATCGGGCATGACACTGTCTACATCGGCCAACACAAACGGTGTGACGAAGCGAGGGGTGCTCTTCAGCATGGACAACAGGTTCAGGTCGCCGGGCAAGTTGATGCTCATGGGTTTTCCATTGCGGATGATGTCCACCCGTTTGGCCGTAGACAAGTCACGATAAACGTCGGCGTTGAAGTCCTTGAACGCACCTTGATCGGTACCCAAAAGGATGTCATGGTCTTGAAATCCATACGACTTAGCTTCTTGGTTGAAACGCATTCCGTGGGTCATGTCCTTGACCTGCACATACGATTCGCCCCAATAAAACAACACCATGGAATAGATAAAAAGAGCCAAGAGAAAGTTGACGGTTACGCCACCAATCATGATGAGCAAGCGTTGCCATGCGGGTTTGGAACGAAACTCCCACGGTTCGGCTGGCTTTTTCATCTGTTCGGTATCGAAACTCTCGTCTATCATACCCGCTATCTTACAGTATCCGCCCAGCGGAAGCCACCCCATTCCATAGGTAGTGTCGCTATGTTTGGGTTTGAAACTGAACAAATGACCCTTCCACTTGCCGATGCCGACATCGAAAAAGACAAAGAACTTTTCAACTCTTACACCGAAGAGCTTGGCAAAAAACATGTGTCCGCCTTCGTGCAAGAGGACCAATAAGGAGATTGCCAGCACAAACTGAAGCAACCTGATTAAGAATATTTCCATTTCTATTTGATGAGTTTTCGGAGCTGGCAGGGACTTGATTGTGAACACAAGCCTCCTGGTATCTCCATGATCATTTTGTAATTAATTCGTTAGCCATGCGGCGAGCCATCGCATCTGTCTCGACATAGGTTTCAAAGGTGGGTGCCGCATCGAAAGCAACACGCTCCATGGTTTTCTCAATGACGTCAGCCATGCCCAAATAAGTACACCGCCCTTGACGGAAAGCCTCGTTCACCACCTCATTGGCAGCATTCACCACACAGGGCATGTTGCCACCCTGACGGATGGATTCATAGGCCAGTGCCAGGCATTTGAACTTCGTGAAGTCGGGCTCAAAGAACTCCAAGGGCTGCTTGAACATGTCCAAGCGAGCGCCATCCAGATGCAATCGCTTGGGAAACGAGAAAGCATATTGTATCGGCAGACGCATGTCTGGCACGCCGAGTTGCGCCTTGACACCACCATCTACGAACTGAACTGCACTGTGAACGATGCTCTGTGGGTGAATAAGTACCTGTATTTTTTCGGCTGGAACGCCGAAGAGCCACTTGGCTTCGATGACCTCGAAGCCTTTGTTCATCATCGTTGCCGAATCAATCGTTATCTTGGCACCCATCTCCCACGTTGGATGTTTGAGCGCATCAGCAGCGGTAACGTCTTTCATCTGCTCCAGCGTGAACGTTCTGAAAGGGCCGCCACTGGCCGTCAGCAATATCTTTTCAATCTCGTTGTCATCTTCACCGACAAGAGATTGGAAGATGGCACTGTGCTCAGAATCGACAGGTAGAATAGGTACATGATACTGTTGAGCCAACTTACCCGCCACGACAAGCGTCTCTTTGTTAGCCAAGCACACCTTTTTGTGCGCCTTGATGGCCTGAATGGTTGGCGAAAGACCAGCGAATCCAACCAGTGCCGTAAGCACCATGTCTATCGGTTCGGCCTGTACGATTTCATCAAGCACTGCCTTACCCGCATAAACCTTCACCTCAGGACAGTCATCCAACAACCGACAGAGCGGTTCGTACAGACTTTCATTGGCGATAACCACCGCAGCTGGCTTGAATTTTCGGGCTTGCACAGCCAGTTCTTCATACCGGTTGTTGGCGGTGAGGCAATAAGCTTCATACAAGTCGGCATGCTGCTCGATGACATCAAGTGCTTGTGTACCGATGCTACCTGTTGAGCCTAATATACATATTTGTTTCTTCATTGATCGTTATGAAAAAGTGCCAAGCGGCTTTACTTGTCTGGTAAGTCGAGCAAGCCGTCGGGCAATAGTATCGTTATTTCTTTGTTTTGTACATCTATTTGCTGTATCAAATCCTCGTTGGCGGGAATCAATGTGCCGTCTTCCAGTTCAAACAGCACGTTTTCCGTGCTGTCATCTACCGAATTGATGATGCCAATCAGCTGACCAGTTTGCGCATCTTTCAAGGCGAACCCTGTGATTTGCGCCCAAGAGAGATGGGCATCATCCGACTCAGCAATCGCCCTTGGGAAGAAAACCTCGCAGCCTGTCAACTGACGAGCCTTGTCCTGCGTATCGACATCACAAAACTTCACCAAGACCGTTTCATTACTTCTGAAGCGATATTCCTCTAAGAAGAAAGGCACAAGGATACCATCAATCTTCAAAATGAGATAGGAATTCTCCGTACGGTCGAACACATCATCGGTGAAATGGAATGACAATTCGCCTTTAACCCCATGCGGTTTGCCAATCTTGCCTATGCGGTAAACATCTTCTTCCTTAATCATCGACACGCTTGATATGTGCGCCCAACGCGTTGAGACGAGCCTCTATGTCCTCGTACCCTCTGTCTATCTGGGCGATGTTTTCTATTCTGCTGGTACCTTCTGCACTCAATGCCGCAATTAACAATGCGATACCGGCGCGGATGTCGGGACTGGTCATGCGTCCGGCACGCAGCCTAAATTGGCGATCGTGACCAATAACCACCGCACGATGAGGGTCGCATAAGATGATTTGAGCACGCATGTCTATCAGTTTATCTACGAAAAACAGTCGGCTTTCAAACATTTTCTGATGAAAAAGCACGCAACCACGCGCCTGTGTTGCCACCACCAACAGCACTGACAGCAAGTCGGGCGTAAGGCCTGGCCATGGGGCATCGCTCAAAGTCATGATGGTACCATCGATAAACGAGTCAATTTGGTAGTGCGGTTGACGGGGAATGAACAGGTCGTTGCCTTCAATCCTGATTTTAATTCCCAAGCGTCTGAAGGTATCGGGGATGATTCCTAAGTGCCGAACAGCCACATCTTTGATTCTCACACCATTGCCTACCATGGCTGCCATGCCGATGAACGACCCCACCTCAATCATGTCTGGCAAGACCGTGTGTTTGGCTTTGTGCAGCGACTTGACACCAACAATGGTCAACAAGTTCGATGCAATGCCACTAATGTTGGCTCCCATGGCATTCAACAGATGGCACAATTGCTGGATATAGGGTTCGCAAGCCGCATTGTACACGGTGGTTGTCCCCTCTGCCATCACGGCTGCCATGATGATGTTGGCTGTTCCTGTAACCGAAGCCTCATCCAAGAGCATGTAACAGCCTTTGAGCTTGTTTGATGTTTCTATGTGATACACATCACGAACTGCGTCATGCCTAAACTTCGCTCCCAACGCCTTGAAGCCCAGAAAGTGGGTATCCAATCGGCGACGACCTATCTTATCACCGCCTGGTTTGGCGATGGTACTCCTGCCAAAGCGACCCAACAAAGGGCCAATCATTAAAACAGAGCCGCGCAAGGATGAGCATTTGTTGACGAAAGCGTCGCTGTCCAGATAGTCGAGATTAACCTCGTCTGCCTGGAAAACATAGTCATTTTTATTGATTCGGTTGACCTTGACGCCAATCTCTTGTATCAATTTGATCAAATTGTTGACGTCAAGAATGTCTGGAATATTCTTGATTGTGACAGGATCGGAGGTGAGAAACGTCGCACAAATCACCTGCAACGCCTCGTTCTTGGCTCCTTGTGGCTTGATTGTTCCGCTCAGCTGATGGCCGCCTTCAATGACAAATGCCTCCATACGCTTATCGTCTCTTTTTCCTTCTATCGTTGGGACGCGCGTCCATCCGGTCGAACTTGAAAGTATCAAGGTCAAGAACAATTTTGCCGTCGGTGAACTTTTCGAGATCGAAAGCCACCTTCTCGTCATCCGAGGAGCCGTGTCCCCACTGCATTAGGTTGCGTTTCATCTGGTTTGCTGTAACGCGAGCCAACTCGTCACGTTCGTCACCAGGCTTCATAGTCTTGAGCTTTTCGAACATCTCGAACACCATGTTTCCATAGTGACGCACAGGAATTCGATTCATGGGATATTTCAATGGTTCGGGCTTTGCATAAATCTTGGCAGCCTGCGAAACATCATAAGGATAGTCGATGTCGAGCTTAAAGTTGCTCATAATGGCAAGATGATCCCACATTTTCCGTTGAACATCCTCGTTCTCACGACTCTGTGGAAACATTCGAGCCATGATTGCGACAATGGTTTCGGCACATTGTTGACGCTCATCCTTGTCGGTGAGCGACACAGCATGGTCTACCATGTTCTGCACTTCACGGCCATACTCGGGCAAGATGAGTTTCTCGCGCTGGGTATTATAATCTAATCCTTCAATATCCATAGTTCAATTTATTTATCAACTAAAAGCCTCGTCGCAGCTAACCCCATTCTCTTAAAGCAACTTCTTGGGTGATTTGGCCACAAAGTCCTTCAAATAGAACGGTACGAAATAGGCCACATCCTCGAACAGCTCGTTCATCATGCGCTTCTCCGCCAATGGGAACATGTTCTTAGCCAAGGGTTCTACGCCTTTGATGAGGTGCGCGTTAGGGTGGTTAATGGTTTCCAAACACTTCTCAGCTCCATTTCCAAAGAAATATACGGGATGCTCATCCAAATAGGATTTATAGGTGTCGTGATCTACCACATCTGCTTGTATCGGTCGAATCTCTTTCAAGGAACGGTCGAAAAGCTGCGCATACACCTCCATTCTACGGGCATCCAGCATGGGACACAACAACGCATCTTCCTCTTGTATCTGCTCACTCAGCAACACGGGGACACACAACAGCTCGAGGGTTGGAACGGAAATCAACTTGACCGAACGTCCATAGCAAACGCCTTTGGCCATTGATACGCCAATTCGCAGCCCGGTATACGAACCCGGTCCGCAACTCACTGCTACGCCATCGAGCGGAATCAAATGACTATCTACGAACGACAGCGCCTCGTCTACATACACGCCCAACTTCACGGCATGGTTGGGACCGCTGTGATCTTCTCTCTCAAAGATGCATGCTCCATCTTGGCTTACGGCCACGGAACACACGTCTGTACTTGTCTCTATGCTTAAAATACACGACATATGTATCGTAAATATTACCTAAATAAAATGCAAATTTACGCTTTTTTCCTGCAAAATGATTACTTTTGCATAAATTTAACGTGTTGAAATTATGATACAATCGATGACTGGTTACGGAAAGGCAACCACAATCTACAAGGAAAAGAAAATCAATGTCGAAATCAAATCACTCAACAGCAAGTCGCTTGATCTCTCTACACGTATCGCCCCACTGTACCGAGAGAAAGAATTAGAGATTCGCCAACAAGTCGCTCATGCGTTAGAGCGGGGCAAGATAGACTTCTCCATCTGGATAGAGAAAGACGCATCAACAGACCTTTCTCCCATCAACAGCGAGGTTGTTGAGAATTATTACAAGCAAATCAAACAAATAGCAGCCACGACCAGACTGCCCGAACCGCAAGATTGGTTCCGCACCTTACTCTCTCTTCCCGACGTAACCATCAAGACCGAGACCGAAGTGCTTGATGATGAAGAATGGGCTGTCGCACAAAAGACCATCACAGAGGCACTCAACCAGCTCATCGACTTCCGCAAACAAGAAGGTGCCGCACTCCAAAAGAAGTTCACCGAGAAGCTGGACAACATCACCAACCTGCTGAATGAGATTGAACCATACGAAAAGTTGCGTGTTGAAAAGATACGCGCTCGCATCGTTGACGGCCTCTCTCAGATTCCTGATGTTGAGTATGATAAGAACCGTCTGGAGCAAGAACTGATTTATTACATCGAGAAACTCGACATCAGTGAGGAGAAACAACGGCTGGCTAATCACCTGAAATACTTCCGCACCACCATGAACGAGAACGAACCCGTTGGAAAGAAACTGGGCTTCATCGCACAAGAGATGGGCCGAGAAATCAACACAACGGGGTCGAAAAGTAATCTCGCAGAGTTGCAGAACATCGTGGTGAAGATGAAAGACGAACTGGAACAAATCAAAGAACAGGTGTTCAATGCACTGTAAGCCCTAACGGGGGAAGCCTCCCCCAACCCCTCCGAAGGAGGGGAGCTGTACAACAAAGAGGAAGGAAATAGTGGTAATTGTCACGCTACGCAAACATAAAGGAGCTACACTGTTTGAGCTTTGGGATAGAAGGAAATGGTATTTTCATGAACATTGTTCACCACTCTTATGACAATCATCAAGGAAATGGCGAAAAACAGGCAAGAAAGATATAAATACGAGACAGCTGATGCTTCTTTATACAAAGTGTTGCAAGAGCGTGCACTGCAACATCGGAAACACCCAACGCAGGCTGAAGCCGCACTTTGGGAATACTTAAAAGGGAATTGTTTGGGGGCAAAATTCAGAAGACAGCATTTGATTGGCCAATATATACCCGATTTTGTATGTCTTTCCAAACAATTGATTATTGAGGTGGATGGAGGTTATCATTTCATTGGCGACCAACTCATCTCTGACGAACAACGAACAGCTTATCTCGAATCTTTTGGCTATCAGGTTATACGATTCACAAACGAAGAGGTGTTGGCAGACACACAAAACGTACTTAAGCAAATAAGACATATCATGGATCATCTAAACGAACAAAACAAACAGCAAACCGTACAGAATACGACGTCCACTGATAATGCTCCCCTCCTTAGGAGGGGCGGGGGGAGGCTCTCAACCCATCTCATCATCTTCTCCGCACCTTCGGGCAGTGGCAAGAGCACCATCGTGAAATGGCTCATGGAAGAACATCCCGAACTAAGGTTGGCTTTCTCTATCTCCTGTACCAGTCGTAAACCAAGAGGTACGGAACGAGATGGCGTGGAATACTTCTTCGTCAGTCCGCAGGAGTTTCGCGAACGTATTGACAACGATGAGTTTTTGGAGTACGAGGAGGTATATGAAGACCGCTTTTACGGCACCCTGAAAGCACAAGTGGACAAACAGTTGGCCGCTGGGCAAAACGTTGTGTTTGATGTAGATGTCAGAGGTGGCATCAATATCAAACGGTTTTATGGCGAAAGGGCCTTGAGCATTTTCATACAGCCACCCTCGGTAGATGAGCTTCGCCGCCGGTTAGAAGGACGTGCCACCGATGCACAGAGCGTTATAGAAGACCGATTGGCCAAGGCTTCATACGAGTTGTCGTTCGCATCTCAATTTGACAAAATCGTAATCAATGACGATTTGGCAAAGGCGAAACAGGAAACATTGGAAATCATCCGCACATTTTTGGAAGGAAAGGAAGCGTGAAATCACCCGGCACGATGAAACAAGTAGGCATCTACGGTGGGTCTTTCAACCCCATTCACAACGGGCACGTCCAGTTGGCAAAGCATATTCTCTGGTTTTCCGCCTTGGATGAGATATGGTTCATGGTGTCTCCTCAAAATCCCTTGAAGCCACAAGGCAGCTTGCTCGATGACCATTTGCGCTTGGAAATGACACGAACGGCCCTGCAAAACGAGCCGAAACTCATCGCCTGCGATACCGAATTTCACCTGTCCAAACCATCATACACCTGGAACACGCTGCGACATTTATCCACCGAGCATCCAGAAGTATCATTCACACTCATCATCGGAGCCGACAACTGGCTGGTATTCGATCAATGGGCACACCATGAAGACATCCTACGAAACTACGAAATTATCATCTATCCTCGCCTCAACGCTCCCATCAACAAACAAAGTTTGCCCCACAACGTCCACCTGTTGGACACGCCTCTCTACAACATCAGCAGCACCGAAGTGCGCCGACGCATCCAGCAAGGCGAAGATGTAAACCAACTGATTCCAACAGAAATCATTCCACTTGCCACTCGGTATTATCCACATCCGTGAGCGTATGTAGGGTTGGAGAAGTACTGCATGGAAGGAGTATAAATGCCGAATTTTCTTTACAAAGAGCCTCTCATAACTCGCATAAAAACAACCAACGGCAAAGTTGGTCGCAAATACGCGAATTTTAAGAAAGTTTCATAACTCGTTGTGATTAAGCGTATTACACTTAAGTGTTCTCTTTTCTTTCGTATTTTACCACTTTTTGGCGACTGAAGCATTGAGATAAGCCTGCTATTTGCATGCTTTAATGCTGTTGTTGCATGCGAATAACACCTCTAAAGAGTGTTTCCAAGACCGTAAAGTCAATGTTTCAGCTTGAAAAGACGCTTATTTTGTTCAAATCAGCGCATTTTTGCATGTCGTTTGCCTATTGATTTTTTCTATTTTGAAGATTTTAGATGGTCGTTTTTTGGTAAAATAACAAGACAGAAACAACAAATTCTTTTGCCAAAAATGAGATGAAAAAAACGACGCTGCACCTTCACAAAAGTGGCATTGTTGTGATAACAAATGACGCATAATGAAGCGAATGAAAACAAGCAGTGCGATTCATTTTATTCATTAGTATTGTTGTTGAAACAATAGAACAAAGATTGTTTTCATCATCAACAACCTTTCTCTTCTATGAAAGAGCCGCGACCTTATTCACATTCGCTTCATTAATCGATAAGTTTATTTCAACTTAAAAGTGATGGGAAGATTGTATATAACCCGCACAGGCTTGCCTTTTTCATATCCAGGCTTCCATTTTTTTTGCAACTTTGCCACTCTGAGGGCTTCAGCATCTAATATTGGGTCAATAGATCTGACAATCTTAAAGTTTGACAGCGACCCATCTTTTTCTACTATAAAACTCACGATGACGCGCCCTTCTATTTTCTTTTTCTGCGCTTCTACGGGATATTTCATGTTTGTTGCCAAAAAGTCCATTAAAGCTGGTATGCCCCCTTCGTACTTGGGCATCACTGATGGTACCGTATACACTTTATCGGCATTATCTTTTGCTGTACCAACTTTCTTCTGTTTTTTGACCGGTGTCCGTTTCTTTTTGGGTTGCTGTGGTAGCGTGTACCGCAAAACTTTCACGGCATCTTTCTTCACAATAGTGGGTTGTTCACTGATAGAGCGTGCGATACTCTCTATGTTGCTCGCTGCGAGGAGTGCGGCTACGAGCGGAAGGAAAAACAAGTATTTAATCTTTCCTACGGGTTTTGTTCTGCGTTTGTTCATCATCTTGATTCTTTTTTTTAATGGTAAAACATTGAAGTTATTTGAAATTGTAGCTACATTCTTTTGATACGACAATCCTAAGAGGTGGTACTGGTAGGTTTTAGAGTTGATTCCATTTGCCACCACTCGATGATCTGCCAAATATTCTATGTTCATTCTCACCTCTCGTCTCAACAACCATGCGAAAGGATTCATCCAACATGCGATGGTAAAGAGTTCGGAACAAATGACATCTATCGAATGCCATTGTCTGGCATGTGTCTGCTCGTGCACCAATATCTCGTGCAGTTGAATAGGCGTTTGTGCGTCGGGATTTACAAATATCCATTGGAAAAAGGAGAACGGACTGCCTTTGCCCTTGATGATATGTACCTTGCAACCGTCTATCTCGCGCGTTTTGGTGCGGATAATCATGGCCACAATCATGCCTACTTGCACCAACATCCGAAGTAAGAGTACCGCTACCCCACCTATATATATCCATTGCGCCACGTTCATCCAAGTCAACTCGGTCTTCTCTGCTCCGACAGTTAGCTCAGGAAGCACTACTTGCCGGTACGTTAATGCCATTCCTTGAGAGGTTTCAGCGGTCATGAGCCAATTGGTTGTTGGCATCAATGGAACCAAGAAGGCGACGGCATAAATGCCTAAAAAAGACCTCTTCTCCAGCCAAAGAACGTGTCTTTGGCACAAAACATCTGATAAAAGCCATACAACAGTATGAGGGCTATGTTCACTTTGACGAGATAGATAAGCATAATCTGTATTTTTTAAGTGTGCGTGTTCAAATCTATTATTTTCTAACCAGCGATAGGGAAAGGTACTTATTCGTTACCCTTCTCAATTTGGTCAATGATGTCTTGCAAGTCTTCAGAAGACAGTTTCTCTTCTTTCGCAAAGAAAGACACCATGTCCTTGAACGAGTTACTAAAATAATCACGAACAAAACGCGACATACAGTGCTGTTTGTACTTCTCTTCTGGAATGGCAGGAGAGTAAACATAGGTATTCCCTCGCTGCTCTTGATTTACAAAGTTTTTGCGCTTGAGGTTGTTCACCACCGAAGCAACTGTGGTGTATGGCGGTGGAGGCGTGCCCAGTTCACCCAATATTTGCTTTACCGTACAACTTCCTAATTGCCATATACGTTGCATGACCTCTTCTTCTTGTACTGTCAATTTTTCCATATTCATCTTCTTGCGTATTATCAACCTAAATAATAAGCAACTGACTGATGTCAGCCCATCGATTGCTTATCACTCGCAAATCTACGAACTTTTCGTAATAATGTCAAGTATTTCTTTGTTAATAAATTATAAATATTTACCAAAAGTGATTGTTTGTAATATTATTACGAATATCTCGTAATGCTAATTTTTACACAAAATAGTACTCGTTAGGCTACTATTGGGCTCATTGAATACATCAA
>ERZ772969.1282-NODE-1282-length-19778-cov-4.991888_pt1 | contig 19778 bp, 22 predicted proteins | sample MGYA00511676_ERZ772969 | MGnify/ENA primary metagenome ERZ772969 (study PRJEB29015, sample SAMEA2737651) | human gut metagenome | biome: human gut; feature: human-associated habitat; material: faeces | place: China | collected 2012 ... | reverse complement strand
TGTCCATAATAACGATAATGATTTGATTATTGAATGGTATAATAATAGTCCAGTCTACAGATAGCGACTAAAAACGGGGGCAAGGGATGCCCGAATTTGTCCTGCGGAGCTTGAAATTATCCGGGTGCGGTAAATCTCCAACTGTTGGTTGGAGATTTAAAACGGGTACAGACCGAAGTTAATCGCTTGCTTTAAACGAGCCATTTGTGAGCCATTTGTATATATTGTTTTCGGCTTATAATCAACAGTTTTACAAAAATCGCATTATACTTGTGAGCCATTTGTGAAGCGTTTATGAAGCGTATGGCAAGCCTTTGATTGAGTTTCCGTTATTCTCCTATTATCAGGTGACACGACAAAAAGAAAACATCTTCGGCAAAATCTTTGTTATGTTTTTGCAGGTGATTACATAATATACTATCTTTGCATATAGAAACAAAGGACATAAATATGGCTTCATTCAGAAAAGAGATACTTGGGCAGATTGAACGGATAGATACCGGGCGTATATTCACGTTCCGGGATTTGTCGTTTGAAACGGAAAAGACCGCCAATGTTGCGGTGCTACTTTCCGAACAGAGCCGCAAAGGGGTACTGGTACGGGTTGAAAAGGGGGCGTACTACCGTCCCAAGAAATCAGTGCTGGGGCTGGGAAAGCTGCCTGTCTATCAGGATGAACAGTTCCGCTACCTGACTGAAAAACTGAACGGCTATATCACGGGGGCTTACATCTATAACAAAATGGGGCTGACCGAACAGGTTGCCACAACCATAACGATAGCCACTCCTAACCCGGTTCGCCGTTTCCGTTTCAAGAACTTGGATATAGAGTGCGTGAAAGCCTACTGCATGGACTACCCGGATGAAAGCCTTGTCCCGTACTTGCGGCTGCTCGATGCGATAAAGGACATGAAGCGCATACCCGGAACAACCGGGCAGGACATCTACAACCGGGTCAAAAGCCAATATTTCAACGGGTACAGCCTGCCGGAACTGGAAAAAATCGTATCTTTGGCGAAAAGTTACCCGCCACGTGTCAGAAAGGTGGTGGCGGACATACTGGGCGACATCAGACAAACCGTATTGCAAACAGAAATGGCAAAGACCATTCTTCCCACGACACGGTTCAACTTGGATTATAAAACGGCATAGGACAGAAATATGAATTTACATTCGGACAAGGAAGCGTTCAAGGAAATCATCGCACTGGCGGCTGACCATTTCGGCTACGAGCAGTCGCACGTGGAAAAGGATTACTGGGTATCGAAGATACTGCGGGATATTTCCATGTCCGAATATGCGGATAAGACCTACTTCAAAGGCGGAACTTCACTTTCCAAAGCCTACGGGCTGATAGAACGCTTCTCGGAAGATTTGGACTTGTTCGTGTTCACGGGTGATAAAGGTGCGTCCAAGCAGGCAGAAAAGACATTGAACAAGAAACTTTCCAAATACATAGCCGAACTCAATAGTGACATATACAAGGAAGATTTGTCGGAAACGGGCGGTAATTACCGTAAACTGTATTTCTCGTATGACAATGTATTTCAAGGCGTGGGACTGAAAGAACATTTGGAAGTAGAGATAAAATCCTGTGACCTGCCGGACAAAAAACTGATGTTCTACCCGGCGGACAAGCGGGTTATCAAACCGATTGTGACCGCCTTTCTTGAAAGCATCGGGCAAGAGGAACTGATAAGCACCTACGGGCTGGGAAGTTTTGAAACGCAGTGCATCAATCCCCGAAAGACTATCTGCGACAAGGTTTCAAGGCTGGTAAAGCTGTCTTACAATGAGGATGCAGCCGCACTGTTGGCAAAGCATATCCGTGACGTTTACGACTTGTCGGCACTCTACCACAATCAGGAATATAACGATTACCTACATTCGGAAGATTTCTTGGATGCCATGTACCGGGTGACGATAGAGGACGGACTAAATAAAAACTCCCGTTCGCACTTGTCGCTGGCTGATGCACCGATATTCAAGGATGCCGAAGCGGTCATGGCGTTGCCCGAAGTGGCTACGGCGTACACTACCGATTTGAAGAAACTGACTTTCGACAAAAGCAAGATGCCGCCGATAGGCAAGGCTGTGGAAGCATTGAAGAACCTGCACGAAATATTAGTGCGTTTTGAAGCCTACCGCACCAAAAAGCAAAATGAAGAACAACCGTAAAGCTACATCGGCTGTTCTTCACTCCATACATTATTATATACAGCTATTCTTCCTCCTTAATCAAGTGGCATAGCTCCGGGTCATTCTTAATCCGGGTTATCTCGTCCTCGACTATCTGCCTGACTTCCTGACGGATGCGGTCATAGTTGGCTTGTATCTCCTCCTGCATCCGGTCGTTGCCGTCCTTGTCGGTGAAGTCGATAATCTGCGGCAACTTCACGTAATGGGCGGTTTCCCGCTTCACCTTTTCGTTGTCCACCACGATTTCGCAGTGGAAAATCTTCTGCTCTATCCGTTCATCGAAGTTGTCCGCCACAGCACCCACGAACATACCTTGCGTGAGGTTGGATATTTTGCTGGCGGGTATCAGGCTGTCCATTTGGGTGCTTATCGAGGTGGATTTTTCCCGTTGGTTTATCGTCATGCTCTGCCGTTTCTGCAACACCTTTCCGAAACGCTCGGAAAGGATTTTCGCCGTTTCACCGACTACTTGACCGCTGAACACGTTACCCACAGTATTTTGGATAACCCGGCTTTCCTTGTCCCCGTAATCACGGGTAAGCTGGCTGTAATCCTGAAAGCCTAACAGAACCGCAACCTTGTTGCTTCGGGCGGTGGCAATCAAATTATCCAACCCCCGAAAATATATAGTTGGTAATTCATCTATTATCACCGAACTTTTAAGCTGACCTTTCTTGTTTATCAGCTTCACGATACGGGAATTATATAATCCCAGTGCTGCCGAGTAGATATTTTGGCGGTCAGGATTGTTGCCGACAACCAGTATTTTAGGCTCTTTCGGGTTGTTGATGTCAAGTGAAAAATCATCGCCCGTCATTACCCAGTAAAGGGCGGGTGAAATCATCCTTGAAAGCGGGATTTTTGCACTGGCAATCTGCCCCTGCAACTGTTCAACTGCCGAACTTTCCCAAGCGTCCACGAACGGGGAAAGGTAATTTTCCAGTTCGGGATAACTGCGCAAAATCGTGAATACATCAGCGTATTTCTTGTTCAACAGTTCTATGGCATGGGGAAACGTGCAATACCTGCCGCCTTGATAGATGCGCAAATACCAAATAATGGCTGCAAGCAGGATAATCGGGCTTTCCACGAAGAAGTCGCCCTGCTTGCTTATCCAGCTTCGATTGAGGTTAAGCATAATCGTGTAGCTGGCTTCATAAGCATCCGCAATGTCCGACATGAAGCTGGCGTTTATAGGGTTACATCGGTGGCTCTTGCGTGGGTCGTCAAAGTTGATAACGTAAAATTTCGGCTTGACCTTGTAACCGTCCAAGTGTGTAAGCAGGTGATTGTAAGCGATTTCCGAAAGGTCTGGAAATTTGTAATCATAACAATAGAGTGCAAACCCTTTCTCGATTTGCTGTTTTATGTAACTGTTTACCACCGCATACGACTTACCGCTGCCCGGCGTTCCCAGTACAAGGCTGGCACGGAACGGGTTCACGACATTTATCCAGCCGTTATTCCATTTCTTCTTATAGTAGAACCGGGTAGGCAGATTTACCGAATACTCGTTCTCGATAAGCCTTGTTTCCTGCATGAAACTCTCGTTCTCCGTATTAAAGACATCATCCATTAGGTTATTTTTCAACAGCCGGGACATCCATGTACCCGCCATGAGCATACAGATATAGCCAACCGACAGCGTGGCTATGTAAAATGCCGTGTCCGCCGTGTGTGGCAGCGGAAGTTCCAGCAACCACCAGCTCAGGAAAAACAACACGACACCAGCCGCAAGGCTGCAATGTATCTTCGCCCACGTTATCTTTTCCTCTTTCACGCCCTTAGTGCCGATGCACGACAGGGCGAGGAACACCACCGCAAAAAGTTTCGTCCAAAGAACGGACGAGAACAGCCCGGTGGTACACTGGAAGTTCCACAGTATCTTGTCTATCACTTCAAAGGTCACTCCCCACTCTTTCAAGGTGGAGTAACAGAACCAGTACACGTTTATTCCCACGAATAGAATACTGACAGCCCGCATAAAGTCCATGACCCGTGCAAGCCCTCTCAAATCATCCTCTTGCTGCATAATTGTATGTTTTTAAGTTAGTCAATGCGCCTTGTGCGCTTCTTTTTCTTCTTCTTTCTCTTTTGGCGGGCGGTGTCCTGCGGATCGTCACCGCCTGATGCACCACTGCCCAACAATCCGCCGAAAGCACCCAGCACGGAAGCCACGCCCGAAACGATGTCGGATTTCGGCGTGAAGCCCGGCTGGTCCTGATGCGTGGATTGGTCTTGCTGCGGTGCTGCCACTTCGGGCTGGTGCATCTTTCCTGTTTCGCCCGAAAAACGTTCGTTGAACACGTTCGCCGAATACTCCTTGCCCAAGCGTGAACCGTTCAGCACCACCCGGCTGTCGTGGTCGATGAACGTAACGCCATAGATGCGCCCGCTGTCATTCTGACGGAATACCACGTCAATGCCCTGCTTCTTTAGCTGTTGTTCCAGTTCCTTGCGGCTGCGGGCGGTCTGCATGGCAGTGGCGACAATCTTCCGGGTTCGCTCTTTCAGCTTTCCGTTCTTAATCAGCTCGCCCGATTTCTCCATTCTGCGTTGCACCGCTTCATAACCTACCGACTTGCCGATGCGGGAAGCCTTTACCGGGTTGCCTGCCTTTTCGCCCTTGTCGTTCATGGCGGAATAGACAATGCCCTGATAGGGCTTGCCGTTCACGTCACCTTTGACTTCCTCGGCGCACACGTTGTAAGCGGCAAGCAACGCCTTGTACTCCCCGAACGACTGGAAGCGGTAGCCATAGCAAGCCGCTTTCACGGTATTGCCGATTTGGTGCTTCACGTCCCCGGCGGCATAGTCCACCTTTTTCAGTTCCGGACGTTCGGCACGTTCCTTTCGCTCTGCCGGATGCAGCCCGTATTTCCTCTCCAGTTCACGGGTGATTTGCTTGCTGCGCCGATGCTCGAATTTGTCATTAAGCGGCTTGCCGTTCTCGTCCACCCGCAAGCCCACGATGTGGATATGGTGGCGGTCGATGTCGGTATGCTTGTACACCAGATAAGGCTGGTCGCCATAGCCCAACTTCTGCATATACTCCCTTGCAATGTCGGAAAGCTGCTGGTCGGTCAGCACGTCTTCCGGGTGCGGGTTTATGGAAATATGAAGTATCGGCTTCTTGGTGGATAGCTGGACGGGCATCTGCATTTCAAAGCTACGCATACACTCGCCGATAGAGAAATTCCCGTCCTCGCTCAACAGCATCCGGTTGGAGAAAAGCACCTTTGCTTCCCCGCTGTCCACCTTGTTTTGGTTGTACGCCAGTGCGCCGAACATATTGCCGCCCGTGCTTATTTTGGCAACCATAGTTCCTTGCACTCGTTTGTCAGGTCGATAACCTGACGGTTCAACATCGCCAGTTCGGTGGTCGCTTTCTCCAGTTTATAGAGAAAAGCCAATGCCTTTTTCTCCGAAAAGTTACTATTCAGAGCCTTTACCACTTGGTTGTAATTGACCGCAACCGCCCGGAACTGGGCATAAAATTCGGTCAGCCGGGCGCAATATTCTACTGCCGATTTGTCCACTTTCACCACCCGGAACGGCTCGCCGAACAGCCGGGCGGCGATGAAACGGGACTTGCTCGTGACGCCCGACTGCTCCCATTGCGAGAGGAAGCGGGCGTTCTCCCGGTCGTTCAGGTAAAGGACATGGCGATGCTTCGCCGGGTCTGCGAGGGCGGGGCGACCGCCCTTGTTGGTTCTTCTTGTTTCCATGCTTCTTTGGATTAAAAAATTACGACTTCGGAGTGATTTTTACCCCCGACAGGGGCAAGGCGTTTTCAGGCACGGAAAACGGTTCTATGTGCCATAGAACACACCTTGCTATTTTCTGACGAAAATCAAAATCCGTCACGGACGGATTGGGGTTAGCGTGGAACGGTAAGCCCTGCCGCTCACCAGCCCGGTTTTACACCTGCGTCCCCTACGGTTCGTTACTCCGCTGCAAAGTAACGGTGATTTATAATGCTGTAAAATAGGCGGTTGGTGGACAAATCGGGACAGCGCAGGACAAATCGGGACAAGGTTTTCAGGGGACGTTTTTTCTCCCTTTTTTTGCATCGGATTTCAAGATTGAAAACAAGATTGAAAGAAATATTCCAATCAGGAAAGAATGATTGAAAGCATGATTTCAAGAAAGCATGATTGCAGGATTTCAATATTTCAAGAAAGAATGAAAGCAGGAAAACAAGATTGAAATAAAACAGTCTTTCAATATTTCAAGATTGCAATATGGAATGAATGATTGAAAGCAATAAATAAATCTATCAACCAATAATGAACGGAAGCAATATGGAAAACGAGAAAACACCCCTTTATGTCGCCTTTTCCACCCAAAAGGGCGGGGTCGGCAAAACCACCTTTACCGTGCTGGCGGCGAGTTACCTCTATTACCTCAAAGGCTACGATGTGGCGGTGGTCGATTGCGACTACCCGCAACACTCCATTGCCGGGATGCGCAAGCGGGATGCCGAGCAGGTCGGGGCGGATGAAGATTACAAGCGAATGGCGTATGAGCAGTTCACCCGGCTGGGGAAGAAAGCCTACCCGATATGGTGCAGTTCACCTGAAAAGGCGATTGCAACGGCTGACGGATATATAGCCGCCGGACACGTGCCGGATATAGTGTTTTTCGACCTGCCCGGCACGGTGAACAGCGAGGGCGTGATAAACTCCCTTGCGGGCATGGACTACATTTTCACCCCCATTTCAGCCGACAAGGTGGTGCTGGAAAGCAGCCTGTCGTTCGCAATGGCTATCCAAAAGCTATTAGTGAAGAATGAAGCCTGCCGACTTGCCGGGCTGTACCTCTTTTGGAATATGGTGGACGGTAGGGAGAAAACAGACCTTTACACCGCCTACGACAAGACCATTAAGGAACTGGAACTGCCGCTGATGAAAACCTTTATCCCCGATACCAAACGCTACAAAAAGGAACTGGTGGCGGATAAAAAGGCGGTGTTCCGCTCCACGCTCTTTCCCGCCAGCCGCCCGCTGGTAAGGGGAAGCAACTTGGAAGAACTGATAACCGAAATAGTGTACTACATCAAATTAAAATGATATGGCAAAGCAAAGCGGCGGGATGCCGAAGATAGACGAGGATTTCATGAAAGAGCTTATCTCGCAGGGTGTTCCCAGTAAAGAAGATAATAAACCGAATGATGTACCGCAAGAAACACAAACAGAAACGGTGCAAGTAGAGAAACCGACACCCCGCAGGCGCAAGGGCGGTTCGGGCGACTACCGGGAAACCTACTTTCAGAAAGTGGAACTGGCAGACCGACAGCCCTTGTATGTAAGCCGCACGACCCACGAGAAGCTGATGCGTATCGTGACGGTGATAGGCGGGCGCAAGGTGACGGTAAGCAGCTACGTGGAAAACATTCTGCTGCGCCACTTCGAGCAGTACCAAGACGAGATAAACACCCTGTACGAAAGCCACTTCCAAAAGCCTGTCTGACTATGATAATCTATTGCATACTTACCGGGCTTTTGGTGTACTATATCGCCCTATGGCTGTGGTATCGCTACACGGACAGCCGGACATCACCGGGCAGGACGGATGATGCGCCACTCCCACGAAACGAGGTTTCAGGCTACACGCTGATAGGTGAAAGCCGATACAAGGGCGGACTAATCGGGACAGCGCAGGACAAATCGGGACACCTCCCGCAAGCGGCTGAAAATGATACTATTTTTGCGCCGCAGGCTGACGGACTGCCGGAAGAAACGCCCGGTTACGAGAATGACGAACCCGACTACGAGGACGAGGAAATAGCCGGGTACATGGACGGTGACGATGATACCGGGCGGGCTACGGGCGTGAGCTTCGATGAACTGGGAGAAGCGGTACGCACGGCGAACGCCGACAACCCCACCGAAGCGGAGAAACGGCAAGCCGCCGGGACACTGGCAAGCATTGAGGGAACGAACCTCTACGATGCGGTGGTGGAGAACATCAACGGCGGGCTGGCAAAGGTGGCGGAACTGCTGGGACGCAACGAAGCGGAACTGGCTACGGCTGCTGTCCCTGCCGGAACTGGCGATACAAGCGAGGAACACGAAGCGTTCGACATGAACGATTTCCTATAATATAATAATGTATAAGCCTGACAGCATGAAACAACGGGATTACGGTTGATTGGCAACCTGAAAACAAACAGACAAACGGGACTATCCCCGACCACTAAAATTTCAAATTATTCACCAGCCGGGAAAGGCGGACTATCCACCCGCCGCCCGGCATTAAAAACAAATCACAATGAGAAAGAAAATCTTCTTGTCGGCGGCTATACTTGCCGCCGTGGTAAGTGCCTACGCACAAGGAAACGGGCAGGCGGGCATCACCGAAGCCACGAACCTAATCACCGGGTATTTCGACCCCGGAACAAAACTGGTGTACGCAATCGGGGCGGTCTGCGGCTTGATTGGCGGGGTAAAAGTATATAACAAGTTTTCAAGCGGCGACCCCGACACCTCAAAGACCGCCGCCAGTTGGTTCGGGGCGTGCATCTTCCTGATTGTCGCCGCCACTATCCTGCGTTCGTTCTTCCTCTAAAAAGGCGGCAATGTCTGAATATCCGGTAAACAGGGGTATCGGGAAGCCGGTAGAGTTCAAGGGGCTGAAAAGCCAGTACCTCTTTATCTTTTGCGGCGGCTTGCTCGCCGTCTTCGTGGTGTTCATCGTCCTGTTCATGGCAGGCGTGAACCAGTGGCTATGTATCGGTTTCATCGTGTCGGCTTCGCTGCTACTCGTGTGGCAGACGTTCCGGCTCAACGCCAAGTACGGCACGCACGGGCTGATGAAAGCTGCCGCACGCAAAAGATACCCACGCTTCATTATCAGCCGAAAGGCGATACCCCGGCTGTTCAACTACAAAAGAAGAAAGGAAGAAAGAACATGAGGAATATGTTAAAGGCTACCACGCTGGAAAGGAAATTTCCACTTTTGGCGGTGGAGAACGGCTGCATCATTTCAAAGGATGCGGACATAACGGTGGCTTTCAGGGTGGAACTGCCCGAACTGTTCACCGTCACCAGTGCCGAGTACGAAACCATACATTCGGCGTGGTACAAGGCGGTCAAGGTGCTGCCCGACTACTCCATAGTACACAAGCAGGACTTCTTCATCAAGGAGAACTACCAGCCCGACACCGAAAGGGACGAGCTTAGTTTTTTAAGCCGCTCCTTTGAACGGCACTTCAATGAACGCCCGTTCCTGAACCATTACTGCTACCTGTTCCTGACAAAGACGACAAGGGAGAGAAGCCGCCGACAGAGCGACTTCTCCACCCTCTGCCGGGGCAGGATTGTACCGCAGGAGATAGCCGACAAGGAAGCGGCGGCAAAGTTTATCGAAGCGGTCGGGCAGTTTGAAAGGATTATGAACGACAGCGGGTTTGTCACCCTTACCCGGCTGGCGGCATCGGAAATCACCGGGCAGGACGGAAAGGCGGGCATCATCGAGAAATACTTCTCGCTCTCGCAAACCGACACTACTTGCCTGAAAGACATCGGGCTGTACCCGGAAGAAATGCGGGTCGGGGACGATATACTGTGCCTGCACACGCTTTCGGACGTGGAAGATTTGCCCGGAAAGGTCGGGACGGACTGCCGATTTGAGAAGCTGTCCACAGACAGAAGCGATTGCAGGTTAAGTTTTGCCGCCCCGGTGGGCGTGCTGTTGTCGTGTAACCACGTCTATAACCAGTTCATCTTCATAGACGACCACGCCGAAAACCTGAAGAACTTCGAGCAGACCGCCCGGAACATGCAATCGCTCTCCCGTTACTCCCGTGCCAACCAAGTGAACAAGGAGTGGATAGACGAGTACCTGAACGAAGCGCATAGCAAGGGGCTTATCTCGGTGCGCTGCCACTGCAACGTCATGGCATGGAGCGATGACCGGAAAGAACTCAAACGCATACGCAACGATGTGGGAAGCCAGCTTGCACTAATGGAGTGCAAGCCACGCCACAACACGGTCGATACGCCCACGCTCTTTTGGGCGGGCATACCCGGCAACGAAGCCGACTTCCCCGCAGAGGAAAGTTTCTACACGTTCTTGGGGCAGGCTCTCTGCCTGTTCGTGGAAGAAACGAACTACAAGAGTTCGCTTTCGCCGTTCGGCATCAAAATGGTGGACAGGGTAAGCGGTCGCCCGCTGCACATCGACATATCGGATTTGCCCATGAAGAAAGGCATCACCACCAACCGCAACAAGTTTATACTTGGGCCGAGTGGTAGCGGGAAGTCTTTCTTCACCAACCACATGGTGCGACAGTATTACGAGCAGGGTGCGCACGTGCTGCTGGTAGATACGGGTAACAGTTACTTGGGGCTGTCCCAGCTTATCCACAACCGCACGCACGGCGAGGACGGGATTTATTTCACCTACACCAACGAGAACCCGATAGCGTTCAACCCGTTCTATGTCGAGGACGGAGTATTTGACATCGAGAAGAAAGAGAGTATCAAGACCCTGATACTCACCCTGTGGAAGCGGGACGATGAAGCCCCCAAGCGGTCGGAAGAAGTGGCGTTGTCCAATGCGGTAAGTGCCTATATCGAACGTATCACGGGCGACAGGTCGGTAACGCCCTGCTTCAACACGTTCTACGAGTTTGTCCGGAATAATTACCGCCGACAGCTTGAACAGAAGAACGTCAGGGAAAAGGATTTTGACATTGACAATTTCCTGAACGTGCTTGAACCGTACTATCGTGGCGGTGAGTACGACTACCTGCTGAACTCCGACAAGGAACTGGATTTGCTGCATAAACGCTTCATTGTCTTTGAGTTGGATAACATCAAAGACCACAAGATTTTATTCCCGGTAACGACTATCATCATCATGGAAGCCTTTATAAACAAGATGCGCAAGTTAAAGGGGATAAGGAAGTTAATACTAATCGAGGAAGCGTGGAAAGCGATTGCATCGGCGAACATGGCGGACTACGTAAAATATTTATACAAGACCGTCCGAAAGTATTTCGGGGAAGCGATTGTAGTCACGCAAGAGGTAGAGGATATTATTTCTTCCCCTATCGTGAAAGAAAGTATCATCAATAACTCGGACTGCAAAATATTGTTAGACCAAAGGAAATACCTGAACAAGTTCGACAGCATACAGAACCTCTTGGGACTGACCGACAAGGAGCGTTCGCAGATATTGTCTATCAACATGGCGAACCACCCCGGACGGAAGTACAAGGAAGTTTTCTTCTCGCTGGGCGGCACACAATCGGCGGTGTACGCCACAGAAGTTTCGTTGGAAGAATATTACACGTACACGACCGAGGAAAGCGAGAAAATGGAACTGTTCGCCCTCGCCGACAAGCTGGACGGCAACCTTGAACTGGCTATCAAGCGGCTTGCAGAAAGCAAAAGAAATCCCCAATCATCAACAACTTAAAAATTAGGAACATGAAATGGATTGACAATCTGATATATATGCTATTGTCCGCCTGCCTGCTGGCGGGCTGCGAGGACAGCGGAAGTAAGGAGCTGGAAAGGATGCAGGGCTATTGGGTACACGTCAGGGGACACCCGGCTTTCACACTCTCGGAAACGGGCGGCAGATACACCGTCACCCGGAAAGCGAATGTCAGGGGCAGAATACTGGAAACGGCTTACCCGGTAACAGAACGGAACGGCTGCCTGTTCATCGAAACGGGCTTCCGCATACAGTTCACCTATGACAAAAAGACCGACCGGATAACGCTCATGCCCGGCGGCGAATACAAACGAGTTACAAACCCTGAAAACAAAAGATAATGAAAAGAACAATTCTCCTTATGGCGGTGTGCCTTTGCTTCATCGGCAAGGCATCCGCACAGTGGGTGGTGTCAGACCCCGGCAACTTGGCGCAGGGCATCATCAACACCACCAAGCAGATAGTGCAGACTTCCACCACTGCCAAGAACACGCTGGACGGCTTCATGGAAGCGCAGAAGATTTTCCAGCAGGGTAAAAAATATTACGATGCGCTCAAAGCGGTACACGATGTTGTCAAAGGCGGCATCAAGGTGAAGAAGTCCATTGAGCTGGTGGCGGAAATATCCGAAATCTACGTGCGAAACTATCAGAACATGCTGGCAGACCCGAACTACACGCCGGATGAACTCACCGCCATTTCAGCCGGGTACGCCAAGCTGCTCTCCGAAAGTGCGGACGTGTTGCAGGACTTGAAGAATGTAGTGAACGTGACGGGCATGTCGCTGACGGATGCCGAAAGGCTGGCGGTAATCAACAACGCCTATAAAAGCCTGCTCAACTACCGCAACCTCGTGAACTACTACACCCGAAAGAACATATCCGTGTCCTACCTGCGGGCGAAGAAGAAGAACGACACCGACCGGGTGCTGGCTCTCTACGGCTCGGCGGATGAACGCTACTGGTAACATATAAATCGGTATGCCTATGTTATTAGCAGCGGTGGATTTTGACAACCTGCACCAAGTGTTGCGGGTGCTGTACGATGAAATGATGCCCTTGTGCAGCAACATGACGGGGGTAGCCAAAGGGATAGCCGGGCTGGGAGCTTTGTTCTATGTAGCCGCCAAAGTGTGGCAGTCGCTCGCACGTGCCGAACCCATAGACGTGTACCCGCTCCTGCGTCCCTTTGCGTTGGGGCTGTGCATCATGTTTTTTCCAACTTTCGTACTGGGGACTATCAACACGGTATTGTCGCCAGTGGTGAAAGGGTGCAACCAGCTTATGGAAACGCAGACTTTCGACATGAACGAGTACCGGGCGCAGAAAGACCGACTGGAATATGAAGCCCTGATGCGAAGCCCCGAAACGGCTTACCTCGCATCGGACGAGGAATTTGACCGACAACTGGAAGAACTGGGCTGGTCGCCCTCCGACATGGTGACTATGACGGGCATGTACATGGACAGGGCGGCTTATAATATCAAGAAGTCCGTCCGGGATTGGTTCAGGGAACTGCTGGAAATGCTCTTTCAGGCGGCGGGGCTGATTATAGACACGCTGCGCACGTTCTTCCTAATCGTGTTAAGCATACTGGGTCCGCTGGCGTTTGCGATTTCCGTCTATGACGGTTTCCAAAGCACGCTGACCCGGTGGATTTCACGCTATATCTCCATTTACCTGTGGCTGCCCGTGTCGGACTTGTTCAGCAGCGTGCTGGCACGCATACAAACCCTGATGCTCCAAAAAGACATCGAGCAGCTTTCAGACCCGGATTTCATCCCGGACGGGAGCAGCACCGTGTATATAATCTTTATGATTATCGGCATCGTGGGCTACTTCACCATTCCAACGGTGGCAAGCTGGATAGTGTCGGCTGGCGGTACGTCTGCCTATAACCGCAACGTGGCACGGGCTGGTTCAATCGCCGGGGCTGCGGTCGGTGCGGCAAGCGGGAAAGTAACCGGGAAACTACTCAAATAACCAACATCAATATTTAGTATATGGAATTTAAGTCATTAACGAACATCGAAACGAGTTTCCGGCAAATCCGGCTCTTTGCGCTGGTATTCATCTGCCTGTGCGCACTGGTGACGGGCTTTGCCGTGTGGAACTCGTACAGCTTCGCCGAAAAGCAGCGGCAGAAGATATACGTCCTCGACAACGGCAAAAGCCTGATGCTGGCACTCTCGCAGGACATGGCACAGAACAGACCCGTGGAAGCGAAGTCGCACGTGCGGCGTTTCCACGAACTTTTCTTCACCTTATCACCCGAAAAGGGGGCTATCGAAAGCAACATCAAACGCTCGTTGTTTCTCGCCGACAAGACCGCTTTCAACTATTACAAGGACTTGGCGGAAAAGGGCTACTACAACCGGGTGATTTCCGGAAACGTCACGCAGACGGTGGAGATTGACAGCGTGAAGTGCGACTTCGACCAGTACCCCTACAAGGTGAACACGTATGCCCGCCAGTTGATTGTCCGGGAAAGCAGCCTGACGGTGCGAAGCCTTGTCACCTCGTGCCGGTTGCTTAACGCCACACGGAGCGACAACAACCCGCACGGCTTTATCATCGAAGCGTTCACCATTACCGAGAACAAGGATTTGCAGACCATTAAAAGATAGCCTTATGGAAAGAAAACGAAACCACATCGAAAAGGTGCGGGACTGGGCGGACGACCGCCTGCGCCGAATGTGCGGACGGATTACGCCGGGCAAAAGGCTGGCGGTTATCCTCCTGATGTTCTTCTTTTTCGGCGGCTTGTCTATCTACATCACCGTTTCATCAATCTACAATATCGGGAAACGGGACGGGCAAAGGCTGCAAATAGAACACATCAGACAACTGCCGTTGCACGGCAATGACACAACCAAAAGTATCAACCCGTTAAACAGACCGCAATATGGAAGAAGTACAGAAGAATGAGAACGGCACGACCGTACCGCAGGCGGACGGGAAGCCGAAAAAGGAAGATAAACCCAAACGGGAACTTACCCCGCAGCAGGTGCAGCAGCGCAGGAAAATGATAGTCTTCCCGCTGATGTTCCTTGCCTTTGCAGGGTGCATGTACCTGATATTCGCACCCTCCGGCAAAGAGGACGTGAATGTGGAAAGCGTGGGCGGCTTCAATGCCGACATACCCCTGCCCGCAGAGGACGGGATTATAGCCGACAAGCAAAAGGCTTACGAGCAGGCGGTGACAAGCCGCAAACAGCAGGACAAGATACAATCCTTGCAGGACTTCGGTTTCACGCTGGACGATGATACGGAAGAACCACAAGAGGAAATCAATCTGATGCCGGAAGAAGATCCGAAGCCACAAAGGGGCGGCGGTGCTTCTTCACGGGCGGCTTACCGGGACATCAACCGCCAGTTAAGCACGTTCTACGAAACGCCCCCTGTGGACGAGGAAAAAGAGGAATTGAAACGGCAGGTGGCGGAACTGACCGACCGACTGAAACAGCAGCAGAACGCCACGCCTACGGCTGACGACCAAATGGCACTCTTGGAAAAGTCCTACGAGCTGGCGGCAAAGTACATGAACGGGCAGGACGGACAAAGGGGGCAGATTGCCCAAATACCGACAGCCGGGCAGAACGGCGGCGGTATCGGCACTCCGGCTATTCCGGTGCAGGCTATCCGGGAAACGACCGTTTCGGGATTGCAGCAGCCCATGAGCGATGCCGACTTCATCCGGGCTTACAGCCAGCCACGAAACTACGGCTTCAACACGGCGGTAGGTACGGGGTACGCTATGGGAAAGAACACGGTAGCCGCCTGCATACACCAAGACCAAACGCTGGTGGACGGGCAGGCGGTGAAACTACGGCTGCTCGAACCCATGCAGGCGGGCAGCATCGTTGTGCCGAAGAATACCCTTGTGGCGGGGACGGCAAAGGTGCAGGGCGAACGGCTTGACATACTGGTGTCCTCGATTGAGTATGCGGGCAACATCATCCCGGTGGAACTCGCCGTGTTCGACACGGACGGGCAAAAGGGGCTTTCCGTCCCGTCCTCTATGGAGCAGGAAGCGTTCAACGAAGCTATGGCGAATATCGGAAGCGGGCTGGGTACAAGCATTTCCTTTGCCCAAAGTGCCGGGCAGCAGGTGGCTATGGACGTGACAAGGGGATTGCTGCAAGGAACGTCCGGCTACCTCGCCAAGAAGTTCCGAACCGTGAAAGTGAAGCTGAAAGCAGGCTATAAAGTCATGCTGTATGCCAAACAACAATAACCATTTTATCAACCGTTAAAATTTCAATTAGCAATGAAACAGATTTTTGGATTGTTCGCCCTCTTGCTGGGCGTGTGTGCGGCAAACGCACAAACCGCTGACACCGTGAAGTATGCGGCTGGCAACGACTTGTACCGGGGTATTACCCGGAAACTCCCGTACCGCCAAATGGTTACGCCCTACGGCGTGGAAGTGACCTTTGCCAAGACGGTGCATATCATCTTCCCCGCCGCCGTCCGCTATGTCGATTTGGGAAGCAACCACATCATAGCGGGCAAGGCGGACGGTGCGGAGAACGTAATCAGGGTGAAAGCCACGACAGAGGGCTTTCCGGGAGAAACGAACTTCTCCGTTATCTGCGAGGACGGCAGTTTCTTTTCGTTCAACGCCAAGTACGCCCGTGAACCGGAAATGCTCAACATCGAAATGAAGGACTTCTTGGAGAATGAAGATACGTCCGACTTCTCACATACCCGGATGAACATCCATTTCCGGGAACTGGCGGGTGAAAGCCCGCTGCTGGTGAAGCTGATAATGCAGAGCATCTACAAGAACAATGACCGGAAAGTGCGCCACTTGGGTAGCAAGCGTTTCGGCATACAGTTCTTAATCAAGGGGATTTACACATATAACGGGATGCTCTACGTGCACACGCAGACAAAGAACAGTTCCAACGTGCCTTTCGACACGGACTTCATCAGGTTTAAGATAACCGATAAAAAAGTGCCCAAACGCACGGCTATTCAGGAAACGGTACTGGATGCGGTACGCAGCTACAACGAGGTGATAGAGATTGCCGGGAAATCGACCGTGCGCACGGTGTACGCCCTGCCGAAGTTTACCATTCCTGACGACAAGCTGCTGGTCGTGGAACTCTACGAGAAGAACGGCGGGCGGCATCAGACCATACGGGTGGAAAACGCCGACATCGTGAACGCAGAAGTGATTGACGAACTAAAAATCAAATAAGGAATGAAAAAACACATCTTTATAATGATGCTCTTTGCGCTGTGCCTGACCTCGTTTCAGGCACACGCACAAAGATACCTGCCGGGCATGAAAGGCTTGCAGGTCACGGCGGGCATGACGGACGGGGTGCATTGGAACGCCAATACGGATTTTGCCTACCACATCGGGGCGGCGTACAGCGTTTACACCAAGAACGCCAACCGCTGGGTGATTGGCGGGGAATACCTGCACAAGAAGTATGACTACAAGGATATGAGAATACCAGTCGAACAGTTCACCGCAGAGGGTGGCTATTACCTGAAATTCCTATCGGACAGACGAAAGACCTTTTTCCTTTCATTGGGCTTGTCGGCTCTCGCCGGGTACGAAACAAGCAACCGAAGCGAAAAGCTGCTGCCGGACGGCTCTACCTTGCTGGATAAGGACTGTTTCATTTACGGCGGTGCGCTGACGCTGGAACTGGAAACCTACCTGACCGACCGGGTGGCTCTGCTGTTGAGCGCAAGGGAACGGGCGTTGTTCGGCTCGGACATCGGCAAGTTCCACACGCAGGTATCTGTGGGACTGAAATTCATTATCAACTGACCGCTATATAATAATGTATATGAAGAATGTAATGTATAAAATCATCATGGGCTGCTACATCGTGGCCGCCCTCGTGCTTGTCACCGCCTGTAATGACAACTTGGATATTCAGCAGGCGTACCCGTTCAGCATCGAAACACTGCCAGTACCCAAAAGGCTGAAAGTCGGGGAAACCGCCGAAATACGCTGCCGACTGGTGCGTGGCGGCTATTACCAGCCGACTACCTATCAGATAAGGTATTTCCAGCCGGACGGCAAAGGAAAGCTGGAAATGGATAACGGCACGGTGTTCCTGCCCAATGACCTCTACCCGCTGGAGAAAGAAACGTTCAGGCTCTACTACACCTCGGCATCGACCGACCAGCAGACGATTGACATTTATATCATCGACAGCTTCGGGCAGATGCAGCAACTTACACTATCATTTAATAATGACAACAGCGAAGAAGGAACGGAAACAATAACCCCCTAATAATAAAACGACATGGTAAAAATAGAATTGGATATAGAAGGTATCTCGTGGTACATAGAAACCACGTTGGAAACAGATACAGTTCCGGCAGTAGGTGACATCATCATTGTGGACAAGGACTGTATTTCCGAACGTGACAGTGCTGAATTATGGAAAACGCCGTCCAATCAGGTTTTCAAATGGGCGGACGAAGAAGATGATGCGCCCGTAATGGTATGGTTCGATTGCGAAACGGAAATGCTTGTCACTAAGCGGACATGGAAATATGACATCGAGGAAGAAGAAACCGTGTGCGTACTTGGTGTAAAATTTATTCACTATGAGGATTTATAGTTGCGACATCCGTTTTTATCATCCTCTTGGGAAACCGGGTATGGAATGATACGCAAAGCGTAAATATCGGGCAGACAGCCCGCCGGGAAGCATCGGCGGGCTGTTTCCATGATAGGGAAAACGAAAGGCTTCTTTGTTACTTTCTTCACCCGCTGGCAGGCTCACGGAAGAAAGTAACGGCGGCAAGCAGCCGCCGTCCTCTATCAACTGGTTTTAAGGCTCTTTATGGACGTGTATTTCTCTAACCACACCTTTACCTGCTCCATGTTATATTCGCCCGTGATGATTGCCGTATGGTCGCCTATGGCTACAAACCGGACACTTTCATAGCTGTTTACCCAGCCTTGCAGGGAACAGACGCCCCACGTTTCCACATCTGCAAAAACACTGCGGTCTATCCGGCTGATTGGCTCGCCGAAAACTACCGTCATTATCTGAAAGTCCGGTTTGTCCTCCAACAGTTGCAAATGGTGCAGCGTGCCGAACTCGTCTATTTTGCGCCCCCACGCCCACACATCATTATACAAATCATCGCCCCACTGGTGCGGGTGGTCGAAACGGACTTTTACCTCTATGGTGTGTTCGTTTTCTTCTGTGTCCTCGATAACGCCCGTTACCATTAAGCCCGTAAAAATGCACTCGCAACGCCTGCCGATAAGCTCCTTGTTTACTTCTGTCGTTTTCATGTCCCTGAAATTTACTTGTTTATTACTCCGTTCTTCTTCGCTACCCATTCGTCACGCCTGCGGCGGCACTCGTCCAGCGTTTTGGCTACCGTGCTGAAAAGTTCGCCGTCCGTGTGGCGGTAGTCATATTGATAATAAATCTGTCCCCTGAAAGCCCCTAAACGGCATTTCACGAACTTTTCTTCTCCCGGTGTTTGGGTGATGCTTACCCCGTTTTTGTTAAGTGACTGCATGATGTCTTATTTTTTATGGTTATAAACTTGGTTGTTTTAAGCGGGCAGGGCTTTGACACCCCGCCCGGATTGGTTGTTATGCCGCCCGGAACACAAAGCCGTCATCAAACCAGTAATCGCACATGAACAGGTCACGGGCAAACTGTTTGTAATCGAAATAGGTCTTTGCGAACTCCGGCAGGTCGTAACATTCCTCTACAATTTCATAGGCGAAATCTTCTTCATCGTCATATTCCCCTTGATATTCATCCCGGAAATCACGTACAAGGTCGTCCGCATCTTCCTCGCCCAAATCATGGCTTTTATAGTTGCACCACACGAAAAAGGCTTCCTGCTCGGTGTCGCTCAAATCCTCCACCGCATCACGCAGGGCGAAGAAGTTTTCAGAAATCCAGCTTTCGTCGATTAAGCCCTCCGGCACGTTCTCCCAGTCCTGAAACATGTATTCCGCATCTTCCTCGTCCTTGTGAAGTTCCCGGCAGGCTTCATAAAATTCTTCCTTGTCCGAATAGTCCGAAAGGTCGAGCCATGCGCCGGACAATGAACCGTTGTTGTACTTGGCATAAGTGCCTACATAAACTTTTGCTTCCGATAATACCTTTGCTTCCATATTGCTGT
>ERZ772969.1280-NODE-1280-length-19820-cov-4.530483_pt1 | contig 19820 bp, 19 predicted proteins | sample MGYA00511676_ERZ772969 | MGnify/ENA primary metagenome ERZ772969 (study PRJEB29015, sample SAMEA2737651) | human gut metagenome | biome: human gut; feature: human-associated habitat; material: faeces | place: China | collected 2012 ... | reverse complement strand
TCCGTCGCAAACTCATTGATCGTCGGCTTGCCGATGGAATGGATGATTTCCATACAAAATGTCTCTACCGTCGTCAGCGACGCCTCCCTATCATTGACCCGCTCAAAAAACTTCTTATAAAAATGCAGTTTAAACTTCGTATATACTTTTAAAAAAGCATCCTGTAGCATTCCCCTCTATCCCTTTACAGCTTATTTATTCACAATTTATCCACAATTCTCAGACAACGGGATTATATCAGCTTTCATCGGTAATTGCAAATAGAAGTTCCGCGATCACAGCCGTCTTTCCCCCTACTTCTGCGACCGCCTTTCCGATTCCAACCGCGCCTTTTTTTGAAATGATCTCACACCGCAGCTCTAAGACGTCTCCGGGTACGACCTGACGCTTAAACCGGCAGGATTTGATCCCTCCAAACAGCGCAAGCTTCCCTTTATTTTCCTCCTCTGTCAGCAACGCGACCGCGCCGGTCTGCGCCAATGCCTCCACGATCAAAACCCCCGGCATGATATGCTTCTTTGGAAAATGCCCAAGAAACTGCATTTCATTGGCGCTGACGCATTTGATTCCAACCGCGCTTTTCCCCGGTACGCATTCTGTGATTTTATCCACCAATAAAAACGGATACCGGTGAGGCAGTATTTTTTGAATCTCATTTGAATTTAATTCCATATGCTACCTCCCATTTTCACACTTTTTGAAAATAACGCTCGCGTTATGTCCGCCAAAGCCCAACGAATTTGACATCGCACAGTAAACGGCGCTCTCCCTGCCTTCGTTTGGAACAATATCCAAATCACACTGTTCATCCGGCGTCCGATAGTGGATCGTTGCCGGCACATAATCGCTGCATACACTCAGTACAGAAATGATGCCCTCTACTGCGCCCGCTGCTCCAAGCATATGCCCCGTCATTGCTTTGGTGGAGCTCACCATCAGCTTCCCTGCATGACTGCCGAACGCCGTCTTGATCGCACTGGTCTCACACCTGTCATTTAACGGCGTTGATGTTCCGTGTGCATTGATATAGGTAATGTCCTCAGGTCTTAGCTTCGCATCCTCCAGCGCAAGCGTCATACAATCGGCAGCACCGCTTCCGTCCTCCAGCGGTGCAGTGATGTGGTTCGCGTCACAGGTTGCGCCATAACCGACAAGCTCACAGTAAATCCTTGCACCGCGCTGGACTGCATGCTCATACTCCTCCAGCACGAGGATCCCCGCGCCCTCTCCCATGACAAAGCCGCTTCGCTCCGCGTCAAATGGAATGGATGCGCGCTCCGGATCCGTACCTGTGCAAAGCGCTTTCATAACCGTAAAGCCTCCCATACCAAGCGGCGTGATACACGCCTCGGCGCCGCCGCACAGCATGACCTCCGCATAGCCGTCCCGGATGTAGCGGAAGGCATCTCCGATCGCATTTGTTCCGCCCGCACATGCGGTAACGGGACAGCTGCACATTCCCCGGAAACCGTAGGTGATCGCAAGCTGCCCTGCAGCAATATTGGCAATCGTCATCGGAATAAACAATGGTGATATACGATCATAGCCCTTATTCTCTCCGGCGATTGTGTACTCCTGTATCAGGTCAATGCCGCCGATACCGCTGGAAACAAAGACGCCGCAGCGTCTTGTATCCTCCTGCTCCATGCTAATCCCCGCATCGTCCATCGCTTCCTTTGCAGCAACTGCCGCAAGCTGGGTGAATCTGTCCATCCTGCGCAGCTCCTTTTTATCGATTACCTCCTCTGGGCGAAACTCCTTGACCTCTGCCGCCAACGTAACCTTTCTGCCCGTTGTATCATAATGCGTGATCGGTGCAATGCCGCAGACTCCTTTTTTTACAGAGTTCCACATATCCGGCACATTATTTCCGATCGGCGTCACTGCACCCAATCCCGTTACTGCAACTCTCCTCATCAAATCACCATCCCTCCGTCTACACAGATTACCTGTCCTGTGATATACCGGCTTTCCTCACTTGCCAAAAACGCTGCGGCATTCGCAATATCCTCCGCTTTTCCGATTTCACGAAACGGAATCGCCCCGATCATCCGTTCTTTGACCGCCTCACTCAGCACGCCTGTCATATCTGTCTCGATCATCCCAGGCGCAATGACGTTTACATTGATTTTTCTGGACGCCAGCTCTCTTGCCAGCGACTTTGAAAATCCGATCACTCCCGCCTTGCTCGCCGCATAATTGGTCTGTCCCGCGTTTCCTGTTATCCCGATGACACTGCTGATATTGATGATCTTTCCGCTTCGCTGCTTTAGCATTCCCTTGGATACCGCTCTTGACATATAAAAGCAGCCCTTTAAGTTCACATTAAGAACGTCGTCAAAATCCTCATCCGACATTTGGATCAGCAGCCCGTCCCTCGTAATTCCGGCGTTATTCACCAAAACATCGATCCGTCCGTCCGCAAGCCGCAGCGCCTCATTTACAAATGCCGTGCAGCTTTCCTCCCTGCTTACGTCCGCTTTTAGGGCATGTGCCTTAACACCATATTTTTCACAGAGCAATACGGTTTCCTTCGCCGCCTCCTCCCCCGAATTGTAGCTGAATATTACATTCATTCCCATTTTTGCCATTCGCACGCAGACGGCTCTGCCGATTCCCCTGCTTCCTCCGGTCACCACTGCTGTTTTTTGGATCTCCACGCCTGATTTTCCTCCTTATCCGCGTTCTCTTTCTGTCTCCAGTACGGCGTCTAATTGCTCCGCCGTATCAATCGTATCAACTGTCACTACTTTCCCATATGCCTTCGCCGTTTTCTTTACAAAGCCCGCCAGCGCATTTCCCGGTCCGATCTCGATGAATCGCTCCGCTCCGTCCGCAAGCAGTCTTGCAATACTGTCCTCAAAGCGTACGCTGTTTTGAATCTGCATACACAAATATTCCTTGAGACAGGAGGCGCCGTCATAATAATCCCCCGTCATATTTAATACAACCGGAAGCTTCGGCTTCCCAAAATTGACAGACGCCAGTTTTTCCGCCAGCCTTTCTGCCGCCGGGCTCATGTACTTCGTGTGAAATGGTCCGCTTACCTTTAAACGGATGCTTCGCTTCACGCCCATTTCCTTTAACAACGCTTCCGCTTTCGCCACTGCCGTCTCATCGCCGCAGATCACATACTGACCCGGGCAATTATAATTTACCAGCGCAACAAAACCAAATTCCTTCTGTTCGTTCACCCGCCTGCAGACCTCCTCGGTCTCTGCCGCCGTGCTTCCCAAAACAGCGCTCATACTGCATGTTTTTCCCCTTGCCGCGTCCGCCATCGCCCTCCCGCGGAAGGCAGTCAGACCGACGTAGTCCTCTGCCGAAAACACGCCCGCCGCAAAAAGCGCGCCGTATTCACCCAGACTCAGCCCGCATACGGCATCAGGAAAAATCCCCCGCTCCTTCAAGACCTCCGTCACACCCGCCGCAAACGCCGCCATGCAGGGCTGCGTATATTCTGTCTGTGCCAGGACTTCCGCTTCTCCCTCATGCATCAGCTTTTTTATATCAAAATCAAGCTCCAGACGGTCAAGCACCCGACGGTATGCAGGATATTTTTCGTAAATGTCCTTCCCCATACCGCTATGCTGGCTGCCCTGCCCCGCATACATGAATACCGTTTTCATAAAAGCCATAGTTCCCCCCTTCTCTGACCGCTTTGGCTACTGCTTGGCGCAAAGCTTCCCAACGGTCTGACGGTACCCGTCATACATTTCCTCAAAAATCGCGCGGATCGGTCTTATTTCCTCCAGCTGCCCGCTTACCTGTCCCGCCATCAGCGAACCATTTTTGACATCTCCGTCAAACACTGCGCGTCTTAGAGAGCCAAGCGTAAATTTCTCCAGTTCCATCTTGTCTGCGCCGCGCTTTTCCTGCTTTACATATTCCCGCGCCATCGCATTTTTTAAGATTCTGACCGGAGTGCCCGCAATGCGTCCGGTCACGATCGTGCCGTTGTCCTTTGCCTTGAGCAGCGCATTTTTATAATTCTCGTGAATCGGGCATTCCTCCGCTACCAAAAGACAGGTGCCAAGCTGCACGCCGCTTGCCCCAAGCGCAAACGCAGCCGTCAGCTGTCTGCCGTCCGCAATGCCGCCCGCCGCCACGACCGGAACAGATACCGCGTCAACGATCTGCGGAATCAGCGCCATCGTCGTCATCTCCCCGACGTGCCCGCCGCTTTCCGTGCCCTCCGCGATCACGGCGTCCACCCCAAGGCTCTCCATTTTTTTTGCAAGGGCTGTCGAAGCCACAACCGGCATAATGATCATCCCACATTCCTTCCAACGGGAAATATATTTGGCAGGACTTCCTGCGCCCGTCGTTACGATCTTAACGCCCTCATCAACAACAATCTCCGCCATTTCGTCGACCTGCGGATTCATCAGCATAAGATTGACGCCAAACGGCTTTGTCGTCAGTTCCTTGCAAATGCGGATATTCTCACGGAGCATCCCGGCATCCATTCCGCCTGCGCCGATCAGTCCCAGACCTCCCGCGTTAGAAACTGCTGCCGCGAACGCGCCTGTTGCAATATTTGCCATACCGCCCTGAATAAACGGATATTCCGTGTGTAACAATTCATTTATTTTCATTTTCTCCTCCATTCCGAAGTATCTGCGCACGGGACAGCACCTGTCTTTTCCGGGATTTTCCCCATAGATTCTCTCTTGCTCCCCACTAAATCGTAAACAGTGCGCCGCTCCAAGTAAAGCCGGCTCCAAAACCAACCGCAAGCACTCTCATTCCTTCCTTAAGCATCCCTTTTTCTCTCATTTCATCCAGAGCGATCGGTATGCTTGCCGCAGAGGTATTGCCGTAACGTTCAATATTAATATAAAATTTATCTTCCTGACCGGGATATTTTTTCATGACATGCTCTATGATGCGTCGGTTTGCCTGGTGACAGATGACATGATCGACCTCCTCCAATCGAACCCCCGCCTCCATCAAAACATCCTCCATGCCCTGTGTAAACGCGCGGACAGCGAACCGGAACACCTCTGAGCCATCCATTTTCAGTTTTGCGCCATCGGTTCCCACACCCTCGCAATACAATGACTCGCTGCTGCCGCTCGACCATGCCCGATGTACATAAAGGCTGTCGTCCGGCCGAAGGACCACAGCACCCGCCCCGTCTCCGAACAGAATACAGGTCTGACGGTCCGTGTAATCCGTAATTTTTGACAGCTGCTCGCTGCCGATCAACAGCACATACTTTTTCCTGCTGTCTGTCAGCAGTCCGCGGCATACCTCCAAGCCGTATAAAAACCCGCTGCACGCCGCAGCCAGATCAAAAGCCATCGTCTCACTGCTAAGTCCGAGTTCTTTTTGCACCAGACACGCCGTACTCGGAAAATCATAGTCCGAGGTAGCCGTAGCAACGACCACCGCTGCGATTTCCTCCGGTCTTACCTGTTCCTTTGCCGCCGCTTCCTGCAGCGCTTTTTTTGCCGCCGCCGCTGCGAGTGACGCACAGGTCTCCTCCTCACAGATATGCCTCTGCCGGATTCCGGTTCTTGTGACGATCCACTCGTCTGAGGTATCCACCAGTCTGCTCATATCCTCATTTGTCAATATTTTTTCGGGAAGGGCGCGCCCTGTTCCCACAATATGTATTCCTCTCATTTCACTCCTGCCTCACTGCCCGCCATGGGTGCATATGCCCCCTCGATGTATCTGTATTTTTTGTATCTTGCCGCTGTAAGGCTCTCTGCGCTCATGCGCGAGAGTCTGTTGATTTCCTTTGTCAGCATTTTCCGAAGCATATGCAGGCTCTGCCGATCCTCAGGGATCACCCCGTCGATCAGTCCATATTCCAGCAATTCCCGCGCTGTAAGCTTCATCAGCTCACACGCCTGCTCTGCCTTTTTTGCATCCTTCCAGACAATCGCCGCAAAGCCCTCCGGCGATAAAATGGAATAAACTGCGTTTTCCAGCATCCATACGCTGTCTGCCGCGCAAATCGCCAGTGCGCCGCCGCTGCTTCCCTCGCCCGTGATGATCGAAATAACCGGAACCTTCAATGTAATTGTTTTCGCGATACATTCCGCGATCGCGATGCTCTGTCCGTGATTTTCCGCTTCGATCCCCGGATATGCCCCCGGCGTATCTACAAAGGTGATGACAGGTCTTTCAAATTTCTCCGCCTGCTTCATCAGACGAAGCGCTTTCCGGTAACCCTCGGGAGACGCCATGCCGAAATTATATCTTAGATTTTCCTCGGTCGTGCGTCCCTTCCGATGACCGATCACCGTTACAGGACTGCCCCGAAACAGCGCGATCCCTCCGACGATACTCTCATCATCCGCCAAAAGGCGGTCGCCCTTAAGCTCCACAAAATCATCGAACAATGCCGCGATGTAATCCATCACATTTGGTCTGTTTGTCTTTCTGGCAATCTGCACCCGCTCATAAGGCGTGATTATTTTTTCTGTTTCCATCGCTATATCCCTCTTTTATGCATACGGAGCAGTCTGGCGATCACACCTCTTAGCTCCTGCCGCTCTACCACCATATCAAGCATCCCGTGCTCCAACAGAAATTCTGCCCGCTGAAAGCCCTCCGGCAGCTCCTGCCCGATGGTCTGCCTGATCACGCGCGGTCCGGCAAAGCCTATGAGAGCGCCCGGTTCCGCGATCAAAATATCTCCCAGACTTGCGTAGCTTGCACTCACGCCGCCAGTTGTCGGATTTGTCAGACAGGAAATAAATAAGCCTCCCGCATCCTTAAAGGTCTCTATCGCGCCGGCTGTTTTTGCCATTTGCAGCAGGGAAAATAACCCCTCCTGCATCCGCGCGCCCCCGCTTGCAGAAAAAATAACGAGCGGCAGCCTTTTCCTCTGCGCCGTCTCTGCCAGACGGGCGATCTTTTCACCCACGACCGTTCCCATGCTTCCCATAAAAAATGCACTATCAAGCACTGCAACCGCCGCTTTCTCACCTTCAATCTGCCCGATTCCTGTCATTACCGCATCGTTCATTCCCGTCTGCTGCCGAAACAGCTCCAATCTGCTGCGGTATTCGGGAAATTTAATCGGATTTTTGGTTCTAAGCCCTCTGTTCATCTCTTTAAATGAGCCCGCATCGCAGATCATCTCGATTCGTTCTGCCGCAGAGATTTTATGATAATAGCCGCAGCCCGGACATACGAAGCCTTTTTTTGCCAACACACCGCGTATCATTTTCTCCTGACATTTTGGGCAATCGATCACCTCATCCCTTGCAAAATGATTTGCCCTTAATTTCCTTAGCGAATATAATTTTTTACGCTTTGATAAAAAACTGCTGTTCATCGGCTACTGCGCCCCCTCATTTTCCTTCCACGCAAGAATCGTTTCACTGTTTTTATCCCAAAACGACGTATCGTATCTGCCGCTTACAAAATCCTTGTGATACGTCAGCAAATGCATAAACTCTGCGTTTGTCGGAACTCCCTCGATCACCAGCTCCTCTAACGCGCGCCGCAGTCTGCGGACCGCCTCTGATCTCGTATCCCCCCGCACAATGATCTTTGCGAGCATCGAGTCGTAATAAGGCGTTACCTCATACCCTGCATAAAGGTGACTGTCTACACGGACGCCGCAGCCTGCAGGAAAATGCAAAAATGTGATTTTCCCGGTGCTCTCGGCATTGATCCGGCACTCGATCGCATGCCCTTGTGCCGCAATCTCCTCCTGTGCGCGGGAAAGCTTCAAACCGGCGGCAATGCGTATCTGCTCCTTGATCAGATTGATACCCGTGACCCATTCTGTAACAGGATGCTCAACCTGTATTCTGGTATTCATCTCAATAAAATAAAAGTTGTTTTCCTGATCCAGCACAAACTCTACCGTACCCGCGCTCTCATAGCCAGCCGCACGCGCCGCGCGCACCGCCGTCTCGCCCATACGCTCTCTTAGCTCCCCGCTAAGCGCCCGTGAAGGCGCTTCCTCCAGAAGCTTTTGATTCCTCCGCTGGATGGAGCAGTCTCTCTCTCCCAAATAGGTCACATTTCCATAGCGGTCCGCCAAAATCTGGACTTCAATGTGGCGCGGGTGTTCGATCAGCCGCTCCACATATACGCCGTCCTCGCCAAACGCCGCCTTTGCCTCGGCTCTTGCCGCCTCAAATGCATGCGCCAGCTCCTCTTTGTCATACGCTCTGCGCATTCCCTTTCCGCCGCCGCCAAACGCCGCCTTGATCAGCACCGGATATCCAACCTCCTGCGCTGCCGCGACTGTTTCCTCTAAGGAATTTACCAGCCCCTTTGAACCGGGAACGACAGGCACGCCGCTTTTTTGCATCAGCTCTCTGGCAGCCTGCTTATCTCCCATTTTGGCAATAATCTCTGCCGCAGGTCCGATAAAAATAATTCCCCGTTCCCTGCATTTTCGTGCAAAGCCCGCATTTTCCGACAAAAATCCATAGCCGGGGTGAATTGCATCGCAGCCCAGCTTAACGGCAGTCTCCACGATCACATCTTCGTTTAAATAGCTTTCTGCCGCCCGCGCAGGACCGATACAGACGCTATGCGTCGCTAACATCACCGGCAGCGAATCCTCATCCGCCTCAGAATAAACGACCACAGTCTCGATATTCATCTCGCTGCAGCAGCGCAGAATACGGAGTGCGATCTCTCCTCTGTTTGCAATCAAAATCCGTTTAAACATACGGGCCTCCTTCTTATTTCCGTCTGCGGCTATCTCAGACAGATCAAGACATCTCCGTATGCAACAAGACTTTCATCCTCCGCCTCGATCGACTCTACGATCCCGTCCTCGGTAGCCGTAATTTCATTCATCAGCTTCATAGCCTCCACAATTCCCACGACATCGCCTTTTTTTATCTGCTGTCCAACCTCTACAAAGGGCTTCTCAGAAGGTCCTAAGGCTCTGTAAAACGTTCCGACAAACGGCGCCTTGATGACCTTTTTGTCTCCTTGCTTTGCATCCGCCGTTTTTTCCTCCGCAAGCTCTGCTGGTTTTTCACCGGAGACCTGCTGCGCCATACTCTGCACTGCTCCCTGTGCCGCGCCGCCCCTTTTCATGGACAGCTTTCCATTTCCAAGCTCTAGGGAAAGCTCCGAAAGTGACGACGCCTCAAAGATCTCAATGAGCCTTTCAACTTCCTTTATATCCATACGCCGCTCCTCACTATTTTCCCAAGCTGCCCTCAATGTAGGTCACAATATCTCCTACCGTAACAAATTTCACCATATCTTCTTCCGGAATCGAAATTTCAAATACTTCCTCCAGCTCCATATGAAGCTCCACTGCTCCCAGAGAATCAAGACCGATCTCCTCCTGCAGATTTGCCTCCATCGTCACATCCTCCATGTCACAGCTTGTTGTCTCCACAATTACTTCCTTCACCTTATCAAAAATCATACGTTTCTCCTCCTTAAGTTTATTTAGTTAAATTAATTTAGTTAAATTTGTTTTGAATATATAATAGATTCCTGTAAAATACAAGAAAGAATTTGTTAACTTTTTATGAACACAACGCATTCATCATAGATGTCCTATAACGGAAAAAGACTGCTGCCAACCAAGGCAACAGTCTCTTTCCTTCCAAATATCGTATCCCAAAGCTCCTATGTATTTTTTTCTTCCTTCCCTTCCGTCTCCTCTCCCGGATAGACAAGCGCATTTGTATTTTTATCCACACGCACAAGCTCCACATAGCTTGCCGTGTCCGAGACAAGCCCGCGCTTCTTTAATGCATAATCTAAAAGATTGCGTACAATATACTGGAGTACCGCCATGACCGGAACGCCAAGCAGCATTCCCGGAAAGCCCCACAGTCCGCCGAAGATCAGGATGGAAGTAACGACCCAAAACGGCGTAATTCCCGTTGAATCACCAAGAATCTTCGGTCCGATAATATTTCCGTCAATCTGCTGTAGGATAAAAATAAAAATCAGAAAATACAGCCCCTGCACGGGATTTTGCAGAACGACAATGATAAACGACGGGATCGCGCCGATAAACGGTCCGAAAAACGGAATGACATTCGTCACACCAATGATAACGGCAAGCAGCATCGTATCAGGCATCTTCATAATCGCCAGCACAATGTATGCCAGCACGCCGATGATTGCAGAATCCAACAGCTTTCCCGAGATAAAACCGCCGAAAATCTCATTACTCTTGCGCACAGTCGTAATGACAATGTTTGCGCGCTCCGGCTTTAAAATCGCATAAATAATCTTCTTCGCCTGTCCTGCAAACGTCTCCTTACTCATCAGCACATAAACAGATACGATCACACCCACCAGCACATTTGTCATAAGCTTCACGCCGTAAATAACACCGTTTGTGATCGATGCAAGATAGACCTTCGCCTGCGGCAAAAGCTCGGTCTGCACATATGTCTGAAACATCGTACTCGCCGTCTCGATCCCCTCGCTGACCATCTCTGCCAGCTCGGAATCCCCCTTGGAAAATTCCTCGATCCATTCGATCAGATCATTCATTTCACTCGGAAATACCGTGATCATATTCTGAATACTGCGTGAAACAGACGGAACGATAACGGAAAACAGCAAAATAAGGATGCCTGCCAGAAACAGCAGCGCTCCGGCGACTCCCACGCCCCTTCCTGCTTTTTGCGCGCGCCGTTTACTTTTCATCCGCGGCAGCAGCAGCTTTAAGACATGCGCTTCAATAAACTTCACAACCGGATTTAACAGATATGCCAAAATCACGCCGATCGTAATCGGCTGCACGATCCAGACAAGGTTCCTCCAAAAGCTTGCAAACCCATGATAGCGGTATACCATAAAGAAAAATAATATACAGCAGCACACCGTTCCAAAGGTCAGCAGCGCGACTGTAAGATACTGCTTCATATCCCAGCCTTTTCCTTTTTTCGTCTCAGAAATATGTTCTGTCTCTCTCTCGTGATCCAATCCTTCTTCCTCATTTCCTATCAAATATGAAGGCAGTGCCGTGCCGTATTCCTAACGTGCCTGACACTGCCCATGCGTCCATTATAACCTATACAATATTTTTTTCAATCGGAAGAACGGTTATTTTATAATTTTAGCGTATCTATGACATTTTTTAGCTGCATCGCGGATGCCTGAAGCTTATCGTTCTCCTCCGCGCTAAGCGGGATCTCAAGCACCTTCTCGATGCCGTTCTTTCCGATCACCGACGGAATACTTAGCGCCAGCCCGTCCAGCCCGTACTCCCCGCGCAGCTCCACAGAAACCGGAAGCACTGCCTGTTCATCCTTGACAATGCTCTCCGCGATACGCGCAACTGCCATTCCGATCCCGTAATACGTCGCACCCTTTCTCTCAATGATCTGATAAGCGCTGTCTCTTACATCCTCGTAAATACGCTTCATCGAATCCTCGTGGCTGTAATGACCGCGCAGCTCGCAGAAATGGTTAAGCTCAATACCGGAAATATTCGCGCCGCTCCATACCGGCAGCTCGCTGTCCCCGTGCTCGCCAATGATGATCGCATGCACGCTGCGGCTGTCAACATCCAGATGTCGTCCGAGCAGATACTTTAAGCGCGCGGTATCAAGCACCGTTCCCGATCCAAACACACGCTCGACCGGATAACCGGAAATGCGCTGTGCGGCGTAGGTCAACACGTCGACCGGATTTGCCACCATCATTAAGATTCCCTCAAACGAGGTCGCCGTGATCTGCGGGATAATAGACTTTAATATCCCAACATTTTTATCAATCAGATCAAGCCTTGTCTCACCCGGATTCTGATTCGCCCCCGCTGTAATAATGATCAATGCGCAGTCTGACACATCCTTATAGTCGCCTGCATAAATATCCATTGACGCCGTGTACGGAAGCCCGTGGCTTAAATCCATTGCCTCCCCCTCCGCCTTTGCGTGGTTTGCATCAATCAGCACCATCTCGGAAAAAATCCCCTTCTGCATCAAGCTAAACGCAATCGACGCTCCTACAAATCCGCAGCCGATCACTGCTACTTTTCTTGGATTCATCATAATATCTATATCCTTTCTCTGGCTATTTATTTTGATTGTTTCACTTAGTATACCCAATTTTTCCATAAAATTCCGTTGTTTTTACAACAAAAAAAGAGAAAAGGTTAGCCTCATCAAACCAAAGACCACTTTTTCTCTCTCTTAAAATATCCTTATTCTCTATAATAATTGATCAGACAGCCCTTTAAGATGATCTCTCTCTCATCCTCTGTCATTGCTCCAAGTCTGAGGGAAATCTCCCTAAGCTCTGCTCCGTCAACCACATAAGCCGTAATCTCATCCTTGCCCTCTTTGACTGCGGTACGAATATCCGGTAAAAAGATATAATCCAGATTGGCAAACGGCAGCTCTCCCTCCGCGATCAGAAACGGCAGCATGCCCCAGTTGATAAGATTGGAGCGGTAACGCTTTGTCGCATACTCATTTGCGATATTTGCCCAGCCTCCGAGCACCTTCTGACAGGATGCCGCCTGCTCACGCGCCGAACCGTCTCCCGGCTTCACGGCAAAAATCGTACTTCCAAAGCCAAGCACGCCGGGCTTTTGCCCCTCGCCAAACTTCTTATCGGGAAACGCTCTGCCAATCGCTTCCATAACAGGGCGAAGCTCCTCATACGCCTCAACCGGGCACATTCCTTCCTCAAGTGCTTTCTGCGCCTTTTGTATCTCCTTTGCCCGTCCCACATAAAGCGGATCCTTTCTCGACAGTGCAAACTCTGCCAGTCCAAGCGGATTTGAGCGGAAGGATGACGTCTCGCCGGAAGGGATCAATTCATCGGTTGTCGTCACCGGATCATGAATCTCCGACACCACCTTAAGCACCAGATTCTCCGGCAGCGCACTCATCGCCGGCCAGTCCTTGATATTTGGTCCAAGCTGTATCTCGACAGTCTCATCTGCCGTACCCTTGCTGTCAAATACGCGGTTCTCATAAATCGTTTTATCAAAGAAGTACTTTGGCTTTGTATACTCCGCATCCATATCGGTCGCCGCAGTCAGGTAGCCCTTATTCGCCGCAGTTGCCGCGATCGAACGCGCGTCCATAAGCGCCACGGACACCACCTGTCCGTTCTGCACCTTAGAGCCCTCGCGGTTCGGGAAATTCCTCGTGGAATGACGGATCGAAAACGCATTATTCGCCGGTGTATCCCCAGCGCCAAAGCACGGTCCGCAAAATGCCGTCTTAACGATCGCTCCCGTCTGCATCAACGTCGCCACCACGCCGTTCTTCACAAGCTCCATATAAATCGGCGTACTTGCCGGATACACGCTGAGCGAAAATTCATCCGCACCGATCGACGCGCCCTTTAAAATATCCGCCGCGTCACAGATGTTCTCAAAACCGCCGCCCGCACAGCCCGCGATGATCCCCTGATCTACATAAAGTCTGCCGTCTTTGACCTTGCTCTTTAAATCGAGCTTGATCGCTCCGTCAAAGCTGACTGCGGCACGCTTCTCACAGTCGTCCAAAATATCCATAAGATTCCCATTTAGTTCTTCGATCGTATAGGTGTTGCTCGGATGGAACGGCATTGCGATCATCGGCTTGATCTCGCTTAAATCAACCTCGATCATACCATCATAATACGCCACACTTCCTGGATTTAATTCTTTATGCGCCTCTCCCCTGCCATGGATCTCATAAAACTCCCGCACCGCATCATCGGTTCTCCAAATCGAGGACAGGCAGGTCGTCTCCGTCGTCATGACGTCCACACCGATACGGAAGTCGACGCTCAGATTAGAAACGCCGGGTCCGACAAACTCCATGACCTTATTCTTAACATAGCCGCGGTCAAAGACCTCTCCGATAATCGCAAGCGCAATATCCTGCGGTCCGACACCCTTCTGCGGCGCTCCCTTCAGGTACACGCCGACCACCCCCGGCATATCAATATCATACGTCTTGGAGAGAAGCTGCTTTACAAGCTCCGGTCCGCCCTCGCCGACTGCCATCGTACCAAGTGCGCCATATCTGGTGTGTGAATCAGAGCCGAGGATCATACTGCCGCCGACCGCCATCATCTCTCTTGCAAACTGGTGAATGACCGCCTGATGAGGCGGGACATAAATGCCGCCGTAGCGCTTCGCGCAGGTCAAGCCAAACATGTGATCGTCCTCGTTGATCGTACCCCCAACCGCACACAGACTGTTATGGCAATTTGTCAGCACATACGGAATCGGGAAACGCTCCAGCCCCGACGCGCGCGCCGTCTGGATAATCCCAACAAATGTAATATCATGAGACGCAAGCTTATCAAATTTAATCTGAAGCTTGTCCATCCTGCCTGAAACATTATGCGCCTTCAATATCTCATAGGCAATGGTCTGTGCCGCTGCCTGTTCCCTCGTCACGGCTTCCCCTGTCCGGCTCTTAACCTCTGCCAATGCATCCTTCCCATCAGCGATCAGCTCCTTCCCTCCCAGCAGATACGCCCCGCCGTCGTATAATTTCATAAAGCTTCCCTCCTTCTTTCTCGCACATTTCTTCTGCAACATACTTCTGCACAAATTATATAAGTAACCCGGCAAAAAAGCAACTGCTTTTATACATTAAATCGTTATCATTTTAAATCAGAAAATCCCTCCTGATAGAGAGGAAATTTCAGTGTCGCGCGGAACAGATCGCCATCCACGGAAATCTCAAACACACCGCCCATCAGATTTGTCAGATTTTTTGCAATCGATAGCCCCAGCCCGCTTCCCTCTGTCGTGCGTGAAGAATCTCCGCGGGTAAAGCGCTCGGTCAGATCATCCACATTGCTGTTTTCCAGCGCCAGCGAACGCTCCGATACATTTTTGATGGAAAAGACCGCAGCGTCCTCCTTCTGCTGCACCTCCACATACACCCGCGTTTTTTCCAGCGCATACTTTGCTACATTATTATAAAGATTTTCTATGACGCGGTACAAATGTCTTCCGTCCGACCAGATATAGACCGCATGATTTGGCAGCTTTGTTACGATCGTAAGCTCTTTTGTCTCAAATTTTTCATTAAACTCTCCGCCTGTCTGGCACACCAGCTCCACAATATCAATCTGCTGCATATCCAGCTTAACATTTCCCGAACTGACCTTAGATGCCTCCACCAAATCCTCCGTCAGCTGCTTTAGGCGCTGTGACTTCTCATCTAAAATACGCACATAATTCTTCACGCGCTCATTTTCAATATCCTCAAGCTTAATCAGATTTACATAATTAATGATCGAGGTCAATGGCGTTTTAATATCATGTGAAACATTTGTGATCAAATCCGCCTTCATGCGCTCATTTTTCGTGCTGTCATCGACCGCGTGCAAGAGTCCCGCCCCGATATTATTGATCGCCTCCGCAAGCTTTTTGTCCTCTCCATGCATGTCCTCCACGTCGATCTTGGCATTGAGATCGCCTCCCGCAATCTCCTCCACTCCCTGCAGCACATGATAATGCTCGACCGCGCGCCGCAGCAGCAGATATGCCTCTATTCCGCAGAATATCACAAGAAACAGCATGGCAGCACGGCTCTGATAGTGAAATGCGCCAAGCGCAAGCACAAAACAGATGATCAGATGCACCGAAAAGGCAAGGAGCACACGCACCGTCACCGAACGCTCGCGGAACGTCTTTTCCAGCCCCTTTCCCAGCCAGCATATCAGACTGTTTTCCCACATGACCTCTGCCTTTAAACGCCGCACCATACTCAGATAAAAGATCAAAAATGCGGTATCCAGCAAAAAGCTGATGCTTCCCGACGCAACCAAAAGTCCCGAAACATCCCACTCCTGATTGGACGCTTTCGCCGCGAGCAGGAAAAGCTCACTCGCCACAAGCACAAAGCCCGCCGCCACAAGCTCGGTTTTTATTTTATCGATCGTGCTTAAGCACAGCTCCTGTGTATCCTCTCGTCTGCCCGCCGCAAGCGTCAGATAAACAAGACTGACGATCCATCCGACCATACCGATGATCGCTCCAACGATGCTGACCTTAATCCACGGATGCAGACGGCTGTATTCCAGCTTCGCCTCCCAAAGGTCATCCATCGCAGAAAGCTGCGTGTCAACGCCGATCACCAGCACAACGCCCTCCAACGGCCAGTACATCTTATTATTGTAGCCGTCAAAAAAATAGTTTTCCAGTCCCTGAATATTGGTGCTGAATTCCTTATTTTCCATATCATAGAGCAGATAATCGCCCATTGTCTTTGCTTCCATGACGATCGTCTGCGTATCAAACACCTGTCCTTCTTCTGTATCCGGCTGATTGGTATACCAGACGTCACCCTTTTTGTACCAATAACAAAAATTTGTGTCCCCCTGCTTAAATTCATTATTATACCGCAGATAAAGCTTGTCCTCCTCCGAATTGCGGAGCTCGCCCTTCTGCGTCAGCAGCATATATTCGCTCAGATCACTGCACTTTTTCTCCATGCAGGACAAATAATAGCCCGAACTTAAAAAATCCTCCGTTCCAATATCACGAAGCTCTAAAATATTTTTGCTGATCAGCTCCCCCAGCAAAAATACGCTGACCGTCAATATTACAGTAAAAAAGGAATGGAGCAGTACGCCCGTGATTTTCATTCCATAGCTATAGGACTTATTTTCCATGAAAACTCCCCTAATTCTTGTCTATCTTATATCCAACTCCCCACACAACCTTTAGATAGCGTGGTTCCTTTGGATTGATCTCAATTTTTTCCCGGATATGCCGGATATGGACTGCCACCGTATTGTCCGCGCCGATGGCATCCTCATTCCAGATATTCTCATAAATCTGATTAATGGAAAAAACTTTTCCCTGATTTTTCACAAGCAGCAAAAGAATATTATATTCGATCGGCGTCAGCCTGACTGCCTCGCCGTCCACCGTCACCTCTTTTAGATCATCATGGATCGACAGCCCCCCCACCGTATACACCGCCTCGCTTGCATCCGCAGCATTGCCAAGCTGCGTATAGCGGCGAAGCTGGGACTTCACACGCGCCACAAGCTCTAAGGGGTTAAACGGCTTTTCCACATAATCATCTGCGCCGATATTAAGTCCGAGAATCTTGTCCGAATCCTCCGCCTTTGCCGAAAGAATGATGATCGGAATGCTGCTCTGCTCCCGGATCTTCAGCGTTGCGCGGATGCCGTCAAGACGCGGCATCATCACATCCATGATCAGCAGATGCACCTCATGCTCTTTCAGCATCTCAAGCGCCTCCTCGCCGTCGTACGCCTTTAGCACCTCATAGCCCTCCTGCTGCAAATAAATATCTATTGCCTCTACAATTTCTCTGTCGTCATCACATACCAAAATTGTCTGCTTTGCCATATTTCCCATCCTTTCGATCTTCCTGCTGTTCTTTGTTTATTCTAACAGGAAAGTTTAAATTGTAGTAGCGGTCATTTCTTAATGTATTCTTAAAATTTATTTTTTTCACCTGCATAAATAGCGGCTTTTCGCACATTTGTTGCTAACGTGTTGCTAACCACTAATCGTTTCGCTTGTTATTTTACCCCTTTAATTGACAATTTCTTCAATCTCAATCAACTCCTGCTCTATAAGCTTTTGCATATTCGAGCTAATCTGCGCCGCGTCTATGATCTTATTTATCCGATCGTCCTCCCCAAGACTTGCGTCAAGCATCCGTATTGCCTTCAGCGTCGGCGCACACTGTTTTGTAATCCAGTTTAGCTTATCGCCCAACGTATCACATTTCTCCGGCTCTATCGTAAGGCGCACCTTTTTTGCTCCCTGCTGCATAAACTGTTCCCAACGCGGGTCTATATCCCATGAGCGTTTTTCCTTGCCCGCAACAGGCATTAAAAACGTTAGATAACGATTAACAATCCCAAAAGCTATCTCACCCACATCGTTACACTCAATCAAGCTACTAACCGCCACCTGCGCACGATCATCCTTTAACCGTATCTCAAAGCGATTTCTAATGTCTGCCGTCTCCATGCTTATACCATACTTTATATACTGTTCATAGTCTTTCTCATAAATGCAAAAATAAATATCACTTTTCAAAGACCCGATATACAAAGTGTTTCCCCGAGCACCCCCGTCACCCTCGTCCTCTTTTACCATAACACCACTTTCATAAAATTTGTACTGCTTAAAAATAGACGTGTATTCATGCCGTTTGAGTTTTCCCGTCATCTCTGCTATATCAAGAATCCCTACACGATCATTGATCGCAATATCTATCCGCTTAATAACTGCGTTTTCACTTTTTACCATTGCAAGAAACTGTATCCAGTCTCTTTTTTGACAAAGCAAAATGCTTTCAAACTGGCGACATCCGTGCCCTTTCAACTCCAACAGGCAACCCTTGTCGTCGTCCGACGATACCAGCACGACAATGTCACCATAATAATACTGAGCTTCATAGCCATAAAACGCATGCAGTTCAAATAACATATACTTTAACTTGATACGCATGATTTTTTCTATAACATGGACAGCGTCCGTCGTTCTGAACCTGATCCGCACATAATCTAGCATAATGTCTACTTTAGCCTCTGGATCATAAAACTGCAAGAAATAATCAAGTCTCTCAAGAAGGGCTTCCGACGGCTCACGCTCTCCAGCTTCAATCTTGTTTAAATGCTCCCTTGAAATGCCCAATATATCCGCAAACTTCCGCTGGCTGAATCCGGTTCTCTCCCTTCGTTCTCTTATAATGTTTGAAGTTCCCAGTTGCGACACCGCAACACCTTTTTCTATTTTCTCTATCCTACTCCCTCCCTCTTGTTTCCCAACTGTGCAGCTTCTGCCCCCTTTTCCCCTCTTTCCTCCCGGAAAGCGCCCCCTTTTCCCCTCTTGCATGGGGCACAGGGGGCTAATTGTCGCATCCGTTATCACAATCTCCCTGCTGCCCAACATTACTACCACTCATTTTACTCAATGTTATGACGGGCAGCAGCCTTTTCATCGTATTTATTTTTATCGTTTCTGGGATTGAAAAAGAATTTCAGATATGTTATAGTAAAATCACAAAGGGGAAACCGGAAGCGGCTTACCCTAAAATAGTTTTTTTTGTCTAACCTTTTACAAGGTCAGCCGTCAGCTATTTGCGGTAGTTGGCGGCTATTTTCTTTTGTCCTCATAGATCTGACGAATCAGACTAATGAGGGACACAATGAAGATACCTATCTGGATCAAATCCGTATATGTAACCATTGTCACCCCTCCTTTCTTTCGTCTGGAGGGTGAACCCTCCGAAGGAGGGCAAGCCGCCTCGCTTTGGTTTCCCTAAGCTTTATTATAACAAGCTGTTTTTCCCTTTACAATACCTTTTATTCAATTATAATCATCCAATGACTGATTTCACGTTATCGCCTTAATTCACATCCCGGCTTTTCCACGTATTCCATATGAACAACGCACCCGCTGTTTTGTTACTGGCTGTTTTACTCCTCGCCGGGGAATCTGCTTCACGGCTGTTCTACAAGCCGATAGCGCAAAAACAGCGCTTCGGGTCTCGAACCCGCTTTTAAACCCTTGGTTGCTCCAGTGTCCGCCGAGGTTCTGCGACTATCATTCTCGGCTCTTTCCACAAAAAACATAAAACCCTTGATTTTCTACGGTTTTTAGCAAATGTGTGACATTTTAGGCTTGAAATGTCACACCCTAAATCATGCTAAAAGCCGCTATTTTCCTGACTTTCTTCACTTTTCACTTTGCATTCATACCCCCGTAGTTACAATACCGGGGGTTATGCGCGGGCTTCGCCCGCGCGCCGTCCACGCTCCGCCGCTCCGCGCTTCACACTCCGCACGGATGCGCTGCCTGCGCCGCTTGCACTCCGTACGCGGGCGGCGCGCCCCGTGCGGGTGTTCACGCGAGTAGGAGCAGACTGCCAGCAGCGGCGGGCATGGACTAGCCC